>Ga0210059_1006852_pt1 | contig 18203 bp, 11 predicted proteins | sample Ectturendosymbi2_FD_188042 | JGI IMG/M metagenome (GOLD analysis project Ga0210059, IMG submission 188042) | Ecteinascidia turbinata endosymbiont from Florida, USA - Sample 2 (SPAdes) (version 2) | ecosystem: Host-associated > Tunicates > Ascidians > Unclassified | place: Key West, Florida... | reverse complement strand
CAACCAGGGGGAAACCGGGCAATTGCCTCCCCGAAATTAAAAAACGTATGTTTTAAGTGTTATGCACAACACCAGGTTACAAAAATGTTCCCCCCCTCCCGAAAATATCAGCTGGTTGCGGCCCTGGCATGGATTGGAATGCCTAATTGGGTCAAAAAGCCAATGGGCAGTAGAACGCTGTCTCTGATACACACCGAAGTCCAAGGAAACTGCGAGTGCGAGATTTTCGATTAAACGAGAACGACTGCGTGGTAGTTTAGCATCACTGAAACATGGACCCACCCGACTTCGGCCGTTAAAAAGCAAACACAGCATTTTACAATTAAGCTGCACGGTTTTCATAAAAACACGGCAGCTGCCGACTTGTTTGCTTGTGCTCCGTCACCAGGTCATAGGTTCGAACCTCGTCTGATCCTTCTTTGTCGCTGATGCTCGCGAGGTTTCCCGTAGCAACGAACTGCAGACAAGCGTTTTGCGCCGACAAACCTTCTGTGACGTTGTCCAAAATCTGACGTACGAGGTGGCATCGACATCCCATGTCCTTCGAGCAATAACGATACAGATCGGAAACGAAAAGCACGATTGAAGCAAAAAAGAGTCAAAAATGGCGGGCAAACGCATACGCGCTACTGGTTGAGAACGAATGCTTTTAACGCATGGATTATTTCGACAGCGACAAGGCGGTGGATAGTCTCTGCTCATCCATATCGACCCTCAGATCACGTGTGCATGCGATTCGGGCCGCGAGAACTGAAAGAGAGGGATTTTGAAAATAAATAAAACTTCTGAGTGGCGCCGAGAGCGTCACTCCATCGCCGAACACCTGAAATAGACTTTTCGCTGTCCCGTTCGCTGTTACGTCATAGAGATTCGTCGATATAAAGTTCACGCATCGTCGCAAGACGTCGTTTGTGATTCGCAGCGCCGGCGCTTTCCACCTCACGTTCGTCAACTTCGGCAGGAGTGCGTCGGCTTCCACGGCGAACCGCACGGCGGTTTGAATCGTCTGGGGAGGAACGTAACTGCACAGATTGGCGGGGCCAGTTGTTTCTGAGGGATCGTCGCACGCATTGCGAGGTGGGTCAAAATGAGAGCGAATAACTCTTATGCTGGACATGGGTGTCGGAAGGATTTTTTCCAGGGGGGGCAACAGTATTCCGAAAACTATAAAAGAAAAACAATTTATACTAAAAAGTTTATAACAAAATATCAAATTTCAAAATCCAGGGGGGCCTTTCCCCTTTTGCCCCCCTTCTGACGCCCATGACGCTGGACATTATTCAGACGATAGGCCTGACAAATGTACGTAGTTTATAGCACAAAATTTTTAACTTCACACGTGATACTTTCAAAAAATATATTCAGGTACATCAAATTGCTGGATGCAATGCCAGCTAACGAAGCTGCCCAGAAACAGAGACGCTTTAAAAAGTGAAATCGTCGTACACAGCCATGTGTTGCAACCTCTCCGGTGGTGTTGCGTTGATTGTGTGATTCACCACGAACGGGATGTGCGTGAAGAACAACACCATACATATATGTGGCGCGAACAAGCAATAATAGAGTGATCATGGCATGTGAACTCTATTGTTGCTTGCTGCCACAGTGCGAAGCTTTGCGCATACGCCGTTCGGGATTTCCGATCGCAACACATGGAAGCTGAGACACGGGGCATTGCGTGGGCGACATGGAAGATTGTAACGAAGTACATTTCTCGTGGGTCTACGTGGCAGTGACAAGCATGATCTGTATCGGATCTCCTGGAGGATATTAACTCTTGCTCCAACAAACCCGATTGGATTTGGTTAAATTCTTTAAAAGAAAAAAGCGGATCGGCCTAGAATTTTTCCACAGCCATGAACCATCTTGTTTACCTTTGCACGGCATTGCGCTTTGAAAACATTAGCAATTGCGGTCGGGTTTGCTGCTATGTTTGATACCGTATACTTCTATCTCAAGTGCAAGCGGCTGAGATGGTTTGTCGCGAAGAGTTCACGGCGTGACACTTTTGCCCTGAATGTCGAGCCACTTCACCGAATCGAGAGATCCCAGGTATACGTTGTTTCGGCCGTGTGTCCCGAATGTTCCAGGTGAGGTTGGCGAGGCAGGTCCTGCAAGCTAAATCCGTGGGAAAGCGATCATTGGAGAAGGTGGCGTGTTTATATCTCCAACCTTCCTTGGTTCAGTCTTGGTGTGAAGCCAAAATGATCAGAGATTGCTGTCGACCGTGTGGTGTCGCCCTAGGGCTGCTGCCCCTGCTCCCTGCGCGGCACTCCCGAGAGCAGAACAGGTGTGGGAATGAATAATCCTTCTTTTTGATTTTTATTGATAAGAATTGTATACGGATATGTAAAAAAAAAAGCTTCAGGACATGCATCGGGGGGAGTGTGAAGTTCAAGCTGCTACGTAATCACTAAATTCACCGCAGAGTTTGAATATTTTTCAGAAAAACGAATGAAACACATGCTTGAAACAAGCCAATTTCACGACAAAATTACTGCTTCCTTTGTTTTCGCACCAATTTCCCGAAGATCGCGTTGCGGCAATCCTTCAGCAAGTCCTCGTGCAGCTCGCAAAAGCCTTTGCCGCACCAGATCCGGGAAAAGTATTTAGCGTTCCACTCGAGACACTGACTTTTCAGTGACGTCATGTTGCTCCGGTCGCCGATCGTCAGCACTTCGGGAAAATTGATCAAACAGTCTGGAGGGAGGAATCAAGGCAACCAGGTCGATGTGTGACTACGATGCGGAGAATGCTGACGTGCTCACAAGTACGTTTTGCTGTATATATCGAGACCAGCTCGCGTGGGAACGGGAGCGGACATAGGTGTAGGGGCAGGCAAATTTTTGGAGGCGCTAGGGATTTTTGGCCGAATTTCCTCAAACTTGCTCGAAAAAGTTGTGTGTGGGAATGCAAATTTTCTCTCACAAAAATGATAAAGACCTTTTTTTTCCAATAACAAGTTTTTTTGTGTAACTTCCAAACAAAAGGTTAAAACTTTTGTATGACTTCCAGAAAAAGGTTAAAACTGCATCCCCGCCTCCTACACCACTGGGAGCAGACGTAAGACGTACTTGTTTCAAGAAGGCACGGTTATCAATATAGAAGTTTTACCAAAAGGATATTAGGCGGAATTTCCCCTCCCGGGGGGCACCCCCCGCAGGCGCGGCACTATCGCAGACAACTGAAACAGATTCTCACCGTCGCAAGGAGCGTGGAAGCAATGGGATTGGTTGTGTTTAAGAGACTGAGCCAGGGCCTGGAGCAGCTCGTCGCTTCTGTACATGTCAGCAACAGCGGCCAGATCTCCAAGAGTGTGTATCGTCTCATTGGACAGATCCACGAAAGCACCGTAAACATAGCACAGGTAAACAGCGAAAGCTTTCGCCGAGCTTCCCGCTGTTAAGAAGAAAAACACCGGACAAAGTTGTCGACACTTCACAATGGTTAAAAGCGCAAGATCCGTCTCAAAGTATTCCAGCACACCGCAGTTTATTTGCGGTTTTATTGATTTGCGCAATGCATAAATTTGCATAACATGCAACTCGGCAGCACTGATGCTTCAGAAATTATTTTTTAAAAGTTTATGCGCTTCATAGCACGACTGAATTTAGCAATGCCATTGCCACCCCAAAACCACCGAATCTCGGGCAATCTGTAGGATGTTACTGCTGCGCAAAGCGCGCGTGAAGTATTGCACAAAAAATCGTATAGGACGGTGATGGGCAAATAGCGGTCCGCGGGCCACATGTGGCGCGCCACAGCGTTTTCAGTAGCCCAAGGAAGCCCTCAGGAAAATATCCGAATCTGAAATTGCCTCCAATTTATCACTATAGCGTTGAGGCTAATTTGAAGAGATATTGCTTCTATTTCGGCCCTCCGCTAAACGTAACCTTCTCCAGGTGGCCCGTAAGCCAATTTATTTGCCCACTCCTGGGATAGGAAACTGCTGAGCCGGAAGCGACAGAGGAATGGTGATGTTTGGATGATAGAGAAATAAAACTACAGATTCACAGGGGAAATTTGAAAGCGCCCGTCAACTACAGAGCACGTTTTAATTTCACAAAAGTGACGTCAATTTGTTAACGGAGACAGTTACAACAATTAACTGCAGGCGCAAAACACGTATTTCAGACCAAACATTTTTATCATTAGAAACGTAAGCTATGAAAAACAAACCTAATGGAACGGTATTTTTGTTTGTTTCTGACCACCGACTCTCTTCGCGAAACATTGCCTCAAAAAATGTGGATCTGGCAGACAAGACATGCCTGTGAGCCAAAAACAGTTCTTTCTCCACCTGAAAGAACACAAAATAACTATGTGAAAACTCATCGGCAAACAGATTTTTGTTCATAAAGCGATCTCGCAAACTAAATTTAAAATATATACATGAGCTAATTCACTGCAAGCCACCACCATTACATATTTACAACTCTCAATATGCATACAACAAAAGAAGCCTTTTTTGAGAAAAAATACGACTGAGATGCTAAGTAAATTTCGTCGCATACTAAGTAGCAGAGGTGCAACCAGGGGGGCATTTCCCCCCCGAAAATTTCAAAATATTGCATAGCAATTTTGACATTCACAGAAACATTCAAATAATAAAGTTGAAATTTTGTATTCTAATCATTTTTAAGAAATTAAAGTAATTCCCAACTAAGGAGTGTGATGTAAAAAATGATCCAATTGGACATCCGGAGTCAGACAAAAAAATCTGACTCCGACTCCTGGTGTTGTTAGGAATCCAACGCCGACTCTATCCAAAAACCTCTTGACTCCTTACGGCTCCGCAACCCTGGTCTGGAGAATGCGCAGGTCAAGGGGGTCCGTACGACGGTAAATGCCTTTCTGCAGGGAAGTAACGATGGAGGTTTTCGATTGAAGCAATGTGTTGCTCTATCCTGCTGATAAATCACATTAGCCATGTCTCCTCGCTTCCGCCTCAGTTCTGAAATGAATTTTCGTTTTTTCAATGTATCGCTCTGTATTCACAGTTATCGGACGTCCATCAGCACCCTCGAACCAACTGTCCTGACAAAGTAATGCCATTACGACCCAGTGTGCACCAAACAGTTACTTTCTCCTCACTAAGTGGGTGACAATGATGGTCATGAGCCTGAGGCTGATTTTGTTTGTTCGTGTGACCATTGACGTGGAAATTTGCCTTGTTACTGAAAAAAGTGAAGTTCAAGAAATCAGGATGGGCTTCGATACAATGACTGGTGGTTTGCCCAAAGGCAGGTCTCTCAGCCTTATTTGCATCAGTCTGAAGATTAAAAATATGCATCTTATACAGAAAAAATTAATATCCTGGTGCATTATGCACATAACTGAAGTCTTTGAAAAATCTGTCTCCTGGGATAAAAGTCTTGTGGATTTCCGAGATTCCTCCAAACATTGTCTCACAGTCATTATGTGATTTTCTGTCCTGACTGACCATGGCCGGCCACTGCAACCTTTAATGATATTCTGTCCACTTCCCGTACCCTTGAATTTGTTCAGGAGGCCCTGGTTGGAGAATTTTTGCCTGGAGAGTCCCACCGAAATTGTTGTTGAGTTTGGACAACTGTTTTCATCACAAAATAGGCCTTTATAGTCTTAATCCTCTCCTGCACAGAATATCCTGCTGCTTGATCCATTGAAGCTGGGTATCAAATTTTAAGGTTCTGACTAAATTTACCTGGAAAACATAAACCTGGGTAATTTGATATGAAACGATAGCAATAATCAAATGGATTCATCTTTTTTGACCACCCTATAATACTGCCAATCAATGTTTACTTTATTCATTCAGAGACAAAACTTTTTTAATATAAAGCATCATTAGTACAGTGCTTTTCTTTACATAGAATGTACATAATCTGTTTGAGAAAATATTGATGATCTTTTAAAGCAGCGTTTCTTAACATTTTTCTACCTCAGCACCCCTTTTGGTCACGCCTAAGCAGTCCAGCACCCCCTACTGTAGCAACACCTGGTTGCTACAGTATAAGGATAAAGACAAACGTATTCCTTTTACCACCACACATGTGACCTTCCCCAGCACCCCCTGAAATAGATTTCAGCACTCCTTGGGGGTGCCATCACCCCAGGTTAAGAAACCCTGCTTTAAAGTGTGCAAACGTTTTGTTTTTGATAAACAGAATTAGCTATTGTACATAAATTAATTTGGTGTTGACAGTTAACTGATTAATACCTGTTCATTTTAACATTCAATTTATTTTTAAATAATCAGACTCGAAACATCCACCATTGACCAATGGTTGAAATGCAGCATTCAAGGATGATTAAGCTTGTAGCTAAAATACTACAAGACATCAAGAATGCCTCAATGGAAAATCACTCTATTGTGGTGCAAATAAATCATGTTTCGCAGAGGTTATGATTAAAATAAAAACCTCAATAATGGCTTGTCACTTTATTCAACCTTTTGCATGACAAGTACCTAATACAAATACTATTTCTTATGCAAAGAAGAAACTGAATTCTTTGTCCAATTTATACACGTGCATGACTCCAGCAGTTCTTATTCTTAGTCTTAAGGTACTACTACTCACAACTTGGGCGAAATCAGTGATTTAACTTACGTATTGGACAAACACTGTGACATAGTAAATCTTTTGGGCATTTGTGCATACTTACAACAAATGCTACATCATGGTGGTAAGCAGACATGAGTAGATGACGAAGAGCACAGCAGCAGCTGTCATCACTTTGCATCACAACTTGATTCTTTTCAGAAATCAAGGTTGACTGCTTATGATTTGCAAGATTTGTCTCTGTAAAATATGACCCCGCAATTCTTGCAGAATCACTGAAAACACTTCATATGTTACAAACAGTAGTGGACTAAATACAAAACAATTTTCAAATAAGGAAATAATTAGTTAGCTTAAATTTTTGACTCAATGATGTATTTGCTAGCTTATCATTGTTAGCAAGTTCTGCAGTTTGAGTTCAACCGCATTTATCTTGGTTCAGTCATAGCTATCACATAATCTTTATTACACGTACGCATTAGCAAGGCCGAAAAATAATTTTAAGTAGGCAAACATTTGGGATGTTCTGATTTTGTCTAAAACAAAATTTTTGATTGTATTAACACCTTGAATGAGTATTATAACATTGCTCATTCAATTCAGAGCCTTGTAAATATAGGCACTAATTGACAAAATAAATTGTTTAACTAAATTTGGTCAATAGAAAAAAACTAAGTCATAATGCACCACTCACCTTGAATTGAAGACTCTTCTTCATTGCATGCACTGTGCAATGCTGATAAAACTGGGTCATGGCAGTCTGTTTTTTGGGCAAGGTACCTAAATATACATCAAGTGATAAAAAATACCTGTAACCAAAATTATCCCACTTCTCAGTAGTTGCATTAATGAAAAAGATTTTATCTTCTCAAAGTTGATATTTTAGCAGTTAAATTTCGTGAGAAGCATAAGCAAAAGTTTTGATTGGTGAAAAAATATCATCATGTAATAAAAAGCATAAGATGTGTTCTGTATTTTTTTATCACAAAAACAATTGTAACCAATTCTAAACTCTGCTGAATTACCAGTCATTTAGCTTAATTTGCCATAATGAATTTGCCAAAATGGTGACATCAAGCATTAGCAAAACCTATTAAGGGAATTGAAACAAAATGGCAATTGATGAAATTCATGCTTTTAAGAAAGTACAATATACTTTTTATCTTTTATATTGCTTCCTAGATCAGAAACAAAATGAAACCTTTAAGTAGTCATACACACATGCAGAGTTCATGAAATTATTTGTAATGTTTATCTCATATTGTAGAAGAGTAGGCCCAACTTAAAGCTGATCAACTTTATGTAGAGCAATGATTTTGTTGTAATTTGTGCAAATTCCATAAATACTGAGCATTTGGCTAGGCAATAGTAGAGAGGAGGTGCAAAACTGGAACAATGCCATTAGCTGATGCTTAACAAGTAACAACTGTAGCACTGAAGACGGATGTTGACCGGTTTCTACGAATTTGTAGTTGACATGATATCTCACTGAAGGGAAGTACTTCCACAAAAATCACCCACTACAATAGAACCAGGTCTTAGGCTTCTCTAGTGAAAATGGATGCCAACGTAGGATTTCAGAAATAAGTTTGAACTACTTACCCTGACTATTACTTATATCTTATGCAATTTATAAACTTCACTTTTACACAATGTTATTCCTTGTTCATATGCAAATTCCCATATGTTTTCATTTGCTTTTATTTGTGGATTATGAATTGCTGTTAACCATGGATATAAAATGACTTGAACAAGGTTTAGAAGTAAATATCAGCTTAATTGATACGGTTTATGATATCCTGATGATGAAATTCCCAGAATAAACCTACTTTCATAATGATTAAAATTGAAGCCACTACCATTCAACCATCAATTTCAAAGTTTAGAAGTAACATTAACTAACATTGAGTAGTGCTTGGTAAAACATCATAGTCTGCAAGCTTTTTTGATATCCTGGCAGTTTAACCTAAACTTGAATAAAATTATTTAAAACATACAATACATCATTAAGCTCAATTCAACTATTGTTTCAATGCAATTAACATGTAAATTACACATTTGTTTATCCACACTTTTAAATATTTTCTTCCTTGCATTAATGCAAGTTATGTACAATAACTGAGACACATGATACTCACGTTTTTAGGTCATTTTTCAATGAGAAAGCAAATTGTTTCACAAGCTTTTTGTGTAAAGAAGGTGTTTTAGACTGAATTACTGACATTTTCTTCATCCAATAGGTTTTGTAAAATCAGGAGTAACTGCACTTTACATACAATACTAAAATTTTGAACTTTGAGATACACTCATCTAAAAAAGTTGAAGTGTTTTAGATGGTGGTACTGATACCGCCGAACAGCCATCCAGGCATTTGTAATGCTATGCAACATACTGCATAAAAGGACAAACGTATTCATTGATGAAATTAAGTAGAGCAAAATATTGCCTAGTGATTTGGGGATCTCTCATTGATCAGACAACTAGTTGCCAATATATTATGCTGTAGGGGTCATCCTTCAAGAAAATATGGTATTATTCTCATCAACATCAATTTCTGCTCTTTGATGTTGCTGTTTCTCCTCTTGCTACATTCATGTTACTTCGAAACTTGAATAATAAAAATGCTTGAATAAGCCATTACCACCAGGTGCAATGTAAGGAACAGATGTCCATCAGCACGGATAGTGTTATGTTAACAGATGTGTGATGCTGTAACCACAGTGGACAAATACCGTTACACAATGAATAAAGGTAAAAATACAATCGAAAAAAATATTTGTCATTGCAATTTAATATAATTTTCCCCTGAACCAGCAATGCTAGAAGGTTACAATGTTGCAATTTTTTATATTTTCATAACTGTTGAAACGTTAATTTCAGTCCCACTGGAGCTTGTTATCAAGAATGGAATAATCTTGTTGCGAGAAGAATGGTGGTTGAGGCTAGCAAAAAATAATATTTTAACTACCGTTGTGGCATAATTACTCACCACAAAATATCAGTTTTTATGACTCCAGTAATGTTATTTAAGGCAGTGTCTATTTTGCCGCCAAGATGCCAGCAGCAAAAACAGGCTTGGCAGAAACGAAGTAAACACAAAAGATAAACCCTAAAGCTAACCCTTACCCCAAACCTTAACCCCTAAGCCTAAACCTAACACTAACCCCTAAACCTAATGCTAACCCCTAATACTAGTGTTGCGATCGGAAATCCCGAGTGGCATGTGCGCAAAGCTTCGCACTGTGGCAGCAAGCAACAATAGAGTTCACATGCCATGATCACTCTGTTATTGCTTGTTCGCGCCACATATGTATGGTGTTGTTCTTCACGCACATCCCGTTTGTGGTGAATCACACATTCAACGCAACACCACCGGAGAGGTTGCAACATTAGCCCCAAACCCTACCCCGTAACACTAACCCCAAACCCTAATGTTAACCCCTAAACCTAACCCCTAAAACTAACCCTAATGCTAACCCTTAACCCTAACACTAACCCCTAACCATAACACTAATCCAACGCTCACCCCTAAACCGCACCGAGCGCTAACCGTAATGTAAACAAATGTTTGGAAGCTATGAAAAAGTTAAAAAAAGGGAAGTCGCAAAGGTGAGAGTCGAACCAAAAAGCAATACCATACCAGACTTGCAGCATAACCACTATGCTAAAAGCAGCAGGCCGATTGCTTGACAAACTGACCTTTTTATTCGAATTGCGTCATGCCACGAGACCGAATGTTTGACTGAAGGCACAATAGCTCCAGCCGATCTGTTGTAGAGATGGCACGGTCCTAGATTTTTCAGGTCCGGACCACCCATAGCCCACAACATTCAGCCCATTAACCGCCCGTGGACTAACGACATTTATTATTTTCCAAACCGGCCCACCCAAGGCCCGCTAAGCAAATGGCAGTCTTGTCTATTTTGTCTCCTGAGGCAAAATATCTACAAGGGCTATTTTGCCTTCTGAGGCAAACTATCTGCTCAGACTATTTTGCCTTTTGTGGAACATGATTGGTTGAAGTGGACATATCATGTGACAAGCACAATAAACAAAGTTAAATGCTTGGATTAGTGTGCAAGCTTAAAACCCTAAACCTAAGACCTTTTAAGTGCCCTATAAAAGGCAGAGCTCTGTAAATAGCGGAGCTTGGTTGCAAAGATTTGATGACGCAACTGGAGTGGAAAAAAGTTGTGTTGCAAAAGCAAAAAAAGGAAGAAAAGTAAACGAAAAATGTTGTATCATTGCAACTTAATATGCGTTTCCCCCATACATGGAATGTATGGAACAGGGCTCTCACAAATGCAACTCCAAAAATCCCCAGAACAATACCAAAAAATCCCTAAATCTGTGGTGGTGCAGCATAAAATCGGAGTGCGAATGATAAACAAAATCGGAGTGCGAAAAATAGAACTAAATATCATTTGCAAAATAAACTGAAATAGTTCATTTCACACATTTTCATACTTTTCTGAAAATCCCTAAAAGGACTCAAAAGTTCCAATCTAGGGACAAAATCCCTAAAAGTGAGAGCACTGCACTTGACACACAAGTCAGCCAAAGAACTTTATTCAAGGCTTTGGGCATTTCAGTCGGACTTCAACACAACTTGCAGCCTTCAGCGTCTTGACAATTAGGAAGACATCGGTTGTAGTGATAAAAAGGAATTCCCAAGAGTATACGAATTTTTGTTTTGTTCTTAGCTTATTACTCATTATCAAAAGCAGTTCAAGTATGTCCTAGGCGCGCATGAAATTACAATGCAGAAAGTCAGACCCGCCCTTTATCATTCGACTTTACGCTCAGTTTTATTATTAGACAACTTTGTATTCACTCATGGTTTTATTAATATAACTTTAAACACTGCACTATTAATCTCAAATACGTAAAGAAATATTTTATATACACAGGGGTTATGACACGAGTTCAATTCTTTCATGGAGGAAGAGAGTAAACCATGCTGCCATAAATTTTATAGGTCTCAGTCTAACAGACTATCTGTAGACTGTTTAAAAGACTCCAGTGGGAATCTTGTTGCTACTCCGGCAGTGGCCAGAGGAAGACTGAGGTTCGACCTCGAATGTCCTCCTAGAAAAAGCCTCGCCGCGTGACGTCACTGTCGAAATTTCCAGCGCATCTCGAATTCTCATTGGCTAATTTTTGCGCGTCGCGTGACGTCGCGAATTTCCAACGAACTACGTCGCGCGTAGCTTCGTGGCGACTCTAGTGGTCTTATTCAGCGTTTCGCCGAAGTCCAAAATCGTTTTGCAATGCTCTTCGTTTTTATCTGTTTAAAAACAATATATTAAGCATGTTACAAACTTCCACAAACAATGTCAAAATTTTGCAGAGAAGTGCCACACTACATCGCATCGTACTTTAACAGATTAACAAAATCACGGTAACGGGGGAAAACGGGCAAAGAAAAACAGACGTCGTGGCTGGACCTGGTCAAGAAAAGTGTTGATGTGTTAAAATTTAAATAGCATATATGACATAAATGTTACAGTAAATAAGGTAGCCTGTACTTAAGCGAGAGCAAAATATTTTGCTCAAAATTTCAGTCCCCCCCTTAAAAAATTCCTGTGTGCGCCCCTGAGCAGGGGTGTAGTGCTAAAAAAAGAGGTGTGGGAACGCCGTTTCCACACCAAATAAAAAGGAAGACTGTACCAAACAGTTCGAATAAAGTGAGCATTCGCCTACAAGAATTTCCACACTGGATCTTCCTGTTTCACTGTAGACTTTTGACTAGCAGTGCGAATATGCATGTCACTAGCACAGAGCCGGATAGGGTGGGGGGGCCCACGGCAATTTTTACTGGAGGGCCACTATGACGTATTTCATGACGTCATCGTTTGAAAAATTTATGTTTTCGCTGATTCGCAACGTTCTCGTTTGCTTTTTCCAGTAGTCGATTATGTGCCTGTCGTATTAAATTGATTTTAAGCCGCACGAAATGGGTGTAGATTAATATAAGCTGCCCTTGATTGTAAACGGCACTTGAACATAGGTTACCTCAGCCTCTGAGATGCATTCACGACGTTCGCGTACTCGTGCATTTCCCATATTAATGATGCTTGCGCCACTACAACTGCCTTCTGTTTATCATAATCCCTCCTGTGACCGATGTGCACGTGATGTTGAAGAAAATCGAATGCGAAAGAAGAATTTGGTCGACAAATCGTAGCCAAGGAAACGCTCAGCGTCATCTATGCCTTTCGATAAAGCAAAAAAACAATAAATGTAAGCCGCCCTTGATTGTAAGCCACATGAAATGATGAAAAAAACTTTATAAGCCGCGGCTTACAATCAAATAAATACAGTGCTGGAGTGCACATACAGTAGAGTCCTGTGCGGGTTGAAATTTTTTTCCGCTCCCACCCGCAAAATTTAAATCCGCTCCGCATCTGCAGGAGTTTGAGAAATTTTGCCCACTCCTACCCCGCACCCGCTCACGTCTAACCTGCACCCGCTCTGCAGACCATCCCAACCCGCGCCCACCACGCAATTTTTCGGTCTCAAACCAGCACCTGTCCGAAAACTACTAAAAACTCAAAACTTGGGCAAGTTTTTGTTGCTATAAAATCGTGAGAACTATACATTTACTTTTAACAAAAGTTGCAGTAAAAAGTGGCATTTATGCACAAGCATTTTAAATGACAGTGGTTTACTCAAGCGATTTATTTACATGTAATGCCAAATATTTCTGTAAATCCTAATATTCTTATTAATAAACTACATCAAAATTATGGTCTAAATGGAACAGCAATTAAGCTGTTCACATCTTATTTAACCAACCGTAAGCAATATACTATTGTGAATGGTTCAAAATCGAATTGCAGAAATATAGCTTGTGGAATTCCTCAGGGTTCAACTCTTGGGCCATTGTTGTTTATAATGTATATCAATGATCTACCCCTTTGTTCACAATTTGAAAGAATCCTGTATGCAGATGATACCTATCTGTCTCTTTCACACTCTAGTCTATGTACTTTTCAGAGTATGGTTAATAATGAATTACTTAAAGTACATGATTGGATGTCCCTAAAAGAACTGTCTATAAATTATGCTAAGTCAATGTATCTTCTGACAGGAAAGAAGATGAAAAGAAATTTAGCAGTGGATTTCTTAGTTAGATTAGGCAACGATCAGATTAAACGTGAGCAATCTGTGAAATATCTCGGTGTTATTGTAAATGAAAAGCTTAATTGGTCGTCACATCTAAAACAAATTGAAACAAAGTTCGCCTTTGCCTTAAGTGTGATCTACAAAACGAGAAACATTTTATCAATAACATTGTTTTGGAATAATGAAGTTGTGTGAAACCCATGAAACATACAGGTTACTTTACATAGCATGAAGTCCAATAAATGCTTAGAAGGTTTTTGCCATGTTTTCATGTTCAATGTTCTTTCCAGATGTTGTAGGCCTAATAGTTTATATCCGAATACAAAGTTTTATTCAATTCTATTCGCAGGTTTGAAAAACCAAACGATTCAGCAAAGAAAGATTTACAGTCACACTGACATCAAAAAAGTTCCAAAACATCGTGATGCCATAAGCACCTGCATGAGTGAAATGGAAAGCCGTGACTGGGAAAAAAACAAGTCAATTTTGAAAACTATGCTGTGCTTAACTAGCAGCGAAGAAAACCATGAAGAAAGTAATTATCCAGATAAATTCAACAAGATTTTCAACCCTTCCTTCATTGCTCACAGAGAGAAGCAGAATGATGAGGAAATACAACGGTTCTTTTCGCAGCATCATCATCGTCGTTGCCACAGCAACAAAGAGGTGCTCTGTTATTCTGCTTCTGAAACGAAAGCGTCAAATGCGCGTCATGCAAGCCTCATCAGGAAACCTTGCAGTGAAGATCTTTCGAACCGAAAAATTAACCTTAAACTTGAGAGTGACAGCAAAATTCAGTTTTTCAAAAAAAGCGATGCAAATGAATGCGAAGCAGCAGTTAAATTAAAGCTTGTTGAAAGTTCTGCTGTGATGGATCAGCATGCTGTTTCCTATGGCAACAACAATTGCCGTGAAAACCAACGTGGTGTACTAACTTGCAATAACGTTAAGTGGAATCCACTCCCTGCAAACAGTGACGATTTATACCTTGTTGTTGCTCAAGCGAAAAGAGATATAACTTGTCGATTTGACATGTTCATGCAGAAGTGCCACCAGCTTGAGTCGGATGTCGAAAATGTATCAAATGAAATCAGTAGAGACGTGTCACCACCCCAGGCTGAACCAAAAAGTGTTGCTGGAGAGATTGTAGCAATTTCATGCAATGAAGAAGCTGAAACCAACATCAGTCCAGCAGTAACTAGTGGAAGAGAGATGGTAGAGCCTGTGGTCGTTGAAAATCATACATCAGGCAACAGAAGGGAACACTTATCTTATTTTCTTGCTATCCAGAATGGAAATTTGTCTTTTTGTGATGATTCACCAAAATTATCAGTTTTATTTCTCGGAAAACGATCTCTCAAAAGTGAAGCATCAGACCATTTATTGGATAAAAAACTCAATGACATGGCCAAACAAAGACCAGAAGCCGTGAAAATGTCTGTTTTGAAAAGGCGTCTCCTATCAAAAAATTCGGTTTCTGTCAAAAAGTTTACAGAAAAAGGCAGGCGTGTTCCCCTAAATGATTCTAAAGATGAAGTTGATGTTTTCCCTGAAACAATTGAAGGAATGAATACTTCTCTCATCTCAGTCAATAAAATGAGCGTCAATGACGCTTCTACACAAACAATGTCATCAGAAATGAATGGTTTTAATTTTTTGAAAGTGTTGGTCCTGACATTCAGGGGTGTGGAGAATTGTCTCGGTCAGCTAGTTTGCAGTGGAAGAGGCAAATATTGAAAACGTCATCCACTGCTAAGCACATTCAAAACAGGGTTGATTTGCCTCGTGAACGACTTGTTATTCATTCGAACCTCGAGGCTGTTACAGATGCAAGTGAAATATCTTCACAACGTGAAGATCAGACTGGCAGAACATGTGAGGACAAAATTGCTGGAAGCGAAGCGTCGGAGTCTGAGTCCAAGGTCCAAACAGCGCAAAAACATTCTCAATATGTTGTTTTCTTGCTGGCCTTGGAAAAATCTCAAGCGGCGACGTTAGTAGTGGAGAGGCACAGAACCTCAGATAGAGACTGAAAACTAAAGAGGCTGAGAACTTCAAATAGAGACTGAGAACTTTAGATAGAAACTGAAAATTAGTTATGATAATTTTTGTTTTTTTCACATTATAATTAATTTGCAATCCAATGCAACTTTTTAAGTGCCATTTGTTAATCCTTTTTCTTCAACTCTTTTGCTCAGCGACCCGGATCCGGAATCACTTTTCGATTTCGGCAGCAGCAGGAGTCTGTGTAGTCATTTCTTAAGTAAAACATAGGTGAATTGCGGTTGGATCGATGATTGTAGCCGGAGTCTGAACAGGACTCGGATTTTCAAATTACAAAATTGCCGGACCCGGACCCGGATTCCAAAATTTTGGAAAAGGAGCGGAGTCATTGTCTGAAAAAGTGATTCCGGCCACCTCTGGTCTGCGTTCAAAAGCAGTGCTGCCACAGGCTTCTCTGCAAAAATCACTAGATTCACAAAAAAATTCACCAGATATGAGAAAACTTCACTTGATTTAAAATTTTTGCTTCGAAGTTTCAAGTTTTGTTTGAAATGATTTAGTCATTTACTTTATAACCTAAATACCTTTGGATCATTTGCAAGTTCGTTAAAATAGATCATGCTGAAGCCTGGTTAAGGTTATACCAACAATATCAGACTTCTTCAAAAGCTGAAAACGACACCACACATAGGGTATTTTAGACCGATCAACCTAACATTTATTTAATTATTTCTTCTGCAGCGTTCCTTCAAAGAAATAAAAATGCCGTCACGGCCAATATTGCAGCAATAACAGCGCGGAAGTAAAAATGATTGGAAACTCAAATTAGAAACACTTGTTTGTTCTGTTGGCGCAAATCTTCAAACAACCATTCACGTAATCAAATGTTTATGGATTGAAAAGGGCTGAAAAGTTAGAAAAAGAGCAGCCGTTTTTCTTCAACACATACTTTGCGAAAAATCACTAGATTGCATTGAAAAATCACTAGATCACCAGGCCAGTCTGAAAATCACTAGGCGTGGCACCTAGTGATTAGGCCAGTCTTAAAATCGCTAGGCGTGGCATCGTGGCACCAATGTTCATAAGCAACATACGGTAAAACGCCTACTGTCGTAACTTGAAGCGAACCTTTGAAGATTTGTGCCATGATATCGTTACGCAATAAAGACCAATACCAGAAAAATTCGCTCCCAACTTTGGCCAAGCAAAGGAGTGGACACGAGGGAACAGTAAGGTCACTGCTGCATGACACCAGATCAGTAAACCTGCCTGTTGTGTGGTGGGGATGTCATACCGGCAAATAAAGTGGTATTGCAAAAATTAATCAATTGATCGTAATTGATCTGCTAACTTTATGTTTTCTATAAAATCTTGGTGCTAAGTTTCAATTTCCAGGGGGGCAAATGACCGTTTTTCCTCCCCTGCGGACGCCCATGCCGCACGATGTCAGATATATTTCGCTGGTGTATTGAATTACCGGTTTTCAATGCGGCATCCGATATGTTCTTTGTTTTTGTGAGCAATAAATATGCATGCAGCGCCATGGGGGTGTACTTCATTAGCCTTGCAATCGCATGCTTTAATGCAGTTCAGGTCATCTTTGCCATTGTGGGTAATAAATAAATCACATTGAACTTTGACGAGCATACTTCAGTAGGGTCGGCTTGGTTTTCAATGCACTTCAGAGCGTAATTTTAGTACTGTAAGCAATAAATTAAAAAGACTGCTTTATGGGGTTTATACTTCACTAACTTGCATCAACAACGAATGGTTTCAATGCTTTTCAGACTGTCTTTACTATTGTGGTCTGCCTACTCACAAAACACACAGCGTTTAAAGGGATGCATCTTACTAATGTGGCCATTGAAAGGTATTCAGTGCATGCCCTGGCATAATCTGTTTGCTCTAGCCAGCTGTAAGCCCAGCACATGGATATGCTTTACTTCCTGGCCATTGTTTGAATGTCAAAGATGTTTTGTTTTCAGTTGCTTCATTGTGTGGAAAAAGTGAACCATTCTGCGCAGTGCAGATCTGTTTCAACACAAGCATCACGAAACTAACTCCTTTTAGCAGTTATACTGTCGTTCCGTGTTTCTCTGCATCTTAAATGGTTGGACTGCACAGGATAAAAGCAATTAAATGTAAGTGCGATACGGCGTGTAATGTGCGTTGCAGTGTTGAACATGGTCCGGTTTCCGGATCGCGATCCAGCAGGATTCAGGAATTCTGTACCTTGATGGACCAATGTCGGACCCCGTTTTGAGATTTAAAGTTGAGTTTTACTTTGCAACAATTGATAAACTGTTATCTGCGCTGAAAGGAAGATTTGAGGATTTTTTTGAAGTTGTCTCAATGTTTGACATACTATCCCCAGTTCACTTTTTTGATAAAGACATCAATGAGAAGGATGAAGCTCTTGGCAAACGATTTGAAGAAGATTTATCTGTATCTCCAAGTGATTTATGTATCGAATATGACTTGTTCAGAAACGTTTTAAAGACAATAGGTTTGAACTCTGAGTTAGCA
>Ga0210059_1006851_pt1 | contig 18206 bp, 11 predicted proteins | sample Ectturendosymbi2_FD_188042 | JGI IMG/M metagenome (GOLD analysis project Ga0210059, IMG submission 188042) | Ecteinascidia turbinata endosymbiont from Florida, USA - Sample 2 (SPAdes) (version 2) | ecosystem: Host-associated > Tunicates > Ascidians > Unclassified | place: Key West, Florida... | reverse complement strand
AATTTTTTGCATGTGGCTACGCACTTTCAAATTATTTTGAAATTGGTCCTGCTGCATGGAATGGTGTGGGTACAACGGGGTGATAGGTTTTGTTGTTTTTCATCGCCTTGTTCAGGAATGTTCCTGTGATTTCCACCCAGCCTGCATTTGCAACAATTAAAATTACCAACACAGGTTCTCATAGGCGTACGGGAAGGCATTTTACTGGGGGGGCGGAAAAAATTTGCCCTGAAAATAACAATTTGTAACTTTTTACCTTAGACCGAATGGGGCCTGAAACCTTATGTAAACCTGCACTATACAGTTGAATTCATTTATAACGGCTTCCTCTGTAACGTCAATTCGCCCATAACGTTACATTTTGTTTGGTCGCGATGGCATCTTTTGCATGCATTTCAATTCGCTCATAATGTCAATTCGGCAATATTGTTCTTTATGCAATCCCCTAGAGGTGCCCTTATGGGCAAATTCTGTAGTTACCTTGCTTGTTAACTCAAGGGGTCGAAGTTCCTTGCGTGTTGTGTTCTCCCAGACAAGAAACTTTACGGTAATTGCTTTTACTGATGCAAATATGTACGCGACTTCGATGACGCAATGAGCTTGAATAGCAAGTATCAAAGCGATAGTTAGCAAAAGCGATAGAACAGCAAAAGCGATAGTTCCTGATCCTACGGTCTGACTCCTTAAACCTGCCTGTGTTATCGCTTCTGTGCGCTTGAGTAAGGCACTTAAAGACGCGCACTCAAAGGAGCCAAGCAATATGCACGTCTGTGCTGATCGCTTCTGAAACTCCTGTTAATAAAAAAAATCTATCATCTTAACACCCTGCATCTGTGCTTAGCGCAAACTTGAAAACGAACAAAGAAAGAGTTACCGACTTCTTATACCAAGCTGTTGTACTACCGACATCCGATTGTTCCATTTTTACAGAAAACGAGAGCTCTGTCCAGATCAAAGTCACTATAACCAATCACGACTTTGGTCCAGATTACAAACTACGCTAGTCCAAATTACACGGATCACCCCAAGTGAATATGTAAACTGTATTGAAAATTTTTTCACCGTTCGCGATTTTTGAGCAGGTTGCGCTTGCCCTGAAAAAACAGAGTTGCCCTGAAAATTTTCACTGTGTTTAATATACTTTTCAGGTTCAGGATTTTTAACAACTTGCGCTTGCCCTGAAAACAGAGTTTGCCCTGAAATTTTTCATTGCATTGAATATATTTTTTACCATTCAGGATTTTTGAGCAACTTTGCGCTTGTCCTGAGAAACAGAGTTGCCTTGAAATATTTCACTGTATTGAATATACTTTTTACATTCAGGATTTTTGAGGAAATTTCGCTTGCCCTGAAAAACAGAGTTCGCCCTCAAATTTTTCACTGTATTGAATATGCATTTTTTATCATTTAGGATTTTTGAGCAACTTGCGCTTGCCCTGAAAAACAGAGTTGCCATGGAATTTTTCACTGTATTGAAATATTTTTATCATTCAAGGTTTTTGAGAAACTTGCGCTTGCCCTGAAAACAGAGTTTGCCCTGAAAATTTTTAAGCCCGGGGGGCGGCCGCCCCCTTCGACCCCCGCCTCGTACGCCTATGCAGGTTCTTCTTGTGAGACATTTACATTAAAATTAAGCACGATTATCTTGCAATCGGTCAATAACCTAGAGTATAAACTGGGTTGTCGCTTGTACGAAATCATAGCTTGAGGATTAAGTTGTCGCTGTTTATGGTTTAGCCTCACGCAATTTTGAAAAAAAACACCCATACCATCATGCACTGTTTTTCGATCATATATATTTTCAGTTTGTTTATGGTGAAATCCAGAAGATGAACGAACATGACTAAATAATTCACAATTGATCATTTTTTTGAAGATTTAATCAACTCGATTGCTTTAACTGTTACTGACGACAAAAGTATCCGTGGTTGGGAAAAAGTCTACGTGCAGGCCCGAAATCGGCCGAAATATTTTGACAAATTTAAACCTGAACCCTGCCCGACATGCAAGTCTTATTGAAGTTTGACATATTTCTGTTGAAACAGTAACGTGGACACTGAGTTAGACATGAAATTTTCGAAAATGTTCTTCATTTCTAAATTTTCAAGTTTTTTTTCAGACCTTACAAGAGTCTACATATATTACAACGTCGACAATAAAAAGTATACACGATATTCTATCAACCAAACACTCAGTCAGCCTTGGAAAAGCACGAAAGGAAAGAGCGACCCGTGGTTTGTCGACCTTTACAATAAATAGTAAGTCTGGTTATAGAAAGTTTTATGAATTATCCATACGGAACTAGATCATTTGTATTACACGAAATGTAAAAAGTAGAAAGTAAATGTTTCTTGTTTTCTCAAGTTTTAACATGAATAGCAGAAAAATTGCAGATAAAAATGTGTGCCACAACGTTGCACCTTTCTAAAAATGAATGAATGCATCAAGTAATGTTGTAAGATTTGTCATCAGTGTGGGAAGCCCATACATCAGTTTTTGACTTTAAACGTCAATTATCAAGAAATGTTGTTGGGCATAAATTACACGCTGGATATCAATTAGCCAAAAATATATTTATATGGATTAATGCTTAGCTTAATAATTACGAAAATAGGAAAAACAATATATTTTGTATTCCAAAAACCAAATTTTACACAAAACGTTTCACGATTCGTTTTCACGAAACTTTTTGAATTAGAACTGAAGATGCGCAAAATACGTGAGATCGATTTCCTGGCAAAACAATTTTCTGACTGTTGATTCGACTGCGTGACCATTGTAAAGACTTACTGTTGTAATCTGGATATGTGCACTTCTGTGAATATAATTACTTTTGTAATCTGGATATGTGCAAATCAGAATCAGATGTGAATCGCTCCGCGTTGTAAATGTTGAGCGTTCCTCTTTTATTGGTCACAATGTCTGTAATGGTACTAGCTTTCTGTAGCCAGTGAAGGAGGAACCTTTTTGAAAGTGAGGGGACATAAGTGCACGTCAAAAAACTATAGAAAATTTTGTGGTTTGAAGTTGAAACTGTGACGTCACAAGCATTGAAACATAACATCAATAACTATTGTCAACATGTTTAAGCAATTTTATGCAATGTTACAAAAGCCCTAAACTAAGTGTGTTGCTTAAACGTATTTAAGCAAAATTCGAAATTTAAAAGTGGGGGGCAAGGCCCCCATAAAAAAAAGTGGGGGAGCCGAGGCCAATGAAGTCCCTCCGGTTCCTCCACTCCTGTCTCTAGCGGCACATAAAGGCAGAGCACGGCAAGGAGGTTCCTCGAAAGTTCAGCAGCAAACCTCAGCCTTCGATTCTCAACTACACAGTCAGGAAATCACTGCTTACTAAGCTTACATGAAATGTTGGAAATGTACTGGAGCAAGCGAAAAACTTAAAAACCTGGTTTATCTTGAGAAACACTTAGAAGATGAAACAGGTTCGGCAATTTACAATTCAATAGCGTTGGCGAGTATTTTCTAGCTGCACAGGCCAATGTGCCCAGCAATGCTTGTGTGACGCATGAACAGTTGTTACGTGAAATTAGCCACCCCATAATTTGCATTAGTTTTGTCGACGGCAGGGGTCACCAACGTGGTGCCCGCGGGTACCAAGTCACCCGCAAGCACCAAGTAGGTCGCCCGTGGGCCTGTTCTAAAAATAACATTAGCACGATCAATGTCTTCACATTAACGAATATCAATATTAAAATAATTGGTTAATTGAGCAAAATTTTTATTTCAGAAGTGTGTATCAAACTAGTAGCCCTTCGCATTAATCGGTACACAAGAAGTTGCACGCAGTTTCAAAAAGCTTGGTGACCCCTGGTCTACGGTGATAACAGCATTATGGTCACAACGTGTGTTTGAAACTACATTTCGCGTGCTATCTCTAAGCCCTCCTTTAGTTTTCGCAGTTTCACACGTATGCTTTTGCCTGCAATTTAAAGCACTGACGATACGTAAATGACCCCAAATCGATTTCTTGGTAAAACACTTTGTGAGTAGATTTATCCAAGCCGACCTTTGTGGAGACTTGCTGTTGAAATGCAGATATGTGCTTAAGTCCCATTCATCGCAAAGTTTTGAAAGCAGAGCATGAGAGATGGATTCCTCGAAAACTAAACAACAAACCCACAGCCATCAATTAGTCTGACTTTATTATCTTTTTATTTGCATGCTTTGTTTTCAGCTCATCCATTCACAAGCAGCCAATCATGTTCTGCAAACATATATCTGGAAAATGGACGGTGCATCCAAAAGCCTATTGTAATAATGGTATGCTTTTTTGAACTTGCATCCTATCAGTGCTGAATAAAAAAATGTTACACTCAACTTAAAGGGCGGGTTGAGAAAGTACCATAGATTTATTTTTCCCCCGTAAGAGTATATTTTGTGTTGAAATCAAATAACGAAAGAGGTGTCTTCTGTTCTTTCCAACTCCTTTTCCAGCATTTTCACAAGTCAGTTTTTCATAAATTAAAAAGACACTTTCGTCACAACTGATTTTTCGATACATCAACTAAGCAATCATAGTTTGTAGTCAGTTTAAAAAGTTCAAAATCATCTGAGGTGTCCGACATATGTTGATGCTCAATCTAAGGTGAAATTTCATAGCGACTTCAGAAAGTTGCAAACAGTCGATTAATGGCAAGGCTTTGTTGATAAATTTTCAATGGGTGGTATATCTTTCTGGTAATTAATTACACTTATGGGTATTTCACAAAAAGATTTAGCCTTGCCAATGGTGTTTATCAATATTTATTTTGAAAGGAAGCTTTTTTTACGTTATGATAAAGTACAGTGAAAAAATGAAAAGCGAAGTTTGGATATTTTCGCAGTAGATTCCATGGACTCAACAGAAGTCTACCAAGTATTGGCACCAAATTATGAATACACAAATTGAATGGTAATGTTGAAATCCGTATTGTGCCCAAACGTGTTTGTCTCTCATCACTGCATTTAGATCAGGCAATAAATTATTTCGACAGGTTATCATTGATTGGACTTTTAGAGCATATTTTAAAACGTTATATGTTTTCAATAAAATGATTGTTGAACCCGTGCACAGCAAGACCGCTGGGTGGAGGATCTGCAAAATCATTAATCTTTGCCTGCAAGGCCACTTTCAGAGGCACCGGTGCAGGGCTGGTCCTAGGCGGTTCGGCTCCACCCAAGCCTGTAATTTTGGGCCTCCGATATACAATATATTGCCTTCAACACATAATATTTATATAAAGTGAAACTTCGATTAAACAGAATCTACAGTACCAGATCGTAAACTCATTTGAAATGAATAATTGTCTGCTTTAAAGTTATGATTAGGAACTTAATTTGGTCGTTGAAGACGAACACTCAAGGTCAATACTGTTATTCGATGTGAAGTAGAAATAGTAAGAAATAGCAGATTTCGAGTTTCGCGATACTAATGTTTTATATTCCAAACGGATGAAACAGAATATTCAAACCCTGAGCACAGGGGGCAGACGCAATGAAAGCAACGTAGGAAGATTAGTAAAAGTGACGCTTATTTCGTTGTATATCATATTTTCGACATGTTTGGAGAATCCTATCTCTACCGATTTTTCCAGTATGTCAGGTCTTTTATTGACAAATAAAATCTTCTTCAGCTTATTGAAGTGAAGCCTCAAGTAAGCCTAAAAAATCTCAACTTTTTTGGTGTGACTGACCTAATGCAGCATAGAGTGCCACCAACAGGATTTTAAACAGCTTCAACACGCAGCAGTAAGACTCAGATCTGAGCCAGTAAATTAATCCAGCATTTATACCATACTTTTTGGCGAATTAATTATGTCCTAAGAATGAAAGAACCATGTTCAAAGATGTCCAGTTTCAAAACGTCATACACATATGAAGTGTCAGAAGGCTACAATTCTTTTGTTGCTGAGAAAACCAACTGCCTACTTGCATTTGAGAAGATCATCTGCCTACTTTCATTTGCATATTTGTTTCCACCACTTCCAACTTCACTTCCATTCAGTGGGAATTGCGATGAAAGCAGAGAAAAATGAAGTGTTATATAACGCACTCTAACAAACTATTTACTAAAAACAAATAGTAAGACAGACAGACAGACAATTCTAGTTTATTTTGCATGGCCAACGAAAAGACCCGGAGGTCATCAAAGTCAGCTGACCATGGGTCAGTCATTATATGCTTACTCAGCTGTAACAGCAGCGATACGCAAAGGACAGACGCAACTTTAGAAAATTAGCAATGGCAAAAGATAAAAAATATTCATTGATAGTAAACTGATGCTTCAAGAAAAAGGCAACAACAGCAACGCATTATAATAAACGCATTATAACAAAACCTTTACTAATTTACAGACAAGTGAGGGCAATTATAAAACAATGCCTATTTTTACGAGAATGAAAAGCACATACGAACGTTATAGGTCGTGTTTTCCTTTTCTCCTTCCGCAAGAACGCTGGCCGTAATAAACATTATCTGATCAAATGCAATCCTTGCAGAAAAAGCTGCATTTGAGAAATCATTTCCAACAATCCACAGGCAATATCCTTGTCTTTTCTGCATACGCAGAAAACAAAATCAAAATATTTGTGTCTCTTTGTTTGACACTGCAGGAAGCGGAAGTTAAACTCGTACAAACTCACTTCATTTTATAATAATAACCAATTGGGTTCTTTCTGAAACAATCCCCAGTGAGCCAAAACAATCCCTGTATGCCGAAAATCAGCATGATCATAAACTGGCAAAATGTTTGATGTTGCTTTTTGGTTATGAAGATACTGCATTTTTCGATGGAATTGAAATAAGTATGTTCAACATGTTGTCCAACTCCCAATTATGATCAGCGCTACAGCAGCGGCAATACCGCAAAATTCAAATAACTGGTGAAGTACCGGCGACTAACACCAGGCGTAAAGTAAGCACTTTGTTAATTTGTTTAAATTTACACGCGTAAAAGATCGGGTTGGTTTTAAGGCTTAGCCTATATTAGAAAAATCAATTGAGGGTTTTAAGAAAAAAACGCTTGTGCCGAAGATAAGAATCATCTGGAACTGGCCAAATATTTGATGTGCCATTGTATAAAAACAACGATCTTTTCTGTGGAACGAAAATAATTCTGTTGAGAATGCCCCAAAAATATTGCGAGAATCACGGGAACGAGAATAATCCGAAATGCACTCAGCCGTAATAATTCCGCCCGAGTAACACCAGGGGTAAGCAATTTATGAATTTTTTGTTGATAGGCTGGTCCAACGATTTTTTGCTGTATGGAAGATCAAAGGCTATTCCTGGATTCAAACCTGTGCATTTATACACTGAACCGACAGAATGGTCCGGAAGGCTTTTAAGTACCGACGCACCATACGGCCCCTACACCTTGAAGTCTGCCTACTTTTTTACGAAGTATTTTCCAGGTATGTAAGCAAGACTTTTGATCATGATTTTTCAAGTCAGGTGTTAACGCAAAACTGATTCAAACCTTATCTTAAATCCCATAGTTGAACCAAGCAATGTGAGATATTGAAATAAATGCGCAAGCACCGTATAATTTAGCGTATGCTTCCTGAACATTCTACCTCAAATTAAAGTAACCAGAAGTCAGAAGTTATTGATAAAAAAAACATACGTGGAACACAGCGATTAATGTAAGTTTGCATAACTTGGCCATGTTTAGAAGTTTTCCGACAAAACCCATTCTGCATTCCAACATTTTGTTGTTTTGTCGGTAGTGGCTCCATTTGTCGCTTTAATTGCATTTCAACCAAAAGGAATTAACGAAACTGTGTAGTACATCCTGCTATATTATGCTTGTAACGTAAGAAGCTCTTGTGGCAATGGAAACTCTTGCTGTTTTCGAAAATGTCTGTCAAGCGAGCATCACGAACATTTTGAGGACATCTGTATGAAAACTGGAAATCTACCGGATTTATTCGTTTGTGATTAGCTGCCCTTGATTTTGAGCTGCACGAAATGATGTTGAAAATGAATGTAAGTCGCCCTTGATTGTAAGCCGCAATGAACATAGGTTACTCAAGCCTCTGAGATATTTTGGCGCACTAGCACGCGTTTCGTGTTTTGTCAACCCTAGTCTTGATGCTTACATCACAACAACAGCCTTCTGTTCATCATAATCCCTCCTGTGACGGAGTGTACACATGATGCTGAAGAGAAGAAACAGAATGCTTACAGAGTTTGTCGATAAAATGTAGTCAAGGAAAGACTGAGTGCTGTCTAGACCTTTCGATAATATAAAGAAAAAATGTAAGCCGCCCTCGATTGTCAGTTTCATTTGATTGTAAGCTGCTCGAAATGAAAAGAACATTATAAACCGCGGCTTACAATCGAATAAATAACAAAAATTTTTAAATTATTTATAGCGAAACGAGAATAAGTGTAGACCTGTTAAGACAGTGGTTCCCAACCTTTTTTGATGCATTCCTCCCTTTGTTCATTTTTTTGAAACTTTTCATTCCTCCCTTGTGGAATTATCATTCCTCTTCTGTTCGGGTTCGTAGGCTAATATTAACTACAATGGTCTTTATTGAAGACAATAACTTGATTCAGCGTGGTCCAACTACTTTTGGCCTTCAGGCTATTTCACAAAAACGTGACGACTCGCGGGCCACTTCCAATAAAATAATGTATAAAACAACAGATTCAAAATATTTAAAACTGAAAGGCAAGATGAGTGCGTCATTGAAATTATTACACAATGACACGTAGGAATTTACTACAAATCTTTCTCAGTGGATTGCCTGTGGTTGAGGCTTCTCAACACTCTCGCTCCTTTATCAATGCCAGTGAGTGATGGTGGTAACAAGTCCGAGATTGTCGTTCAGTGTTTCGTCTGCCATTCTGTTTGTGTTTTTAGATTTGACTTGCTTCATGGTAGAAAATGTAGCCTACTCTCACACACATATGTGCATCCAAACATCGACTGCATTTTTAGAGTGAAGTCTTTCTGTTTGAGAAATCTATCTGTGCTGACTAGTGTCTGGAAGCTCTCTACAGCCTATAATACCGTTAGTATTGTACATTTTTATTAAAAGATTTTAAGCTTGTTCTAATTAAAATTACCTATTGCAGCGATGGGCCATTGCTTTGGTTCGAGGGCCACTCTGAGAAGGCCGCGTTTTGCGGATAGATATATTTATTTAGCGGTACTGAGTTTACTGCGCCAGATGTACCCTTCAAGACAACGAACGCCGTTGCAGTTGCACTGAAATAACACAGAGGTGATCCAGACAGGTTCCCCAGCGGAGGTTTAGGGGCGGACCGTATCTTCAAATTTGATCGTAAAATAAAGAAGCAAAACAAAATGTTCCACAAAAAAGTTATGATTCATTTTTTGTGAAAATACACTTTATCCAGCGCAAGCAATTCAATGTGGCAAATGCAACCTCATACGCTTGTCTACATATTTCACATTTGAAGATTTTTCCTGAATACTTCCGCGGGCCACTGAAAACACTGTGGTGGGCCACATGCGGCCCGCGGACCTGTAGTTGGACCACACTGACTTGATTAATAAAAGTGGGAGAAAAACTATTTATTGTCAAATAATGGCAATGAAGTTTGTCAACAGAAACGTGTGACTGTCCACTAAATAACCATATATAGTGATATGACCAATTGAAAGAGCCAACGTCAACTTATAAAAGAAGTACAACACTTACAATGAACACGTAACTCAACTATAAAGTTGAAATTCCTCCCCTAAACGCAAGAAATTCCTGCCTGGGGAGGAATTCCTCCCCTGTTGGTAACAACTGTGTTAAGACCAGGCCAAGGGCCGAACTGCAGACTTGCCAGCACTGAAGCGGACGCACCCACCACCGGGACACGGGCTGGTTATTTCTCGAATAATTGCTTTCGCTACAACTGAGAAATTATGTGACGGCATCTAAGGAGTAACAAAACCACAGCTTCGGAACCACATGCAGCTACGACCACGCTGCGATCGCTCTACGTCAGGTGTTTCCAACCTGGAATACATGTACCCCCAGGTCTACGTTTGCCTATCCAAAGGGATACATTTTTAAGGTTAGCAATATAAGAGAAAAGCATATGTACATATAATTTATTTCCATATATTTACACATATATCAGTGAATATTGCTTTCAAAAACCTTTGAACGCTTATTGTCGAATATACCTATGAATAATTATGCTGAAAATATTTTGTAGTAAGAAATTTTAGGGGTACATGTTCATCTGTCGAAAAGCTGAAAGGGTACATGCTCATCTGTCGGAATGCCGAAGGTGTACATGGTAAAAGTAAGTTTGGAACCCCTGCTCTAGGGAGTACAGCAATGGATTGCGTAAGAAAAAAGGCGGTCCTAGCTGAGGCCGTAAATGTGACAGAATTAGAGGGGGCCTATAAAAAAAATGTTGAGTCGGCACAAAAAGTCGGAATATAAAAAACATCTAAAATAGTATGAAGCCAATCCGCAAAGCTGAATGGTAAGAACACTATATCAATGAACAACCATTTATTATCACAGGTATCCGCAGGGACGCGGGAACGGGGGTGCATTACGGGGGCACTGCCCCCCTGACCTTTAAAAGGGGTTACGATGTAGGCGATATAGGCGTTTTATCACATGTGACTCTTGAACGCAGACATCTTGGCAGGTAATATAGCGAGACAGTGGCTGCTGATAGCGGCAAGCATGAACATCGGAGAGCGGTGGCATTGCATCCCTGACCTTTCAAACGAGGGACAACCGGGGCAAAGGTGTCTTTTCATAAGTAATTTTTTGATTTAACAAGATCGAATTGAAACTAGTTGTCTATAGTTTGTTTTATTATTTTTGAAGTCAACAGTATTGATGAACTGTAGCAAGCAAAATCAGGAGCGTAACGAGGTTAGACGGCGCCCGGGGCAAGAAGCAAGTTTGGCGCCCCCATGTTCGAGCCTGAGATCTTTCGGAAGGAAATTTACTGCATTGAAAAAAGTACTTGTGAAATTGTTGGGACTTGTCGGCGACCCAGCAGACATTTGGCGCCCACTGCAGTGATTCAGCGCCCCCATAATGATTCGCCGCCCGGGGAATTATGCCCCCCTTGCAGCCCCGTCGTTACGCCCCTGAGCATAATTACCAGGCCCTAGCCATTGAGAAACCAGGGGAGGCGAAGATTTTACTGAAAGGAGCCCAAATTTTTGTAACTATGTCCAACACATTTTTCCAGGGAAGGGAAAAATTTTTTCATGGGAGACTAAGCCCCCGGCGCCTCTCCTAGTAACGAGCATGATCGTTGCCAACGATTTTTTTTGTTTTTCATAAGTTTGCATTGCCCTCAACTTTTTTTCTGCCCCCTGCCCTCCCGACGTTCCGGCGTCCCTGGGTTTCCGTATGTCAGGCCTGCACAACTCAGAAAGCTCGAAGAGCTGAACTGACCAACATAAATTTGCCACGGGTCGCAAAATCGATTTCATTGTGTTGTAGTTTGAAAGAAATTCTGGAATGACAATTAATTAACATCCGAAGTCGAGCTGTTGGAACAGTTTCTGCGTGAAAGGTCTCTCTGGCCGCATGCGGCTTGCGTGCCTTAGGTTAATTATGCAAGTCTTCCACAGACGAAAAATTGGATTATTCTACTGTGCAAATATAACAACGTGAGTGCCATAAATACAGGCCCGTAACCAGCTTGGGACACCAGGAGGGGCGAAGAGTTTTGTGAGAGGGGCCCAAATTTTTTGAACTATGTCCAGTAGTTCCAAACTATATCCAACACATTTTTCCAGGGAGGGCGAAAAATTTTCTAGGGGGGGCTTCTCCCCCTGCGCCCTCCCTGGTTACGGTCCTGCATAAATAGGTGGTTTCTTTAAGATGCCACGTAGCACTGCGTAGTGCCGCGATGAAAACATTTGGTTGCTGTCGTTTCTCTTATCTCGTTTGTTGCCATTTTAGTTATTTTTCCGACATTTTGCATTTTCTTTGATTTTACATAAAAACAACAAACATATAACTAAACTATCTTTTTGCAGCAGATGTTTAATTCAACGCGCACTTATTTTATTTAGTTTGTAACACATGCGATAGCTTATATCGTCATTTAGTACTTTTCATTTTCTTATTATACAGAGGGTATGGGCAGTGCCGGATTCAGGTGGTGCGGGGTCTGTAGCCAATAACGGGGCGGGGCCCTAAGTTACAAATACACTTGAACAAGTGAACCACTGTTAAATCAAATTCTGTGGGCATCCATGTGACTACCATTAGGCACAAGTTGTTTTTAGGTTTTGCTGTGGTGACCGTTGAGACATTTGAGAGATCGCAAGTACTCCATCTGAATACCGAGATGGTCATAAAGCGAGGTGTTGTGCATTCTGGTGGAGGTTATGCAGAGAGATTCTTCTGTATTTTGAGAGACCGTTGGAAAAATGTGAGAGACTGTCTCTCAAAACGCCTTTGAAAACACTGATTAGGCATATGCTATACTGCATTTTGTAAGCACGAAAACCTGGTTCTAAATAGCACCTGGTGGACATTATGGGTTGCACATCTTTTTTCCAAAAAGCGTTTATATGTATCTTTTTACCAATAAGGAATGCATAGTATATTACAGAGGCAGTGATTAATGCTTCCAGGCTCATCAACAATATTGATCGTTGCTCTATCCAGACAGGGGGCGAGGAACCTATTTATAATCACGGGCCGCACAAATTGTGGATTACTGTTGGCGGGCCGCAAATAACAACTGATTGTATCTTAAAATTCTACTTTTATCCTACTATGAGCGATGGAGGCTTCTTATTGCACCCTACCTTAACCACCTGCTTATCATGGAGCTTCGCTGTGACGTGATTTTGTACTCTACATTGGGTAACGAAAACTCTGATGCAAGCCATAAGAAATGTTCACGCGGGCGGCATTTGGCCCGCGGACCGCAGGTTCCCCATCCCTGATCTAGGCAGTGTAGTCTCTGTATAAGAGTCGAAATCGATTGTCAAAGCAGCAAACCTAGAGTGACATTTTTCCATTTTCTGTATTTTGCCACGGCAGATTTGTTTATGATACTGGCAGGTTAATATGTATTTCGCATAGGAATTTATGCTCTGTACCCTTTAGAATCAGGCTGTTCAGCATGTTTTGTCTAATGCGTTCCTTTGTTCGTTCTACCATCTTAAGTTTAGAACATGACCGTTCTCCACTGCAGGTGGTCACCACTAGAGTTAAATAAATGCGTAAATAACTTCCCACGTTTATAAAGAATACTCCAAGTACACTACACAATGGCTAGTGAATAGATGCCAGATTCAGGGCTGGCAATTAGATATTTTGAAAAAAACGCATAAACATACCAAGCAACTCCCAGATTGGAACAGAAAATCCCAGGTAGACACAAAATTAGGTGAATCTTTCTACTATCTACCACATCTGGCCATCTGTAAGTCACAAAACGGGCCAATGAATATATACTGTATCTTTGCTAATGAACGTTTGTGTCTGTAGGAATTATTCTATCGCAGTAATATGGATTTGTTTGCATTCCTGACGGTGACCTGGCAGCATTTACAATAATTAAAGTCTTCATTCCCAGTATCCTTCTGTAGCTAATCTTTGAGACATGGATCTTTTAACCAATCTGCCTTGAAACTGTTCTGTGTACCACTCAATCTTTTTCTTTGGGCCTGCTTCATTGGTATCTCTGCCACTTGTGCTCACTGCACCTAGCTAATATTTACAGCTTATACGGTGTCAGTTGCTTGTTCGTCAGTTATGTTGAAGACTAAGGTACATTGATAAAACAAGATAGAGAAAGATGAGACTAAAAATAATGTTTAATCAGTCATACCTGATCTTAAATCGTCGCTGCGCAGTTAATTTCTAAAACCTCAGACCTTCAGAAGAAATACTCAGAAACTGAGAAAGTCATTGAAAACCCCAAGGTTTGACACCATTGGTCAAATCATTTTTGAAGTGTCAAAAAGATAACGCAGCTTATAGAACGGGTGAATGTGATGTAATAATATTTCACAAAGATGCCACTCAATCCAGTACAATCATGCAACATCTGGAAATTGCTGCAATTTAGCCTCATTTCTTGAGTGGTGTTGCAAATAACTGTAAAACACTTTAATTTTTAAATCGCAGTAGTCTCATGTGAAAGGATTCAATTGAAAACCTTTGCTTAATTGCTTATGGCAAATTTAGCAAAACAGTGACTTCTTGGACTGAAAAAATTCTATAGATATAATCAGTGGTGATGATTATGGAAGGGAAACGAAGCGTTCGTCTCGGTCCCCTCTCTTTCAGAGATGCTGCAAGGCCCCCTTTTGAAAGTTTCGAACTTAGCTTTGCAATCACTTTAGAGCCACATTTAAGCTTTGAAGCAAGTCACGTGTTTGTCAAAATAAAACAAACATTATGTGCAAATGTGCCAAAGGGGCCCCTCGACAAATTTGATGTGGAGGACAAAGAACAATTCAAAATCACATTACTTCAAACAATTTACAGTGTGAAATGGACATTCACTAAGAAGCAAATTACAAGATAATATGAAAAATTTAACTTGTTTTCAGCGAAGGAACTTTCTGTATATCATGTGTAAAACATACGTCCCCTTTCTGTGTGTTTGCTGTGGGCACCTACATTATAATGTCTACCCTTGTATATAATAAAGAACAAGTTTAACACAAACGGTCGTGAAGCCCCCAAAAGCGCGGGGCCCGTAGGAATTGCTACTAATCCGGAACTGAGTTATGGTGTAAAATCTAAAAGACTTTAATGCGTAAAAATCTATTTTGTAGACATCGACGTATTCATAGGAGCCAGATATAACACGACTATCAAACGATGGTTGTGGAGCGATGGATCTAACGCTCCTTTTCCTTCGGATGGTTTCAATAAATGTCAACAGAAAGCTTGGAAATATGGGGAGGTTTGGTATCTAACAAACATGGATTGTGACGCGGACAAGGCTAGATATATGTGCGAATTGAGAGGTACGTCTATAGAATCATTATATTTGTTTGTTTCAGGTGAAACATCTAATGACGTGTTTCTGCAGATGTTTTTCATCCAATTGTGACTCAAAAGACCTGCAATCCTTCTATTATTGACGTAAAGTGGGAATTTAGATTGAAACAACTTATTGATGCAGTTAATGGGCTAAACGTAACGGTAAGCGTTCAAGGGTAAATCATTAGAAAAAAATGTAGCCCCTATATTTCATTTCATAAAACAGTTCTTGTTTTAATCAGGTTACGCTTAACATAGTCGGATTTTCCAAACCAAAAATAGTGCCGTACAACGATTTGTCAGCGAGTTTGGAATCCCTCAAACCGCGAACGAGTTATGAGATAAAGGTAATTTGGCGCTTAATCTTATATTTCGCATTGTTGAAGCATTTCGTCAATCGAGATTGCGATCTCTCAACTTTTTCTGATAAAATTATTTGTTTTCTCGGCCCTTTATTATGATGGATATTTGGAATTTACGTCCATACCCCACATTTAGAGCATAACTCTAGGACAGGATTGGTCAAGCAGTCAGAGAAAAAAAGCCACATACTTACTACTGTGTTACCGCAAAGAGCCACATCATACACATGGGCACAAATATGTAGGCATGAAAAAAATTCCAGTATAGTGGATATTTTTTCTCTAAGTACAAAACCATATAAAGGTTTAACAGAACCCAGGTGGGTGGGAGCCGTAGTTTGCAATTGTTTTCTAAACGATGCAGCGGTTTTTATTAAGCCATCAATGTATTCACCACGCTCCCCATCTCATCGCAACACCGAGCACTGTGCTTTTGGACAGATCTTCTTTTTCTCTCAAAAACTCGCTGCTCTATCCAACAGAACTTCGTCGCCAGCCTTAAATCACTGTTCAGTTTGGCAGCGCTTCGCCCTCTGTTTAAAGTCTACTATCTGCATCCCAGCCGGCCTGCCAGACATTTTGTCAGCAGATCTCAATTGTGACCATTAACGCAGGTGGTTATGTTGGAAGCTATCGGTTATGCCGTATCACTCAAGTTTGATTAGCTCGATATGTGACCTTATATACTCGTCTTTCTGTCCGACAGGCACTTCCCATGGTTCCGGTTGGTCATTTGATTGACAGGTTGTTTTCTATAAAACGTAATTCACGTTCCCGACTATGTTCATTTCACCCGACACTCCCACAACAGGCGCATCACCTGTCAACGCGATGACACGGGAATAATACCCTGGTTGTGTTTGGCTTGCTCCCCGCCCGTATGCCAGTGGACACACCGATGACTTTTGCCCACATGTGTACAATAAAAAAATAGCAATTGCAATAGAAACGCCATGAATATTGATCACATCCAAACACTCCAAATGTTACTATGTACCCTGCAGAAAACTGCAATACATTCCTTGTAGAGATTTTAACCTCCACGCTATCCCATTACACCTTTTTCGTAGAAACGATCATTGCTGATGGAACACTGCCAAACAAACGAACATTTTGAGGAATGTCGATCTGAATTTCGCGACTTCATTGGATAACGATCCTGATGTAAACGAGAATGACGTTTTGATAAAATGGAAACACTTGCATCGTTAGATAAGAACTGCAATCTCTGAAATTGTTTACACAAACAAGTTGTTTAATCGAATCGAAGTTGCACATGTTCAAACTTTTCTGATAAAATATTTTGTTTTCTCACCCCTTTATTTTCTGCAAGCTGCAAAGCTACTGTTCAAGATAGGTTTTTGTATCACTCTTTGTGTGCAACTGACTTTTACCCATAACTTGCACACAACATAAAGCGCAAAGCAACACAGACGTACATGTTTCAAAATAATGTTCAAAAATACGTAGATACAAAATTTCTCTGCAACGCTTAAGAGGTTCACGTTTAGCAATTTGAGTTTTAGACATTCCCTCAAAACTGTGTTCTTCGTAATGGGCGAGAGTCCTGAAGTTTTGCTACAATGCATTACCAGGTCGTCCAACACATTACCAGGTCGTCCTGTTATCAACATTGTTTGCTATACTTCAAGATTTACAGCTCGAGTAAGACGTAATACCTTCGCATTCCTTGCCGAGAAACCAGTTTGGAAAGTGGTTTCGCTTTTGCACAACCCGACTGCAAGCTTTTTGTTTGCGCTTAATTGAAAACGTTACAGGTATTAAGAAAAATACATCAAAACAAATCTCTTAACGTTGTTGCTGCATTGCTCTTATTTGACCGCGACGTTCTCATCTTTTTCTTTGCTTTTTTTCGAAAACGATCTGTTGTAAAATGCTTAATTTGCTCAGAATTAAAGGGTTGAAAAAACCTGGTAATACTAGCAATTGAAGCTATATACATCACGGAGCACCTTTCGTTTTATAAGCTAAAAAGGCAGGTCATGAGTTTCCATACTTACGTGCAGCAATATATAATGCTCATGGTAAGTGCTAGGATGAAAAAACAATATATCAAAGAGTTTGTGCAATCACTGTCAATCCAACACCTGTGCCAATGAGAACTACGTAGCAGAAAAGCCATACTGATCCAAAATGTTAAAAGCAGAGGTAACACAATGCAGGCTGTTCCATGACTAACTGGTGGACAATACGTTTGCAAAATGTTTTCCAAATACTTTAATCCGCTTAAACGTTTGCGGTATTGGAAAACTTAAGAATTTTCTTTGAACATGCATAAACGTATGATGCATTTTTGAATTTATTTTGATTATAGAAATCAGGTTCTTTTGAAATTAGAAGCATGTCTCAAATGAACAAGTTACCAGAGATGAGCGGACTGTGAAATTTTTCAGTCCGAGTCCAGTCCTGATCTGCCAATGTAAAATCATGTATTTTTATTTTGCCTCATGAGGCAAAATATCTACTCGAGCTATTTTGCCTTTCGCCAATTACGATTGGTTGAAAGCAAAATACTTCCAGCAGTGCCTTTGCCTCATGAGGCAAAATACACACAGCCTTTCGACATTTCCAAAGTTTAACAAGAAAATGTCTATTAGGCATCAGAGGCAAAAGCACTGCTGGAGTTATTTTGCCGTTAGGAGAGTCCAAATGCTTGGATTGGTCAAGTGACAAGGACGATACACTTGGATCAGCGTAAGGTCCTTGATACATGACCTGAAACCCTAAACCTAAAACCAATACTTAAACCAAAAACCTAGACCCAAAACCTAAACCCAAAACCTAAAGCCAAAACCTAAACCCAAAACCTAAACCCAAAACCTAAACCCAAAACCTAAACCCAAAACCTAAACCCAAAA
>Ga0210059_1006850_pt1 | contig 18206 bp, 14 predicted proteins | sample Ectturendosymbi2_FD_188042 | JGI IMG/M metagenome (GOLD analysis project Ga0210059, IMG submission 188042) | Ecteinascidia turbinata endosymbiont from Florida, USA - Sample 2 (SPAdes) (version 2) | ecosystem: Host-associated > Tunicates > Ascidians > Unclassified | place: Key West, Florida... | reverse complement strand
AGAAGCGAATTATTGATCTTGAGAAGATTTGAACATGGAAAAACGTATCCCGGATTGAGACGAGATAGCATTAAGCAACAGATTCAATGCCGTAGCACTTGCTGTGTTCTTTTTGGATAGAATGTTTGTGCAACAAGATAAACACCAGTTAAATGTACAAAGAATGAACAACTGACCCCGACGTGACTTATTCACGCAACCTTCTGAACTGGAGTCAGACGGGCTACCTTTGCGACACGGAGTCGATGCCCAAAGGTTTGTTTCCGATAAGTTTCTGAATTGAAAAAACAGTAAAATCATGGCAAACCCAATTAAAAGAAGAAAGAAAAATATGTGACGTCCACTTGATTTAAAAAGTTACCTGTTTAATTCCAGGTCACACCATTCCGATTTTGAGTACGACTATTTGTGAATGTGCCCAAAGTTGAAGAAGAAATAGTTGTCTGTTTTCGTCTGGTAATATTCACTCACAAATGAAGGAAATGATCAAATCGGTGAGAGAAGGAGAATTACTGATATTGAGAAGTTTTGAACATGCAAGAATGTGTTCCAGATTGAGACGAGATAGCATTAAGTAACAGATTCAATGCAGTAATACTTGCTGCTTTCTTTCCGCAGAGAATTACTGTGCAATTAGACAAAGACGAGTTTGCTGCAGGAAAAGCGAACAACTGATCCCGACGTGACTTGAACACGCAACCTTCCGATCTGGAGTCAGACGCGCTACCATTGCGCCATGGAGTCAATGCATAGCTGTTTGTTTTCGGTGTCTTTCTTTTCAAAATTGCAGTAAAGTCATGAAAAACACGATTGAAACTTTCGAGTTCTCTTTCTGTTTCCAGGCGTGTTTGAGAAAAGACCAAAGAAGTTTGGTATATGAAGTGGCCAAAAAGCTTGATTGGATCCCTGCGTCCTACACCTGCGGACAATCTTCTTATTCTCGCAGGCATCCAACCTGCTGGGTTTCGTGTCAAAGAGCTGCCCTCTCTCCTGCACGCCATGCCATGGGGCCTGGAAATCTGGTCCACCCAGCTCTCATCAGTTCACAGGGAGGGAATTCACGGCATCCCAAATCGAGACACCCAACTGTACTCGCGCCACAACCCATCAGTACATCTGACGAAAATAACATAAGCGGGCGCTGTGGACGGATCACCGATGCAATAAGTAGTGGTTGGAGAACATAACGAAACTCCGTGCTTTCATCCTCGACATCGAATCCCACCTTTCTGGAATGGCCCTGAAAAGAACAGCATGGTTCCTTCTTTACCGCCTCCGCACAAGTGTCGGAAGTTTCCGTTCCTGTTTGTACAAATAAGTTGTGGCCCATTCCGCAGATTTTGGGTGTGGCGCCGAAGAACAGACTTTGGGCCATGTTGTTCTTAATTGTTCTTCACTGTTCCACCTCATGGGGCGCATGGCCTGACGCTTCTGGATGACGATGCAATCGAACGGCTGCTCAACATCTTCCTGGAGATGTAGAGCGGCCTTGCAGTGGATAAGAACTCGCTCAAACGAGGAAGCAGTAGATACTTACATCTCTTTGGACAAACAGTTTTGATACGTTTAGTCTTTTCGAATTTCGGGAACTCTACAGGGGAAATTTTTTAGACTTACGACATTACAAGCACTGACCGTAAATGATAATATTTTTTAATTCTGAATGCAAAAGCTGCGGCAGCCATTGACTTAAAACAAGTGCCATAACCGATTGATTATTTCCGGCTTGAGTAAAACGTTGGCCTGAAATGGTGCGAAGGCTAGTTCAAGAAATGCATGCCAACGTTTTGCAAAAGGGTTCAAGACACATTACGCATAACTTAGGCCATAATCCCTTTCAAATTTATAATGATAGGCAACAACGATGCAAAACAATATAGGTTACAGTATCTTCAAATGTGCAACTATCAGGGGCAGGGCAAACATCCAACTTTGTTCAGTGTGGCACCAATGCGTGAGCAGAGATTGGCCTATTCAAGCGGTAGCTGGACTAGAAATCTGCACAAGTGACAATGCGAATAAACATTGTATTTTGCACTACTGCACATTACTTCTAACATCATGGTCAAATCCTGTCACTAGGCCTACAGTGCAGTCAACAGATGAAGAGTGCACTGCATAGCAGAGATGAGCATTGGACTGGACTTGGGTTGGACTGGATCTGGAGTATGCCGAATTTTGTTGAATATGGATTGGATCAAGACTGTAAATGGCTTCATAAATTTAGGATCAGGACCGGATTTGGACTGAGTTAATGGAAAAGAATTTCGCGATGTTTGTTATTAAAAAGCTGTTTTTGTTAATTTTTTTGTACTTTATTTGGACTTGGACTTTTAATTTTAAAAAAGTTTGGACTGTGGTTGGACTTGGACTGAGTTTTGAAAATTCAGGAGTGGATCTGGATCGCAAAATATGACAGTCCGCTCATCTCTGCTGTATAGGTCATTTCCGCACAGTGTTACCTCTCTATAATCTGTTTTGTTAACCATTGTTTTTTGTCATGTGTCTTGTGTTATTGCCCACATCATTAGCCAAACATTCTCGTAGTTACGGCATGGATTTCGAAATTCCCGAACTGCATTGTCACTCACACACTGCATTTTGCCTAGGCCATAACTTTGAAACCATCATTAATAGTGAAATGCTCGGTACTCTCACCCAGTATCACACTTTCGTGATATATGACGACACTGGTCAGAAAACACGTGTAAAAGTAATTCCATTTTGTTTGACAACAACAAGCATCATTACAGAAATTAGGTCCCTCAAAAAATTGGAAATTAGGTCCCTCAAAAATTTCGATTGGCTCTAGCACAGACCTTAATACTGACTCCGGATACTGCTCCGGCTCGAACCTAAAATACTGACTCCGGCTCCTGTTCCAGCCTGAAATGCAAACTCCGGCCGGTGTCCACTCCGGCACTCCGGCTCCGTGATCATCTCTGGTCTGGACCAGAGGTGGCCGGAGTCACTTTTTCAGACTCCGATTTGGTTCCTGTTCCAAAATAAGAAATGATCACACAGACCCCTGCTCCTGCCGAAATTGAAAAGTGACTCCGGTCCGGGTCCGCTTTTCCCCAAATTTTTGAGTCCGGGTCCGTTCAGAAGGAAAAACGCAGAATCCGGCCGGAGTCGACTCCGGTAATCCGGATCCGGTCCCACATCTAGTCTGGACTGCTGTATATCAGTGTTGAACATGATCCGGTTTCCGGATCGCGATCCAACCGGGTTGTGCAATTCAGAACCGGATCCGGATTGGACTGGATTCTGAAAACATCTCTGCCGGATCGGATATGGATATCCAAACAGTGTTGATCACTGCAGTCAAATGCTAAATCTGAGGGTTTTTCGTATATAAACAGGATTGGATCAAATATCTGATTAGTGCTGCCGGACTAGGATTGGACTGGATTACGCACTGAAAATATTGGACTGGATTAGGAACGCAAAAATCTTCGATCCGTTCAACACTAATGTATATGGGTAATCCCCATAAAAGATCCTTTTACCCAAAGTTACTATAAAGCAGAGGTGGGACCGGGTCAAGAGAAATTTCTGACCTCTGCGTTATTTCTGTCCTGTTATTGTTTCTCAGTTATTTTCCTTCTCAGCATAAAGAAATTAACCCTTGCAATTGGTTTTTCGATGTGTGTTGTGTAAATTAAAAGCATTTTGGTTAGATGTCAGGAACACACAACAAGCTATAGCACGGGAAAACCTTTAACCATTGAAAATTTTCTGACTGAATCGTTAACCTCAATTATTTTTCTTTTTCTCACCCTTACCCGACACACTTACCGAAACATGAATTCCTAAGCCCTAATAATTAGTTTTATCAGCGTATTTGCCATGAAGAATATCAGTCTGTGCATGCATACATGTGAAGTCATAAAGTCAGATTTGAAGTCAGAAATTTGAAGACAAAAATTTCGCAAGTCAGATTACCGGAGTTGACTCCGGAACGATTCTGCGTTTTTTTCGGACCCGTATCCGGACCCGGAGTCAAAAATTTGTGAAAAAGCGGACCCGGATCCGGTGTCACTTTTCCATTTCGGTAGTAACAGGAATCTGTGTGATGTTTCTTCGGTAAAAACGTGGTTAAATTACGGTTGGATCGATGATTGTAGCCGGAGACTGAACAGGAGTCGGATTCTCGAATTTGGAGAATAGCCGGATGCGGATCCAGATCCCGATTCAGAAATTTTGGAACAGAAGCGGAGTCGGAGTCTCAAAAATAGAGAAGTTGTGAAACCACTCATGCATGGAAGCCATTAACAGTCCCAAACGGCTGAATTACCGCATTAGTTTGAAGGCAGGCGACAGAGGGCTCTTCCACAATGGGACCAAACACGGTCGCTTAACAATGGGGCTTATGATGGGCACAACTTGTCTTTTTAGTAACTTTGTTTTTATCTGGGTTGTTAAGGTCAAAGGTGTAGATACGTGAAGTAGTTCCCTTCAGGGCAGGGTTGCCAGCAGCGTTGCCACTGCTAGTAGGTATTTTTTTTCACTAGATCTGGAGTTTTTCTGTTTTATCTGGGGTTGTGAGATTTTTCGTTGAAAATCTGAGTTATTTGACTTTGGTCGAACTTTTGTAAATGTATGTCGTATTACGGTATTTTCCATTTAAAGATACAGTAGTTTCACAGGCGTAATATGTGCAGAGTCAGTAACCAGTGCAGATGTGAGTAGTGGGGCTAGGCTTAACAAAATTATTTGAAACATAATGGTTTACAGATCAAGCACTAACTAGGCATAGGTCAGCAGTCTGATTTATCGCTGATATCTCAAGGGATGCTTGTGCATGAATTTGGAATGCTTTTTGTGGTTTTGAAGATGCTGTGGTTGAGAATCTATTCATTGTAATTGTTTTACGGGCGCACTGATTGTCTGTGATATGAATGTAAAATTTTGAATGTTAAATTAGTAGTCAAATATTGCAATGAACGCAGTGGTTACAGTGAATAGAAAACTATAAGACCTTGATTGTATCACGTAATTGTTTCAATTAGTGCATTTTGGTGAAGGTAAAAGAAATCTATAAATGTTTTTTTTTAGAAAAGATCTTACTAGCTTCTTCAGGTTATTTAATACAATTGATTTGCTGCTAGCCTACTTGTAAATTGTGATGTCAGTAGACTTGAGATTTTTAAAAATATGATACAAATAATCATCCATGGGTGCAATTTTGTAAAATGTGGGGGGACAGCTTGGTGTGAAACCGATATTGTCATTGGATTGATGCAGAACTGGCCTTTTGTATATACAGATTCCCAATCTCATTTCTAAAGGTGTTTTGAGAACAGCACTAATCACGCTTTGTCCTTGCAGATGATTTACCTATTAATATACCTAAATGTGTTTCTGGACACAGTACTGTAGTTCAGCCTGCTTCCATTAATATCGTATTTGGATATAAACAAGCATAGCAGTATAGTAGAACACATCAATTGGGCTTAATCAGAGCTGTAAGTTGGAGTGCACAAAATGCCGAATCGCATTGATGGCACGTGCATATCATTCTTACAGTAGAACACTTCAGTTTTCATGCATTTTATAAGAAGTGTGGGTTACAGCATGATTTGATGTCTTGTTCAAGTAGCTTAGCGTTAAAAAGACGATAAATATTTTTCTTGCACATTTCCGTTTTTTGAAAATACTACAAATCTTCTTAATGCTACTGGGCATCACGCATGCAGCCCCACCCTTTCTAAAATCTCTGTTGATATTCCCTTATCAGCAGAACAAACATTTCGCCTAAAATTAACATAGCCTACTTCACAATCTATTTTCAATGCAGGTGGGTGGAGGATGTATCCTTTCAATCTCTCCTTGTTCCCTGCCTACATACCCACACAGAGTTGTAAAAAGGCCTCATTTTGAAACCTGAACTCGACCCCGGCCCTAAATCACAAGCCTGAACCCGGCTCGAGGCTGACATTTATTTTTGAAGCACAATTTAAACTCGAAAGCCAAATTTATCGAGGGAGTTAAGATACGCACACAGAGGCTCTGGAACATCGCTAGAACAGGGGGGGAGGCAGTAAAAACATTGAGGGCAATGGAAACATACGAAAAAAAAATTGTCATCAATTCTGCTTGCTTTTCTTCAACAACCATGTTGGCCTAAAAAATAATAACAGAATCTATACAACGTGTATTTCAATTTGATCTTGATAAACCATAAAATTACCTGTGGTGCTTTTATGAAAAAGACACCTTTGCCCCATTGTCTCTCTTTTGAAAGGTGAGGAGGACAATGCCACTGCTCTCTGGCATCCCTGCTTGCCGTTATCAGCAGTCATTGTCTTGCTGCATTACCTGCCAAGATGTCTGCGTTCAACAGTCACCTGCAGGAAACCGCCTAATATCGTAACATGAAGTGAACATTAGAAGATTTGTTGCCATGTTATTGCTACACCAGTTTTTTCTATGGAAAATTTTAGGTATCAGGTATGGACCTGTAGGGACCCGATTTCTCCAATTCTAGGGACCTGATTTTCTCTGATTCTAGCAGTGTTGCCAACCTTGTGGTTTTCCCACTAATTTGGGCTTGTGTTTTTGTGGAGTTGCGGGTTTGTTTGAAGACTTGTGGGTTGCTTGTTATTGGGCTTGTTTTCATTGAAATTTGCTTGTTTTTTAGGTTTGTTTTTTACAGATTTCTTTTTCGCGGATTGTTTTTTTTGTTTTTTATGGCACTTTTGCTGTTTCAATTTACTGATTACGGCATATTGGGCGTGTTTTAATGAAAATTTGCTCATTTTGGGCTTGTTTTTTTGGATTTGCCTCCCTACTTTTTTATTTGTTTTTCCTGCTGATTTTTTTTGTTGAATTTTCCTGCCAACGCATGGCGGGCTTGTTTTACGGTTTAATTACCAATTTTTGGCTTTTTTTAAAAATTTACTTGTTTGTTTTTGCAAAACAACCTGGCATCACTGGATTCTAGGGACCCGACGGCATAATTTTTGCTGATTCTAGGGACCCCATCTCCAATTCTAGGGCCCCGAATCGGGTCTCTAAAACACCACTAAAAACCTGGTTGCACAATAAAGACCAACAGTAAAACAACTCACTTGCAAGTTTGGCAGCTAGCTGCCCTTGCAGGCAAAGGAGCGGCAATGAGTGAACTGTAAGCTCACCACTGCATGATACCAGAACAGTTAACCTGGCTCTTGTGCACAGGGCTTATGAGAGGGGGGTACAAGAGGTACGTCATACCTGGGCCCTGGAGGATGAAAGTACTCATGCTAAGTTTTTCTGTAATCAAGCCCAAAATTGAAGGGCGCCTTTTTCGACTGCAGTGCAAAAATACCTCAGGTTGAAACATTGGGGTGCCAAACTTGCTTCTTGCCCCGGGCCCCATTTAACGTCTTTATGCTCCTGTTCTTACCCCTTGGTAAAATCTCTCAGAGGTCCTGCGTTGTGCAGTGTGAGTTGTCGTACCGGCTAATAAACTGTCATTGCAAGAAATAAATTAATTAATCAGAATTGAGTTGCTGACGTCAAGTTTTCTAGAGAATTTGGTTCTTAGTCCCAATTTCCAGGGAGGGGAAAATGCCCGTTTTGACCACCCTGCTGACGCCCATGTTTTGACGTACCACATGTTCAAAACTGTTTGCTTGAGTTCAGTGCACCCATAATAGTCACTCTTTTCGCATTTACATGTTCAGTAACAATGTTGACATGTAGCAGAAATTATAGAAAACCATTCTGAATTTTACGTGTGCACGAATAGCTGCAATAAATTTGTTTGAAGACGATCTTGATAAATCATGATATTACTTGTGATACTGTTATGTGAGGGCACCTATGCCCTGTTGCCCACCCTTTCGAAGGACTGGGAGGCAATGCTCCCGTAATGCATTCCTGTTCCGGCGTCCCTGTATGTGCAACTGCGGAGTAACAAAAAACGTTGTGTTCAGGTGTTGTTGCAGGTACATGGTTTATCACACCGAAAAAAACAACCACCTTGACCAAACCTTTGGCATAATCTGACACAAACGTAGCTTATTAGTCAACGATAATACTGCAGAATATAATGTTTTTGAAGAAAAACAGAAACTACCACAAAACCATCTACGATGGCCTTATAGACTAAAAAAAACTTTCTAGGATAGCGCTACAGACATGAAAAGCCAGCTTGTAGGCTTCTTAAAACAAGCCAAGAATTGTGTGAGTGATTGATCTTTTTGACGCAATATGCTCATTTTCTCACCGCTGTCACCTTCTCAAAAAGAATGTGAGACTAATCCGAGCCGATAATGAAAGAACGCAGCTGTGTTTGCAAACAGAATTAGCTGAAAAAAAATCACAATCACTTCACTCACTGAAGTTACGGCGGTGAGCACAACAAATGTAGATCACGAAAGAAAAAAATAATTACTCTTAATGTTATAAAGAAGTTTTGGATGCGGCCCAAAATATTTTGACAAACTTAAGCCCAAGCCCGACCCGAAAAACCTGCCCAGACTTATAACTCTGCACCATGCCAAAGTTTCATTCTAAGAGTTTTACTTGCATAATGACACGTATATTGGAGATGAAATCAAAATACACAACGGTGAACCGGCAAAAAAGTCCCAAGTTTCACCTTTAACACAAAAAGAATGTCCAACAAAACACCATTGATGCAGTGGTGTACGCAGAATATTTTAATGGCAGGGTGTTTCTATCAGTGGCATATGGTGGTCATTTGTATTTTGTGTTCTCTGTTTGTGACATCATAATTTGATGTCATATTCATGCATCCAAACTAACATTTTGGCGAAGTTTGTTGACATGATACGCATACTCTTCTACACGCAGTCTTATTTTATGTGTCATGGCACTGAATATAAACTACCAGCTTTCCAGGTTAGGATATCGGAGGAAATAAACTCAACCCTACTACACAGCAGTTCCTAACTGCAAAAATATGCATGGCGTTAAAACAGGGGAATAAAACACACTCATTACTACATCAGAGCAATTTACAACTGCAAAATGAGGCTTGCTAATGTCTCGTCAAATAAGAGCAGTCGAGCATAGAATGTGTGTGACTGGGCTGTCTGACGCACACTACTGTTTGCAAGATCAAATCTTGCTGAACTACACAAGAATTGAGAATGCCCATGAAGTACGCAAGAAATCGTTCGATTTTTTGTTGTGTATAGAATTCCAGCAAATTTTTAGTTGTCATTTTTCGCTGCTGAAACATTATCCAATGCCTGAATGCTTTTATGTTAACAAGTGCTGTTTTTGAGCTTGTGCAACAGTTTTATCATGCTACAGAAATTGGTAATGCAGCCAATGTGGTCAGCACATGCGCTGATCAGACATAGCAGATAAAATAAACAATTGTTTTGGATAAAGTGAACTATCGCAGAACACAATCTCAAACATGCGTAGTGGTTGAAAGGTCTGCAAAAAGTGGTAAGATGGTTTCTGGACTCAGACGATAACCCAGATACTCATCAAAACCTAATTATCACTTTTTCGCCCATTTGCAATGTTCCTTGAAATATGCACAGAAATTAATTCTGTGGTATTTCAATAACTCGACAAATTAACAAATAAAATGTATGTGAAAACAATTCATATCTTTTGTGCAGACAAAAAGTTTTGTATCATATCAAGCTCAAGGGGGATTAACCCCACCCCCCCCCCCCTTGCATAGATGTGATGTATCTGTGAAGCAGATATTTCACGCTTGGATGAAAACATTGCTGCATTGTGGGTTTGGTTAAACTCAAGTAAATCAGATGACTTACGAACCAATGCATTCAGCACAAGCACAAAGTGTAAGAGTCACGGAAAAGATATCGTTTGGATCTGTTGGTCACCATTGTCGCGACATTACAAGAAGTAAGGATAAATGTGTATTTCATCCTTAATTCTGAGTCAAGTCCCTACGTTTTGAGCTATAGGTCAATATGCAGCTAGGTAAATACTGTAGGCTACTTCTACAACGTTTTGATTGAAATCCTATTCACTAATAGTTGAAAACAGTCCTTTGCGAAACTCCCATCCCCAAACTAAGTCTCCACAATAGTGCTGCTTTTTGTCTTTATCAAAAGCTTTGCAGAGATTTGCCTGAAAATCTAACTTTGCTCTTGCATAGACTTACAGTAGGGTCCATGTCAAGTCACCCAATGGGCTAAACCCTACCCTTTCAGAATTTAATGAAATTTGGCATAGATGTTGGTTTTGGCTCCAAACCTCAAATCTAAAATTTTTTGTTGATTGGATGATCGGTTTCCGAGATATGGGGAGTAAATTTTTTGAAAATTTAAAGAAAATTGGAGGGGCTCCCAACTTCAAAACAACATATCTTTTGAACTAGTGGCCCAATCTGGAAAAGCAAGGTGTCTTTGAAAAGGGGAAAAAGCCAGGTATTCAAATTTGACATCATTTTTGTAATTTTCGTAAATTTTGGGGTGATGACCTTTTGACCTGTATTTTGACCTTGAAATTGACCCCGTGGATCAAATTAAAAAATGTTGATGACCATCAGATATCACAGCCCTATTTGTTACCTACAATATATCAAAATATGGAATACGTAACATTTTTTGTTTTTGAGTAATAACAAATTGAAATTAGCATATGTAGACAATATTGGTTCAGTTCACGCAAATCAAATGCAGAACAAGTCTTCTAAATGCCATCATTTTGCCATGCACAACTTCAATGCCAGGGTTAGGGTTACAGTTTGTTTTTGGGACATTGCAGAAGGTCAAATTAACATGGCAAAAGTATATTTCCATGATGAAATGACAATGTTGGAAGGTTATGTATCCAACTGAGCATATGTTACCTACACTATATTATGATATGAAATGTGTTTTTAAGGTACATAAGGTTGTTAACATGTCAGTATTGGTGAGTGAGTTAAGTTTTTACATTGATGTCAACCCCTGTAACCAGAAAAAAACATACCACTAAGCAGAATATTTCATTGTTAATGAGAAGAAGATATCAAAATATTGGCATTGCAAAGTAAAATTTAAGTACACCATATTAAAATGATTTGTTTCCATCATGAGCAAGAATCGCTTACGAAGTTTTCGTTGCAACAAAGAAATTGTAGGGATCCATTTAACATTAATCCAAACTAGCAAAGGACAAAATAATTGCGGGTCCTTTGTAGCTATGAAAAACTGAAAAATCTGCCTCCAAATGTTATTCCTAGTAGAAAAGCACTGCAGCACATGTGCGATTAGACTGAATTACGAAATGAAGAGTATGCCAAGTTCTGCTCAAACTAGGTCTACTGAACCACATGCTGGTGTACTAAAGCATGAAAAGGAAGAACTAATGGATATAAGTTCACCACAACAGGATATGAATGATATGGATAATGTCACTGTTAGTTCTCTGGAAAAGTACACTTTGGTTGTAGTCATAAATGTTGCATTATTATCAATATTGCATGAAACAGCAGTCAAGTATAGGCACTTGGGTCTATCAACAAAGAAGTCAGGAAATAAAGGTTTAAAAAAGCAGAACAGAAATTAAAATATTGCTTTGAGAAAACTTAACAAAGTTGAACTGAAGCCATCTGCCTCAACATTAGATGAGAACAACAAAGATTTGTGTTGGTTTTGTGCCATGATGGAAGAACTACAAGCAATATACAAAAGATCCACTTGTATAGAACATGTTCAAATTTTAACCGAATCCCCCTTCACCGCCATAGAAAGGACAATGAAAGAATTTCTTAGACCACCTTGTGAAAAAGATCCAAGCATTGAAGAAAGAAAAGGGTATTCTAAGAGAGTAGTCTAGGATTTTTTCACCATCTTTGCCACGCACGCTCCCTTTTTCCCAGGAAAGATTCGACTGTTTTCATCTTTCAGTTCAGGTAACATTGCTTTGCCCTTGTTCTTGGCGCCCTCTTCTAAAAATGCCTTTTTCTTTGTGCTCAGCTCTGCTTTACTAAGCGGTTCAAGACACCACATTATTTCATTTTTCTTTCTGTGGTGAATGGGGGTTGGGGGTAAAATTAGAACACGTTCTATATAAAAAGTATATCTTTTTATTTTTTCTTGCCGTTCTTCCAACATGGCATGAAACAAATAATATTTTTGTTGTTATAATATTTTGTCAGATGACTGCAATTCAACTTAGTAGGTCTTCTCGATACAATATATTAATTTCTGTGCCGTTTTTAGAAGCTTCCATTTCCCCATCAACTTCTTCCATTTAACTCTACAAGCAAAATGTCCTTTTAGGAACCAACAGTGACACTATCATCATCACTGATATCCTGTTGTGGTGAACTTATATCCATTAGTTCTTCCTTTTCATGCTTTAGTACACTAGCATTTGATTCAGTAGAGCCTCCAGTTTGTGCAAAACTTGGCATAGCTTTCATTTTTTTATTCAGTCTAATTGCACATGTGCTGCAGTGTTTTTTACTTGGAATTTCATTTTTGAGGTAGATATTTTGGTTTCTCTTAGCTACAAAGGACCTGAAATTATTTTGTCCTTTGCTTGTTTGGAAGAATATTAAATGGATCACTATAATTTCTTCATTGCAATGAAAACTTCAGCAATTCTTGCTCATGATGGAAACAAATTGTTTTGATATGGTGTGCTTAATCTGACTTTGCATGCCAACGTTTTGATATCTTCCTGTCTTACCAGTGAAATATTCTGCTTAGTGGTATGTCTTTTTCTGGTTACAGGGGTTTACATCAGTGTAAAAATTTAGCTTACTCACCGATACTGACATGTTAGCAATCTTATGTACCTTAAAAACACATTTCTTATCAGAATATAGTGTAGGTAACATACATATAGTTGGATACATAACCTTTCAACATTGTCATTGCACCATGGAAGTATAGTTTTTCCATGTTAATTTGACCTTCTGCAATGTCCCAAAAACAAACTGTAACCCTAACCCTGGCATTGAAGTTGTGCATGGTAAAATGATGGCATTTAGAAGACTTGCTTTGCATTCGATTTGCATGAACTGAACCAATATTGTCTACATATGCTAATTTCAATTTGTTATTACTCAAAAACAAAAAATGTTACGTATTCCATATTTTTGATATATTGTAGGTAACAAATAGGGCTGTGATATCTGATGGTCATCAGCATTTTTTAATTTGATCCATGGGGTCAATTTCAACGTCAAAATATAGGTCAAAAGGTCATTACTCCAAAATTTACGAAAAACACAAAAATGATGTCAGATTTGAATACCTGGCTTTTTCCCCTTTTTGAAGACACCTTACTTTTCCAGATTGGACAACTAGTTCAAAAGATATGGTGTTTTGAAGTTGGGCACCCCCTTTATTTTTTCTAAATTTAAAAAAAATGAACCCCCCATATCTCGGAAACCGATCATCCAATCAACAAAAAATTTTAGATTTGAGATTTGGGGGCCAAAACCAACATGTATGCCAAATTTCATTAAATACTGAAAGAGTGGGGTTTAGAATTGTCTTTCTTTTGGGGATATTTGACATGGAATGACCCAGTATAATGTAAACCAAACAGCATTTGCACACCTGCTAAAAAATCTAGCTTGATGAAAAAAGCAAACACCTGCAAATATGAAAATTTCAAAGAACACAGTTTGTGTGGGAGGGAATGTCTTCCTGATGTTTTTTTACAAAACTTGTAGGATGTTTGGTGTTTTGGTTAGTATGCAACAATTTTGCAAATGTAACTCACATGCCATGTAAGGGGCCATTTTGTTGTGTACCCTATTAGGGTGCAGAAGGCACAAACTGGTACATCTGCATGTCACAACTATAGCATTTACTGCTTTTGCTTTGGGCACATAACTAGATGTGATTTACCACTCGTGAGATCCTATAAATGCTCGAGGAGAATTATATTTCCACTGACATTTACTTGATCCTCCTAATGACGACAACAGTCAGATAAAGACAGCGACTCTGAGATAACTGCTGATGAAATCGCCTTTCAAGTCCTCGGTTTCTGGCCAACGCAGAATATACTGTATACTTAGGAAAGAAAATTATTAGTAGTATGAGTTTAAAAATGTTGAGCATTTTCCTGATAATTCTGACACGTTAGCCGACTTGAACAAGACATCAAATCGCATTGTGATCCAGACTTCTTATGAAATGCATGAAAACTGAAGTGTTCTACTGTAAGAGTGATATGCACGTGCGACCAATGCGATTCAGCATTTTGTGCACTCCAATTGACAGCTCTGATAAAAACCCAAATGGTGTGTTCTACTATGTTGCTGTGCTTGTTTACATCCAAATACAATATTAATGGAACCAGGCTGAACTACAGTACCGTGTCCAGCAAAAAATTTATGTATATTCACATGTAACTCATCTGCAAGGACAGAACAAAGCATGATTATTGTTGCTCTCAAAACATGCCTAGAAGTAAAATTGGGAATCTGTATACTATACAAAAAACGTCACTTCTGCATCAACCCTATGACTATATTGGTTTCACACCAAGCTGTTCCCCCACATTTTACAACAAAATGCCGCCCATGCTTGTGACGATCTATATGGTTGATATCGTGTGTAAGCAAACATACTCTTCATATTCTTATCCTAGTATTGCTAACTGCCTGTATTACTAATCTGTGTTCACAGTTCATTTTGTGTTGCCAATGGCCATATGTCTTCAATAAACTCTGTGCTAAGTGGTGCTTACACTTGGGCAAATTCATTAAGTTAACCTTTGCAAATTAAATGTTTCTTCCTTTCTGATTGATCTTGCAAACATGCCATGCCTATAGTTTTTAACTAGGAGATTTTGTAGCAACACAAAACTAGTTTATACCTAGCATAGCTGTGAATCTTTTGTTGCTGTCTATGCATTCAAGTGTTAGCCTGTTTGGCATTATGTTATGTCCACAATCCCTGTGTTTTTTTATGAAGTGGCCATTTGTTTAGAAGTATGTGTCTTGTTATTGCAAGGGTTGCCAACCAGTCTGAGACCAAGAGTCACATTTCTTACTGTGTTACAGGAAAGAGCTGCATCATACACATGATGGGCACACATTGAACGTAACCCCATCGCTTCCTCACTTACGCACATACTGTTGCTTAACTAGATTTATTGTAAATATTACACACCATTAACATGGTAATGACGAAATTTACAAGGTATTTAATTTATTGTTATGCATATTATTTAATAGGACTTCTGGTATATAATTACGTAAAAGCTGCATGAAACCAAGCAAAGAGCTGCATGTGGCTCACGAGCCGTGGTTGGCCACCCCATTGCTATTGCATTCAGTGTCAGGTGTTAAGACATGCATTAAGGAGAGAAACTTTCAGAGCTAACGCTATGTTTTAAAGTTAAAGCAATTACTTCTTAAACAAAATGTGACAAAATTCAATTATATCAATTTGTTAATCAAATACAATTTTGATTTTTTGATATTAAAGTTTTCATGATGAATCCGGAAGAATATTGTGACATTGGTTGTTAGAAATGTCATATGTTTTTTTCTTTAAATATATGGTTTTATTCCAAAGAATTTAATACATTCATGCACATTTAAAATCTGTGACCTAAAGTACTATCTTTGGAAGTAAACTAGGTCCTACATGCCAGTAATCCATTCAAAAAATTCAATCATTTTTAAGTTTTAATATTTAAGTTAACATAGTAATACTTACAAAGATTCTAAAAAATAGAATGCATCATCCGTATAATTGAGAAAATAATTTTGTACCTTGTACCAATCATGGATTTTTCAACATAAATCCAGGCAACTATTAAAACACGGAAAAGATGTCAGAAACACAGACCTGTCATAAGTGGTGTGCTATAAACAGGAGGTGCATTTGTTTTAGTATCACCCAAAGCATAATATTTAACTTCTATGCATGAAAGATCAAAGTTAAAGTTGTAAAAAAAAATTCAATTTGTGTGTAGCGTTATCTTTAAAACTAAACTTTGAAATCGAGCATCGGGACAAGTAGTGAAAAGGATCCAAGTGAAATACTTGATCTTTGTACTGCTTAACTTGAATCATTACAGCATTGCAGATAAAAATGGCTAAAATAATATGGAGTAATATAAGAATTTATTTCCATCGTTTTGACTTCAAGTTTTTTAAAAACGCAGCTGTTTCATTTTTGATATAATAACATCGAAATCAGGAATTCTTGATACCACATCCACTTGGGTTCTTTCTTCAACCCTTTCAGTCCTGCGTGCGCCACTTTTCTTGCAGAGCTTTGCAATCCTACAACTTGCTAGGTGATTGAGCAAGAGAGCTGTTCAAACTGTCTACGGATTCAGCAAGTCTTGTAGTCAAAATTAAAAAAAAAATTTTTTTGTTTTGGATTTGAGCTTTTCTGGGGAGATCATCACAAGTAGGGGTGTTTTTGGGTTATTTTGGCCATCTTTGCCTGGCCCTGGGCGCCGTCCCAATGGGCCATTTTTTGGACTCAGGTTTGGTTGAAAACTAGGTCAAAATCCGCATCAAGAGAGCCTTTGATTGACTTTCTAGTATATCGGGAGCAAAAATTATGACTCATAAACCAAAAATTGACCAAAAGTTTGCTCCCTCAAAAGTCACTCTTGGGGGCATTCCACCGCAGGCAATAACTCGCCGTCAGATTGAGCTAGAGAGCTGTTCAAACCCTCTAAAGACTCGTGAAGGTATGTAGTTTACAATAAAAAAAACGCTTCAGTTTAGGATGTCTGTTTTTTTTTAATGCTTATATAATGATAGGATGTTTATGTTATTTTTTATTGACGTCAGCATTTTTGCCTGACGTCCCTTTAAGACCCACAGGAGCCATTTAAATGACAGAAAATTTATCTTGAGTTTAGCTGTTTTTTGGTTAAAACTAGGTTTTTGACCCATAATTTTGGCTACAGATATGCTAGCAAGTCAATCCAGGGCTCTGTAGACGTGGATTTTCACCTGGTTTTCAACAAAACTTTGAGCCAAAAGTGTGGGTCAAAGGGTTGGGGCCCAGGGCTGGCCAAAGATGGCCAAAATTTCCAAAACATGACTTCTTTGTGACGTCACCTCCAGAAATCTCCCCACCGAAAATGAAAAACTTTTTTTCGATTTTGATTACAAGACTTGCTGAATCCGTGGATAGTTTGGATATCTCTCTAGCTCAATCGCCTGGCGAGTTATAGGATTGCAAATCTCTGCAAGATTTGGGGCTTTTGCGGGACTGAAAGGGTTAAGGTACAAACTGATTTCTGTATTTTGTTTTGAAGTTATGATACTGGAAATTCTTTATTCACACAAGTAAATTATTGCAAAAGATAGTTCTTTTTTTTTTTTAAGTGTGCAATTCTAAAAGGTTTTGCATTTTTTTTATCCAAAAAGATGAAAGATTTAAGTTGTTGTGAAATGCCATGTGCTTTTCGATGTTTGAAAGTTATTAAAAATGAATTTTAATGCCAAAACAGCAAGTTCTCAAATGCATATCACAAAGTTTACTCTCAACAGATTTCATAACCAGCTGATTTCAGTGTTTGATTCACAGGTTTGTTTCACATGTTTGTAGTGGTTTATCATTCATGAAAATGAGTAAAAGCTTGGAGACAAGCTCTAGCTTTTCATTTATCAGAGAATATGAACTTTAATGACAACTGTGCATCTGCTCAACAGTAAGTATATAGCATGTGAACTTATGTACAAGATAAACATATTTTACCTAGCTCTTATTTTGTGTACAGATCAGTTTTTTTGCTGATTGTTTATATAACAATAAGTCTGTTGAAGCAGGTTTTACTTGGTAAAAAATATATCTTATTTCTGGATATTGATGCATCTTAATTTTAATTTCCAGGCAGTGTCTATTTTTCTTGGTGGGGCAAAAGCTTTTTTGCCTTTATATGAAAGCGATTCGTTGAAATGGTCACATAACAAGCTCAGAAAGAATGATCTGCTTAGTTGACAGCTTAGTTAGACATGCACAGATGAGTGTTGTCATGGTTTCAATGCTAGCAACCTGTTAGTGGCTTTTATACCTTAAGCTCCAAATCTAAAACCCTTATCCCTTAATGTAAAACGAAAACCCTGTCTTAAACCCTGAAGCTAAACCTAAAACCCTAACCTAAAACCCTAACCTAAAACCCTAACCTAAAGCCCTAACCTAAAGCCCTAACCTAAAGCCCTAACCTAAAGCCCTAACCTAAAGCCCTAACCTAAAGCCCTAACCTAAAGCCCTAACCTAAAGCCCTAACCTAAAGCCCTAACCTAAAGCCCTAACCTAAAGCCTTAACCTAAA
>Ga0210059_1006849_pt1 | contig 18207 bp, 14 predicted proteins | sample Ectturendosymbi2_FD_188042 | JGI IMG/M metagenome (GOLD analysis project Ga0210059, IMG submission 188042) | Ecteinascidia turbinata endosymbiont from Florida, USA - Sample 2 (SPAdes) (version 2) | ecosystem: Host-associated > Tunicates > Ascidians > Unclassified | place: Key West, Florida... | reverse complement strand
ACTTGAAATTTAAAATTCTTCATTAGTTGTAGGACATTTTAGAAGAATAAAGTTGTATTATTACCTCTACAAAGCACATTCCAATTCTACATCTTTTTTTCTACAGTGTTCCCACTCGAACCTTTGGCATTATGGCTTGCCGGATATGCTACAATGTTATTCTTCTATTGCTTGCCAGATAGCTTTTGAGAAGATGCACCAAGCACTGTCTAAAAAAGCCTAATAATACATTTCAGCATGATATATAAAAAGCCAAAACACCACTCTGATTGCATGTGCCAACTGCCTCTAAGAAAGCCAAATATTGAAAAGAAAAAGCCAAAAAGCCAAACAATTTTTTTGGCGCCAACTGCCTCTAAAAAAGCCAAATTTGTGGGCGTCAAAAAAGCCAATCTGGCAACCCTGCTACCAGAGATCAGAGATGACAACGGAGCCGGAGTGCCGGAGTTGACTTCAGCCGGAATTGGGATTTTCGGACGGAGTAGCAACAGGAGCCGGAGTCAATATTTTAAGTTCGAGCAGGAGAGGAGCCGGAGTCAACATTCAGGTCTGTGCAAGAGCCAATCAAACATTTTAAGATACCTATCAAAATTTCTGCAATTATGCTTGTTTTCAAACTGAATGGAATGAATTGGGACGTGTTTGCTGACCAGCATCGTCAAATATCACAAATGTGTGACACTCCGTAGGAGAACTGAACATTTCACTACAATAGATGGTTTCAGAAGGTGGTGGCTATGCAAAATACAAGTGTGCAAGCAATAATGCACATGAAGAATTTAGGAATCTATGCCGTAACCATCAGAATATTGGGCTAATGATGTGGGCAAATGCACAAGACTGAAGACACATTAAAAAAGCAATGTTCAACAAAAGAGACGATAGGGAAGTAATAGTGTGCCGAAATGATTGATAGTGATAGGATTTGACTATTGGAAGTACTGTAATGTGCAGTAGTTGTGCAGTAGAAATAGAATAATTATTTGCATTGTGCAGATTTCTGGTCTAGCCATAGCTAGCATAGGCCAATATCTGCTCACGTTTTGGAGCCATCCTGAAAAAAGTTTGATGTTTGTCCTGAAAGTTGCTGCTTTAAACTTTTACAGTTAGCCTATATTATTTTGCAGCAATATATTGCCAACATCTACGTTAAATTTGAAAGGATTTGTAAGTTATGCGCAATGTTCATCATGTTAACTTTTTTTGTAGGATTTGCATGCACATTGAGATTAATGGCTTTGGTTTAGATTAGTACATTCATAGTTCAGAGTTTTGTCTGAGCACATGGTAAAAGTACGATTCAATGTTTGTAAAAAGATGATCAACTCCTGACCATGAAGATTCAAAATGAGTCTATTTTGAAAATTGAAAGTTAATCCACAATTCAAACAATTGTCACATAACTGGCTAATTATTTAAGCTTGAACTACGTAACTAGTGTTTCAACGGTTAACACTTTATAACTTAAATTGCAGTAGAACCTATAGGTTAAGATCCAAATTTAATAGCGTGTTATTTTGTCTCATGAGGAAAAAACAGTTCTGAAGTTATTATATCAGTTGCTGTAGTTACACGATTGTTTGAAGTAATCACATGACAAGTTCAAAACACATTACAAATTTGGAAGGCATGAGCTACATAGCTGACCGTAACGCCTAATTTAAGTACAGGGAAGCTTTTAGTGGCTGTTTGTCTGTGTTGCGTTAAGTAGAGGCTAAGCCATAACTCTAAGCCTCAACATGTTGTGTCTTTCTGTATTGTGCTTTTCACATGACCACTTCAACCATTTGTATTGGATCAAAGGGGAAATAGCCACATCATATATTTTGTCTCATGAGGCAAAATAGACACTATCTTTTTTATATGAGCTACTTGGAAGTTCTCGGATTGTAAACAGGAGTCGGAGTTGATATTTGAAAAATTTTCGGAGTAGGAGCAGGAGTCAAGGCCAGAAGCAGGAGCTGAGTCAGAGTCTGAAAAATGCGACTCCGCTCATCTCTGCCAGAGATGAGCTTTGGACTGGATTTGGATTGGACTGGATCCGGACTATGAGGAATTTTGTTAATTATGGATCGGATCTGGACTTTAAAATGCTTTATAAATTTAGGAACAGGACCGGATTTGCACTGAGTTAGTGGAAAAGAATTATGCAATTTTTATCATTCAAAAGCTGTTTTTTGTTAAATTGTTTGGATTTATTTGGACTAGGGTTTTAAATTTTCTAAACCTTTTTGACTATGGTTGGATATGGACTGAGTTTTAAAAATTCAAGACTGGTTCTGGATCGCAAAATATGACAGTCCGCTCATCTCTGATGCCTACATCGTAGGAGAAATAGATACCCTGTAAGATCTTAAAGTGTGTGATTCTTTGCTGGGTAAGGATTTCTTTCCATAGACCAGGGGTTCCCAACCTGTGGCACGTGTACCACTAGTGGTACGCGAAGGTCTTCCAGGTGGAACGCGAGTAACTTCCATATTTTCACAAAAACTTGGATTCACAGCGCTTTCTGGTTAATGTAATCGGGTTTGTTTGTAAATGAATAAATTTTCCAGTAGCCTGCTATTCCTATTGTATCACAACATTATGATTTTCGATGCGCTGTTAGCATGGGTGGCGGAACCTTTTTCAAAGTGGGGGAGCACAAGTGCATGTCAAGACAACTATAGAAAAATTTTGTTGTTTGAATTGGCAACTGTGACGTCACAGACATGAAATATGACGTCATTACATACACACCATACGATGGTCTATATTACGCTGTTTCAGACAAAATGAAAACACTATGAAAACGTATAGGTTAACCACCTGAAATTCAAATTGGCTTTTACTGGGGTGCCACAATCAAAATAACAACTTTTCCACATCTTGAACACAGAAGTAACATGACTGAAGTCATTCCACAACTGCATTAGACACCGGAATACAAAGACAAGACAAATTATATGTAGCAACTAGCACATTGTCAGTAAGGATACCAATTGTTCTGCCAACACAGAAATAAAATGTAACCATATATTTTGTGTTGCTAATGCGAAAACAAAAACACAATTAAATTTGATCTGTCAAATATTTCATTTTGCGTATAAGATTCAGCAAAATGTCACCATTTAGAATGATGTTAAAACGATTGAAATTACACCACTTTTCAATGGTGCAGCAGACTTTGGTTTCTGCCCGCAGCTTAATGTCTGGAATTGCAGTGCAAATAACACTTAATCGAACACACCTCGTGCGCGATGGCTCGATGCGCCTTTTAAGACACACGAATTGCGAACATTGGCTTGCGCGGTAATGATGGACGACGTATAGAGATGTTGAATAGGCGTGAGAGCCAATATCATCATTTTCATTTTTCAGTTGTCTCAAGTTTTCTGCTTGCATGTTCTGTTTGTATTCTGTTTGAAATCACCCGAGTCGACAAGAAATAAAGATGTGAAATTCAGTCTCAGTGTGAACAAGGATTATTATCAACACTAGATATCTTGAGCGACCACCATCGTCACCTACAATTACTTCCATCTCCTTCGACTGCTACAAATGGTTCCCAGTCTGGACCACTGTATCTACAATGGTGTGGCAGGAACTTTTTCCTATTCTACACACAAGTATGGGTGTCGGAAGGGGACGGGAATTTGAAAATGTTAGCAAAACACGTGTTTTCTCAATTTCGAGTGGCAAAAAACAAATTTCTCCACTTTTGGCCCCCACAGAAAAACTTTTGGAAAAATCCACCAGTGGCCCTCCTGAAAAATTCCTTCCGACGCACATAATAAGCATGTAAAATTAAACCACTTTTGTAAAATATTTTGTTGCATTACACCATCTGGCAACATTGTTCAGCAACACCAATGCGGTAAGCAAGCCATAGCAGGGTAACAGACCGTGCACGGTGTATTCTCCCAAATAATTATGAAATCCTGCCAAATTACATATAATAATTGACAAAACACTGCCAAATTTCTACAGTTTTTTTCACTAAACGACTTACTTCAACAATGGACCTAATACAAATTGTGTTACTTGAACCTACTGGGCAAAGTTCAAAATTGAAAAGTGGGGGGGCGGGCAGGCTCATGCTCCCCCCCAGTTTTGCCACCTATGACTGTTAGCAAATTCACGCCACGCATCAACCAAAAGGTGGACGATAAACAAAAACAAAAATTTCATTAAATGTAGTTGTGGTCTTTCATTGATATTTTAATGCATACTATTCTTCTGAATAAACCAAGAGTCGATCAAAATAGTTCTTCTGGAAGAAGTGGTACGCGTTGACAATACGGGTTGCACAAGTGGTACGAAATCCTAAAAAGGTTGGGAACCCCTGCCATAGACAAAACTAAACTAGTTTTCTTTACAGCAAATGAAAGGGATTCAATCTTCCATGATTACAGAAGACTTAGGCTGAATAAGAAACTATTGCAATGCAAAACAATTGTCAAAATTAAACAAATCCACTCAGAATATTTAGGCCAGAAACATGAAAAAAGCGAGTTTTCAAACAACTTTCAAACCGCGTTCCGGAGCAACTACATACACACATTTTATATCACAGTCTTTGTAATTTCATGTAGATTGCATTTCTGTTAAAATTTTGAAACTACACTATTCGGAATTTTGAGATTTCGTGAAAAATGTTAATTGCGGTTTTTACGCACAGATAGCGTCTGAGACAGACAGACATCGGCTGAAAACTTGTTGTTCATCCTAATTTTAAACAACTTTCAGGAACACCAACCAACGCATATTATATATCACAGTCTTTGTAACTTAATGCAGATTCCATTTCTGTCAAAATTTTGAACAACACTATTCGGAATCTTGACATTTCAAACAAAATGTTAAGTACGGATTTACGAACAGACAGCGTCTGAGGCAGAGAAATCTTGGCTGACAACCAGAGATGAGCGGACTGTGAAATTTTTTGGTCCGAGTCCAGTCATGATCCGATAAAATTGAATCCGATCCAGCTTTGATCCGCAAATTTTTTGGAAATCATTAGTCCAGACCTGATCCGCCCATGTAAAATCATGTATTTTATTTTGCCTAATGAGGCAAAAGCACTACTGGATACAATTAGTTGAAAGCAAAATAGTTCCAGGAGTGCTTTTGTCTCATGACGCAAAATAGGCACAGTCTTTTGGCATTTCCAAGATGTAATAAGTCAATGTCGTCTTTGCCATGAGAGGCAAAATCATTGCTGGAGTTTTTTTGCCATTTGGAGAATCTGATTTGTTGGATTGGTCAAGTGACAAGGACGATACACTTTAATTAATGTAAAGTCTTTGTAACATTCCCTAAAACCCTAAATCCAAAACCAAACCCAAAACCTACACCCAAATCTAAGACCCAAAACGTAAACCCTAAACCTAAAAGCTACACCCAAAACCTTAACTCAAAACCTAAACCCAAAACCTAAACCCAAAACTTAAACCCAAAACCTAAACTCATAACCTAAATCCAAAACTTTGAAACTAAACCCAAAACCTGAACCTAAATGCTGAACCTAAACATGAAACCTAATCCGTAAACGTAAACACTGAACCAGTGACTAAACCAGCTATGTCCAACCCACGGCCCAGTCGAGGATTTTGTGCGGCCCAGTTTGGGTTTCGCTGTGGTAAAAGTATTCTACACACTGTTTTGATAATCTTGAACATGACATTTTTTGTGCAGGTTGTCCTCAGCGCCACTTTATCTCGTCTGTATGCCACTGCAGTTAGGATTCGAACACTTTCAGTATATTAGTTAAAGCTAAATTTACAGTAGTTTGCTAAGATCAATGTAAGCCATTCGATGTGCGGCCCTGCTCAAGATAGTGATCTACGTTATTGCTCAGTAAGCCATTTAGGTTGGGACATAGCTGGACTAAACGATAACATACAATATCCCTATGCTCAACAAAAAGTCATTTATCAAATTCATGCACATGGCAGAATCAGTGAGGAGACCCTGCCGCCAGTGGCGGATTAAGGGGGGAGGGTGACTGGTCTACAGCCAGGGGCCCCCAATCCCCAAGTCGGTAAAAAGTGAAATGTGAACAATACACAATACGCTGTAAAAGATACCATCGCCAATTGGAACTAATAAGTAGGCGCTCTGTGCACACTTATTGAAATTGCTTCGTTGACATAAAAGTACTTGATTCTTTTGGCGTGTGGCCTGACCGAGACTCATTAGCAAGTTAGTACTCTCAGGTCTAAAAAATTAAGGTATTCCATCCACTTGTCTTATTTTGGTTTCCAATGTGCCTGCGACATCCACGCCATTTGAACAACGGTCCTGCAGACACCCTCGAAGGAAGTTGTGAACTTGTTAAGTGGTGTCAAGTCTCTCAACAATGATGAAAGCAATTAGATTTTAGCTGAGGATAATAAATCATGGTGTTACAAGCACTGATGTAGTGCTAACGGAAAAGGTGTGGTAATGCGCAAAAAACTAGCCATTTCAAAACAGCTTCAAACTCATTTTAAAGCAAAAGATGAAAAAGGTGTGGAACGCCGTTCCCACGCATTTCCGCCCAACTGTACCCCTGGCAGGAATGCCAGAGTTAGTATATATGCCACGTATATATTCTCTTGCACTTTCATCTATTTGTGTGTTCTTTGTTACTGCGATGAAGGTTTGAAGTCTAGAGCGTTGCGTATGGGAATGAAGGCCTTACACCAGTGGTTCCCAAACTGTACGCATACCAGTAGTGGTACGCGAAGGCCTTCAAGGTGGTACACGAATAGACCTACTTTGTGTTTTTTCCTCTGTTTTTCCTCACAAAAAATATATTCACAGCTATAATTTTTACCTGTTGGATTCTGTTAATAAATTCCTGACTTTTTGTACAGCCTACTTCCCTTTTTGGTTTCTAAAAATGGCCATAATACTTTCTCACATCCATTTTCTTCATGTTGCATTTGTGGCAATTCTGGTTTTCCAAACTTTTGATCAAATTATATTTGGTACATTGACTTTACCTGGAACAATGTGGTACGTGTTGACATTACTGAACTGCTATCAGAAAAGTTTGGGAACCACTGCCTTACACAATATACACAATGTCAACTGATAGTTTAATACCAATTCTGGTAATATTTACTTTCAACATGCAAGGTTGGACATTTTGATACAAGACTCTTTAATGTGAATCACCATTATTTGGTACAATTCTTGATAACTGACTTAAAACAGAATAAACGCAATAACAAAAAGAAAAGTCGGCAGATATCGAGTTATTCAAAACGTTAACTAACAACAAGAATTAAACCGTATCAAGCACGTCTTAGTTCTGTTTACATTTCTTTCAAGTAACTCTAAGCTTGCTCAAACTTAATAACTCATTCAATTTACGACTTTTTTTAAGTCGTAAGATGTGCTTTAACACTTTAACGACCGCGGCTGGCTCGCAATTTTTTGGTCATGAATCGCCAGCCGCTAGAGCCAGAGAGCTGTTCAATCATGAATCGCCAGCTGCTAGAGCTAGAGAGTCGCGTTGTTGTTAAAGGGTTAAGTTAAGAATTATGTTGAGTGCCATTTTATATTCTGAGTGCAGTAGAAAAATAAAAACAATTCAGTAGTGTTGTGTCTTATGAATAAACGTAAAACCATACGTAAATAGTGAAAGTGAGTTTCACAGCAGTTATTGATAGGTGAGTGCATGCTTTTGTTCTTTCTAATAGTCTTAGTGATTTGTCCTTGACTGTGACTAGAAAAATGAAATACTGAATTGCAATGAGTACAGTTATTATTTTTACCATATCAATTTAGGACATATCAAACTGGGCTATGATGGTAGGTAAGGTTAAATTTTGGTTAGGTTAGTGTTATCTTGGTCGGGAATCTGGTATGGAAAGCTGATTTTTCTGAAAATAATTTTCAAAGAAATGTGTATCTACCTCAAAAATTTAATTTGGGTATATATAGATGCATATATAAAGAGGAACTCCGCGAACATGACCACCCACTGGACAGCACTCAATTGGTGGTGTTAGCGGGAATGGAGTGGTCGTGTCACACTTGCATTCCGAAAGGTTTCATGTATTATCGCGATCACTTCATTTCTTGAATTCTTTCCTTGATTGAAAGTTGTTTACCTTTGTCTCAGGTGCTGCCATAGCCTTTCGTTGCTGTACTGTAAAATCACACAACGCAAAAAGCCGATGTTGGCAGTACAAATTCCAGAAGAGTTTACAGTATGAGTTTGTTACGCCAGTTTGGCATTTAACTGCGTTTGCACTCGCGCTTACATCCCTGTATCCACAATGTTTCAGGACAGTGTGATGCAGCTGGTCAAATTGCTCCTGACAGGTTACCAGTTTTCCAGCGTAAGGATACCCATAGAATATGTGGTCGTGTTATGTGGTGCCCGATTAGCATTTTTGTAACAACCGGACTGTGGCCGCGGTCTGGGTACCGGGATGGTAATGGTAATGGTTTATTGTTTCATATGACTCAGCCAAGAAGCAGAAGCACCATAAAAGCCATCGCATGCAGTAAGCTAAACCAACCATATTAGCGAACATTAGAGCAAATTAAAACACAATGGCATAATTGCTGATCAGTGTAAACAAAGAGGGGCGCTGTGTCATATAGGATTGGCGAAAGACCATGGCGGTCATCTGGACAACCAACCCCGTTTATCACTTTTTAACAAGTGTTGAGAAACAACAGTTGTAGATCAAATTAGCATAATGAAAAGAAAAACAAAAAATGAATGAACGCAGAACATGGTGAAGAAAATGTACAGTTGAAAGCGCATGCCTATGTATACAGATGAGTGGATCGAATTTTAAGTGAACGAATCTGGTATGGTTAGAATATTTTTAACAATACAAAGAAATTAAAAAATAGTGATAAAAAAGTAAAAATGTTACAAAAACTAATTATTGAGGTATAAAACAAAAACAAAGCAAAACAGAAAAAAACAAAAAGTGTATTTTCATGCCGAAAAGCATAGAATGTGCACACAGAAAATACGAAAAAGTAGATATATACAAAAAATAAACAGAGTTACAGATTACTAGAATACACAGTATTTTGGTCTGGACAAGTGAGATGTTGCTAAAGGTCGCGTTAGTGAAACAAAAGGAAATGCATTAGCATAAGGAAGACCCCGTTAAAATGTTTGTGATGGCGGGGTGGTCATCGACGGGGTTCCACTGTGTATTCAAAACATTCCATAGGTGTTTTGTTAACATTTATCGATATGGTTTCAAGTCTCCAGCAAGAAATGGACACTTGAAATCAATGAGTTTCGTTCTTAACGTAACGTCCATATTAGTTAAAGATGCGTTTTTTTTGCTCAAGCTTTTTTAGTTTCAATAATGCAAATACTTCAGTTTGTTTACTTATTTTTTCCTATTAACGACAGTTTTATATATACAGAAAGGGCCCCTTTCTAAGTTTCAGCCAGGGGCCCCACACAACCTTAATCTGCCCCTGCCTGCCGTCTACAGATAACTCCACAACAGGACTCATTGAAAAGTAGAACATCTCCCAAGTTAGCTGACGCAATCAGATATCTAATTTACAAACACAGTACGTTGTTAGGTCACAGAGTTATTCGTGGGTTGCCGAACGCAACACTACGGTCATAATCACACTCAAAACAATATTGAATGAAAAAGTAGGCTATCAGTTTTGCCAGGTAACAATAGCGTAGCGCAGCCAGAATGAGACCGAAGAGGCCATGGCCTCCCCCAAAATACTTTTCTCAGATGTTTGCTGGTGCTTCTATAAACTTTCGGTTGTTAGAAAATAAACGGAAGTAACAGTCGGACTCAAGACGACGTCAGTGACTAGCAACGTAATTAACTGGTCCCTGGCGAACACAATTATTGACTGCGCTACTTCCTGGTAATCCTATTGTTTTCGCAACGGTGAAAAGTAGTTCCATATACGAAATATAACATACAGAAGTAAGTATTGATATTATATTTATCAAAAGCTCTCGCACCCCTACAAACAAAGGCAAACCACCCCCAGATTGAAAACCACTGCCCTAAACCTGAACCCCAAACTTTTTGAATAAGTAGCCTACATAAAAAGCATTTCCATCGAAGATGTAGGCTAATCTCTACTAACTAGCCAAAGGAAATGGTGAGAGCAGAACCTACGAACACTCACGCAGCAGGCATAGACACTAACCAACTCAAATATGTTCAGGTTGCTGCAAGAACTCAATGTTATATGTGGACAAAGGTGGACACAGTTCGATTTGCAAAATAGTCTCAGCAGAGCTTTTGCCTTTGATGGCAAAATACACAATAGGCTATAACCATTTAGCAAATCTGTAAAATCGGATCACAACTAAAATTTTTGATATGTTCAGAATAATCACAATTAAAATAATAAAAATTTGTCAGTTCAATCCAGTCCTGATCCACCCATTTTCAAAAAAATTGTAGTCCGATCCAGTCCCGTTCCCGACAAAATTGGCTTCAGTCTGATCCAGTTCGATCCAGTCCTGACCCGTGCTCATCTCTGCTGACAACCTGCTGTTCATCTTAATTCTAAACAACATTCCGGAACATGTACGAACATATATTTTATATCAAAGTCTTTGTAATTGAATGCAGTTTCCATTTCTGTCAAAATTTTGAACTACACTATTCGGAATGGAGAGATTTCGTGAAAAATGTTAAGAACGGCTTTTACGCACAGATAGCGTCCGAGACAGACAGACATCGGCTAAAAACCTGTTGTTCATCCTCAGTGGCGTGCACAGAAAATTTTCATGGGGGGTGTTTGGTTCAGGGTCATATGGTGGTCATTTGGTGTGCGCTGTTTGTGACGTCACAATTTGACGTCATTTTCATGTTTCCAAACCAGCGTTTTGGCGAAGTTTGTTGACATAATAATATGCATATTTTTCTACATCCACTCCCCTTATTTCTTGTGTCATTGCACTGAATATAACTATCAGCGCTCCAAGTTAGGATATCGAAGGAAAATAAGCTCAATGCTACGACACAAGAGTTCATAACTGCTAAAATATCAGGCTGCGTGTTAAAACAGGGGAGTGAAACACACTCATCACTGCGTCAGAGCAATTTACAACTGCAAAATGAGGCTGCGCTAAGGTCTCGTCAAATACGAGCAGTTGTGCATTGAAGGTATGCGGCTGGATTGGCTGGCGCACATCCTGGTTTGCAAGACCGAATTTTGCTGAACTACACAAGAATTGAGAATGCGCATAAAGTACGCAAGAAAACGTTTGTTTTTTGTGATTATAAAAGTCCACAGGCCTGTAACCACAGGGACGAAACCTCCCCTAGAAAAATTTTCGCCTCCCCAGGAAAAATGTGTTGGACGTATTTTGAAACTATTGGACATAGTTTAAAAAACTTGTCCCTTCTAGGAAAACTTTTCGCCCACCCCATTGTCCCAAGCTGGGCCTGGAAGTCCAGCAAACGTTTAATTTTCCTTTTTCCCTGCTGAGACATTATCAAGTGCCTGAATGCTTCTATGTTAACAACTGCGGATTTTGAGCTCGTATAACAGTTTTATCATACTACAGAAATTGCTAATGTGGTCATTGCGGTCAGCGCTTGTGCTGATCAGCCTTAGCAGGCAAAACAAAGACAATTGTTTCGGATAAAGTGAACTATCGCGGAACACACTCTTATACATGCGTAGCAGACTAAAAGTCTGCAAAAGGTGGTGAGCTGGTTTCTGGATGCAGACGACAGCCCGTATTCCCACCAAAACATAATTATTACTTTTTGGCCCATTTACAATGTTCCTTGAAATTTGCATGCAAATATATTCCGTGGTATTTTTATTCAGTCGACAAATTAACAAGCATAAAGTATGCGAAAACAATTAATATCCTTTGGGCAGGTAATAAAGTTTTGTAAAATATCAAGCGCAAGGGGGAAGGGGTTTAACCCCAAACCCCCCTCCCCTTGCGTACGCCCTTGTTCATCCTAATTTTAAACAACGTTCCGTAACTGTCAGCACCCGGGTTGTCAACATGTGGTTACAACTTGCACTCCCTCGGACGGGATCAGTGCGGTGACCCTTCAGAAACCTTACAAGCCTTGACTTGTCATCTAGCAGTTGTGGTTTTGTCGTACTGTCAGCAACGTTATGAGGTTGTTATTTGCCTAAGTCTGCCAACCAACCCTGGACAGTCAACATGCGGGGGTAACTTGCACACCCTCTGGGAGAGTCTGCAGAAAATGAGAGTCTGCAAAAATGTTACAAGTCTTGGGCTGTCACCTAGCGGTTGTGGTTTTGTCGCATTGTTACCAGAAGGTTTTGAGGCTGTCAGCTAGAAGTTATGCTCCCGCATGCTGACCACTGGGTTTTGCTGGAAGTAAGACTATTCATTTCGCGTCGGAATTGTAATGTTTGTTGCTTAACCTATCCGGTTTGCTTAAATTAACTCCTGGTCAGCTTGTGCTGCGTATTGCTTTAAAAGGAGAAACACCTTCATAATTGATAATTTCAATTTTGATTAACCTGTCCTTCTTGGTTTGGTTGGTAGTATGACTATTCACTTTTCATCGAAATTTGAATTTTTTATAACATATTCTGTCTGCTTAAATAAACTCTTGGTGATCTGCTGTGCATTTCCCTTCAAGAAAAACACCCTAATTGTTCAAAATACATTTTGCAAAAGGCGAAATCATTCTCAAACGCAAAGGTGCAATGGCAACACGACGCTTCAAATAATACAACGAAGTTCTCGAGCTTAATGAATCGCTGATAAGCTTATTCTGTCCATTTATGACAATACAGTATTTTTTAGCGAAACTCGCAAAAATCATTCACAAATGCGAAGGAGTAATGGCAATGCGACGGTTCAGATACAAATAAAACAACGCAGTTCTCGAGCGATGTAAATTGTTGTAAAAATGTGTGTGTTTTTCATTTTTGACAGCCTCTTCAAGCGACGAAGTCGCGCATGCAAAATAACAAGAATCAGCGTCCATTTCCATTAATGCAAACGATTTTCTATCGAGGTAATTATCAAGAAAATCGTAGTATAATTGGAGCATCCTAAGTTTTGCGTAACCGTAGACAAAGAACCAATTTGAGGTGGAAGATCTAGTTTGACAGTTTCTTTGAAAGACTTTACCTCATACAAGTCGTTTGAAAGAACATTCAACTGGGTAAAACGTTTGCTGTTGATGGCATCATTCACTGTTTCATCGTTGCAATAACTTACAACTCTGTGCTTGCACTTGTCTGTAATTGTCTTACCATAACTGGAATTGCCCATAAGCTTCGAAGATTCTGCAAGAATTGACTTGAATTGGATCTGCATCTCCTGCGCGCCTCGCGTCAGAAACGCTCTGCCCAAAAGCCTCGAAGCTTTTGCTTAGTTGGTACTCGACAAACTGTTAAATTCGAGTAACCTGTAAATCGTGTTGCAAATACCACCTGACAAGAGGGATGATCAAAAATACTTTCTCTCCGAAGCAGCTGGAAATAAGACTTTTAACAGGTTTGCGAAAGATGTTATGACTTTCCGCGTATGGTCTCGTGTGAGGGCCAACATCATTTGCGGAGACCAGAGCATTTTTAGATTGGACAGAATTCGGAAAAGTGTTCTTTCAAATGATCGGGCGAGTGAATGTCGCACAACAGCACCCCAAACAATTCACCAGTTAGAATACCATCCAAGCTTGATTGGCGGTTAAGGTTGCGTCGAGGTCGGACAATCTTAACAGTTTTTTCAAGTAACTCCTGAATGACACCATTTTTTGATTTGTGATTAAGCCATTGACACTCGTGTATTGTAACCACTGCATAACCCTCATCACGCAGATAGTTGGTTATGTCTTCAGTATCTTTGCGCAAAGTGGACATTAGCTTTCCGTTCACTTGGTTTAAAGTTTTCATATTGCCGTGTTTACCTACGTTTAGTTCGCACTGATGACCATGCCAGTAACAGCCGAAAACTGGTAAATTGTTTTTGTTTCTTCGCAAAACCCATCTACCGGAATCTGCCTGGAACCGATTACTTTTTCACCTTTGTTAAAAGAGTGTTGGATTTCGATATGGTTGGATATTTCTAACCAACTAAGCCACTCCAAAGCGAGAAAGCCGTATTTCTGGCATGGATGAGGTTTATAATTATCATCCTCTTTGTACCTGATCTAATGTTTGGCAGGCAACTCCTGCATGATTGCTGATAAATACAACGCGTTAGCGTCGTACCCCAAGATTTTTTTGCAAGGAAGAGAATCCTGGTTGTTCGTGTGTTGCCGAAGAAAGGTTACATCTTTTTCATGATAACGATGGAAAATTATTGCGGGACCGCCCACAATGTGCTCTTTGAAAAGCCAATGCAAATCAGCGTTGATAATTGTAAAATAGTCACCCTTAAGAATGTTTGAAAACATGTACATGAGTGTCAACCCTGGAAGTGAAATTCCATCCTTCATCATGTCAATGTGTCTTTCTTTGTAGAAACTCGTTGAAGTATCCACAGCTGTGAGAAAAGGTTCTACACTGAGATTGTTGTAGTACACCAGCATGTCTCGCATTGATTTCCAACCACATTCCTCCCACACCCGCTGGCAAAGTTGGTACTTTTCAGCAGAGATATGCTTCTTCTTCAGAGAACTGTAAAAAGCCTCATAGGGTGGGAGTTTGTCATGCTTTAATTTCTCTAAAGAATCAAACCACTCATAAGGAAAGTAAAACTTGATTGTGATGCACCATACGCTTTGATAAATTTTTTGTATGAAAACCCAGGAGCAATAATTATTTGTATGAAAACCCAGGAGCAAAAGCGCAATAATGACCACAAACGCTAGAAAACGGAGCTTGCCGTATCGTTAAAAGTCCAACCGTATCGTTAAAAGTCCAGGTTTCCGAATAGCAGTTTATAAATTTTATGAATTGTTTGTGAAAGGCGGAATCACATAGCTGTCAAAGTAACTCCCACGTCGCAATGAATCAAATTACACAGTGACCGAATGTTCTCCAAGTCGTTTGCTTGTGTCAGTGTTGAGCACATAACTTGAAGGATAATCTACTGTTCACGGTAATCGATCGCGGGGGTAGACACCACGAAAGTCCATGCTTGAATAGACATCTGACAGCAACAAATTTTCAACTTCAATTGAGTTCATCATGAGGAATAGTGAAAAATCACGTTCTTCAAGCGGTCGATTTGCAAAAGATTATCGAATTCTCCGTAAATGACTGCATTGATTGTCGCCGTCAATGCTTGAGAGAAATGAATTTCTATCTAGGCGAATGCTTCCATGCTTGACAAGCTCCCAGTGCCCTGAGGCGGCTCCCAAGTTGGCAGTCAAATCAAAAGCAAACAGAGTGTTGCCATTAGGATAATCATTTCGTGTGATGCCGTTTACTTCATCTACATAATACTGGTTAGTTTCTGTAAACAGCGAAAGGTAACTTCGAACGAATCGATTTCGAGCAAAGCCTGGTTGTAGTGGTTTAGAAAAAATCTGCTCCCCGTCTTTGTAGATTGCAATGATATTAATACCGTAGTTCTGAAAACGAAACGGGTTTTTATTGAACTGTCCATTGAACGCTGTGTTGTCAACAAAACCAACCACCATTCGTTTGGAAAGCTGACCAAGAAACAGGTTTTCCTTGACCCAACTCAGATTCCCTTGAGGAACAGTAAACGTTTTCACTTCAACCCTTCGCAGGGGGTAACTTGCCATACCTAACTGCAGAGCCTTAAAGACAACAATGTAATGGGAATTTAAACTTATAGTTCTATGCTCTTTTCTTTTGTTAAACAGGTTTTGCACAATGTATATCTCACTTATATTTCTATGATGACTCCCTTTTGTGAAAAGATCTGTCACGCTTCGGTTGGTTTCATTCATGAGATCATCAAGTATTACCAACCCTTTTTCTCGCCCGTCAAAAGTATCTTTCGGTGCAAGACCCTCAATGAACTCAACATCTCGGATTTTTTCAAAGCGTTTCTGCCATTCTCCGTAACACCATACAATTTTCTCGGGTACAGGAATCATCATGTCAGATATATTTTCAATTAACTTTGCAACAAACTCAGTTTTTCCACTACCTGTTGGACCAGATACAACACAAGTAAACGGATGTGCGAAACGTATGTCCATTGTTAAAAAAATGAACGATACCTGACATGAACCATTACGACAAGATCACCTTTTTCACTTTATGTACAGGCATACGACAAATCGGGCATTTATCGACTCGAGCAGCACAGTGTAAGCAAGCGTAAATGTGTCTGCAAGGTGAAAAAAAGCGTTAATTTCTTGATCATAATAGATCTTGCACAATAAAGAAGACTGTGAGTCTTGGTGTTTCACTTCAACTCTTTTTTCGGATGCGAAGACAGAATCCTGAGACGTTGTACTGCACACAAAATGATAGGTAAGGTTAAACCAGAGCTAATAACCAGCAACAAATACAAAGCAGTACGAACCTTGTCAAGAGAACTCCCGCTGGAATTGGAAGTGTAACTTTCTAGACAGAGACCAAAACTGATGGGGATTTTCACTATTTACAGAATGAACATAATCTACCCCTTTGCATCGAAGAAGAAATGTACAAGTCGGATACCATCTCGCATGGTCATGCCACGGATCGTCAGAAGGTCTCCAGGTATGAAGACCACCATCGCAATAAAAACATTTGGTTTTGTCCCTTTCACCACAAAAGTACAATCCAGCTACGGCGAGTTTTTCAGGTGATGTATTTTCAATTTTCATGTGGCCAATTGTTGAAACGTTCAAAGCGAGATGCAAAATTTCTCAAGTCAGGGCGAACTGGTGAATCACAATTGAACAGCTCTGCACTTGAAAGCTGACTGGAGTTTGCCATTACTTACAGGTTTCTGACGCGAAATGAATTATGTGATAAAGAATGCGTCTATTTATTTCCAACTCCAATACCTCGAGGCTAATTAACCTTTTTCTTGCTTGAAGACTCAAAACTTCTAGCGACAGTACGACGTACACAACCATAACTGCTAGGTGACAGCCCAAGGTTTGTAACATCTCTGCATGAACACCGCAGCCACCGCGTCCGAGAGGGTGCAAGTTACCCCCTCATGCTGACCACCCAAGTCTTGTTGGTAGACTTAGGCAAATGCTAGCCTTATAACGTTGCTGACGTTATGCCTAGATAAACACGGCTAAACCATAACCGCTAGGTGACAGCCCAAGGCTTGTAACATTTCTGCAGACTCACAGTGGCCACTGTGTCCCAGGGGGTGCGCAAGTTACCACCGCATGCTGACTGTCCAGGGTTGGTTGGCAGACTTAGGCAAATGACAGCCTCATAACGTTGCTGACAGTACAACAAAACCACAACTGCTAGATGACAAGTCAAGGCTTGTAAGGTTTCTGAAGGGTCGCCACACGGATCTTGTCCGAGGGAGTGCAAGTTGCAACCACACGCTGACAGCCCGGGTGCTGACAGTTACAGGTTCGTCGCCTATCAAAGTCCCTAACAAGGCCTGAGAACCACTTCCTTTACTACTGCGAGGAAAGGCAAACCTCGAGCAAAGTTCTCGAGAGCAAATTGCCTCGACAGGTTTATTTGCAGAACATCTCATCTCTGTCTCCCGAGGATGTTTCCAGCGGTTCCCGTGATGCGTGTTCAAGCAAAGATGTTTTAAAAAAGATTCGACAAGAAGCAAGATCAGTAGGTCTACCAACTCCATCTCATGACGAATGGGAGGCACTTGCTGAGATTCGTGAGCAGCAACAACAAGGATGCAGCAAATCTGTGAAGGGAGCTTTACAAATAATTACAATGCATCCAGATGAGTTGCTCTTTTCAGTGAAGATTTGATTCGAATTTTCCACAAAAGGGCAAAGCAAGACACTGTTTACATCAACGAGACCGGCAGTGTAGTTCTAGCAGTGGCGATTCAAAGGGGAGGCCTGGGTGGGCCTCAGTTTTTTGCTTGGCCCCCCGTTTGGCCTCCCCAGTTTTTTCCTTAAAAAAAAAACCAGTTTTTTGCTTGGCCCCCCGTTTGGCCTCCCCAGTTTTTTCCTTAATTTCCCGTTTAAGTTCGTTTGGATCATGTGGTGAATGTATGATTACCTTGTCCTTGCCACGTAGTGGCGCCTGCAATCTTGCAATCCTTAATTGTGCCCCTGTGTTCACCCCGCGGCTGTTGCGTTGTGCTTGCGGTCTCGGAATGCAATACTGCAAAGTGTTCTTTTAGTGCAGTTTGTCCGCCCTGGGAAGCATTTGATCAGTTACGCTGTTGTGTTTGTTTCAGAG
>Ga0210059_1006848_pt1 | contig 18212 bp, 8 predicted proteins | sample Ectturendosymbi2_FD_188042 | JGI IMG/M metagenome (GOLD analysis project Ga0210059, IMG submission 188042) | Ecteinascidia turbinata endosymbiont from Florida, USA - Sample 2 (SPAdes) (version 2) | ecosystem: Host-associated > Tunicates > Ascidians > Unclassified | place: Key West, Florida... | reverse complement strand
CAATCAAAGTGGAGATAGTTTCACTGATATTAGAACCTCTTTTCAGAAAATGTGGGAAGTAACCACAAAATAATATTTTGGGAAAAACTTACAACAGCAACACTTGTTTGTAAAGAAAATGTGAAAAGATAAATGTGACAGAAAGTTGAGATAATATTTGACAGGATTATTACTCCCACTTACATCAGCGGGAAGAAACAATTATTACAAGACACCCACACTAAACTAATAACAAAACTCAAACTTGTAGAATGTTTGCAATTTCACACAGTTTTCTTCAAATTTCATATGTCAAGGCCTACAACACGAGGAGGTAAAATATCAATTAAATTTGTATTCACAATCAATGATTTTTTTCCTAATCACAGATTCTTGTCATAGGATCCTCCATGCAAGCCAATAAAAATAATAACAATTTTAATTCTCTTTGTAAGTAGATATACTTTTGAGGCAGACATACACAGATGTTTTAAAACATTACACATATCTGTTCAATGATATAACCAACAAAGATGAAGCAAGCTATGATCATGCAGTGTTGTATCACTAACTTGATATGGATCATAGACAGGATTGATATGTGGGCCAGGTCATGAACCATAATACTGAATACTTTGGTGACAAGTGGACCTGACACACTAACCCCTCCTTGCAATGTATTGGTTTCAATTTTATTTTTCCACTGCCTTTGGATAAGACTACTTAAAGTATATGGCAACTTCTTGTGGACTTCAGACAGTTGCAAAAATTATCTTACACTTGCAAACCCCTTTTAAACAGATATCAATGTTTCATTTTTACAAGAATAATGTTGTATCAAGACCTTGGAACACAGCCATAATAACCTGGGTTCTTTACACACATGCAATTTGAATTGTCATCATGTAAATGATCTTGCTTCTTCTTGAACACAGAATTTTTTATCAACTTAATTATCAGAACACAAGTGGTTCATATCATTTGCTCAACAAATCAAACCAACTAGCTGGTTCAGACTTTTCATTCCTTTACTGTTTGCTAAAAATGCAGTGATTTTTTGGTTTGCAGAACTGAACTGCACTGCTTGATGTCCTTAGGTGCACTGACATTTGAAACTACAAAGCTCTGGACATTCATAGATCTGGATGGTCTTGCAATGGACATTCATAGCTCATATTAGTGCACTACAACAATACATGAAATGATAACTTGCTACACAGCTGAGCAGCCAAGCTTGTGAATGCTTACCACATCATAGTTGTTGCCACTTGCACTACGTAAAAGTTTTTTTACAAAATCACTCATAGCATAGAAATTAGTAAATAGCTTCACTGTATCAAAAAATGTCCATTGCAATAAATGCACTCCTGACAATCCTTGGAGAAACAGAAGGGTATTACAATGATATCAAATGCTGATATTTGGTCAAAGTCTTATAATGTGTGGATCACACTTAAATTGGCAAAACTTGCAACAGACACTGGTACAAAATTTAACGGCTGATTTTCACATACTGCACAATAAGACATGTTGATTAAGATGCTCTCATGCTAGAGTACATGCATTTTGACTATTATATAATAGTGACATCTACCTCTTACAAAGCTAACTTGTACCAACATGAAACTTTTACAATATGCTACAAATTATCATGTTTATTTTTTCTTTTTAACGTGGATTCTGAGTTTTGAGAAAACAAACTGATAAAAAAATAAACATAAACAAAAGATGTCTAATAGTTTACAACACAGTTTTGCACTCAATACCCTTGCATATATAACTCTCACTTTGCACAGGCTACCACTTCCACCTCTTTGGAAAAAATCCCTAAATTTAGTAACAAATGCAACAAAACAAGCAAAACTGTGAGTGATCTTGGTAAGCATTGACATTTAACAAGGATTAGACAAACAAAATAAGAAACACATTTTTGTTCAACTTTACAAGATTTACTAGACTAGAAAAAATGGAAGGAAAAAGTTAACAGGTCATAATAAAACAAATTCTTTCATAATGTTCCTTTTAGGCCTCCTGCAACATGCTAACTGGTAAAAGAACATGTTGCTGATGGAAGGCAAAAACGAAATGGCTAGTACATTAAATATTTATAATCAGGCTTTTGATCCAAGAATAATTTTATTGATCCAAAATTAATGATTAAGGGGTGCAACAAAGCACAGTATATCTGAAAGGGAAAAAAGGAGTATATCAAACATACTGGTAAAGAAAAATAAGTACAAAATGCAGACTTTTGGTGGTGCTGATTTTTCCAATCATTTTAGAATTAACACTATGCACAACTTCTAAGAAGCACTTTTGCAAATATACTCAAAACTTTTAAACCAAAATTATTCACTTTGTAACATAAAATGATCACAATACTATTTCATTAACTTCAAAACAATCTGTTAATTTTTATCAATGCATTTGGTAGTTATTAATAAGTAACAAATTTGGTTTCAAGAGACTCCAGATAACATTTCATTAAAACAAAATGAGGTAAAAAAGCAATTAAACCAAAATCACTGTCATTTCAAATATGAAAAACCAGAAGTATAGGTCTTAAAAGTTTTTTGTCAAGTTTGACAGCTTGATTAATGCCAATTGTTTTCACTGCTATATTGAGCGTTGCACTATAGCAATGAAATAAAAATAATAAAATATGGATTGCAAAGAACATGCAAGTTTCAAGTATCAAATCATACAAAAACAAAAAATATGATATAAAAATGAGTGCCAACGGCATGCAAGTTTCCAAAACAAAACATAAAAATACACCCATCCAACAGCATTGCTAGATCCAACATTGTCAAAAATGTGAGTTCAAGGTATGTACTTGTGATACTGCACATTACAGAAAAAATGAGTGTGCAATTGTTTTCTGACACTCGTAACAACAAACTTTTTTTCACATACTATCTATTTCACTGAATTATCTACTTGTTTCGAAAACACACGCCTGCCATTATTTTGGTCAAGGTAACAACTTCAATACAATCACATAAAAACTTTTCATCTGATTACTATTTCAATAAACAAGAAAGTACTTACAAACTCAGCTTTGCATGTACACAGATACCAACAAATGTATTTTCCTAAAATTTGTTCCAAAATATTTTCAAATGTTTTTTTTTTGTAACAGACATATGCTTTGCAATGGGCATAAGCTCGATCTGGCTATTCTACCATTTTTTTCTAAGCCTAGTTTTAAAACTTAAAACAGCCACACAAGCTTTTTTTAATTTGCAGCAATATCTTCAGCAATGAACAAATTCTCTTACTATCTATTTAGCCATTTTTTGTTAAACTATTGTTTAAATTGACTAAATCTGCAAATCAAACAATATCTCCTAGCTAAACAGTGATCTAGCAAGCCAAGTTTTTCTAGCAATGCCTTACAAGAACTACACACAATAATCAAGTCACTATCTTCATGTACATCACTCGAAATGTCTAAAGCGTTGCACTACTGAAGCACATTTACAAGAGGCTCTTCAAGATGTTGCTAAGCAACATGGCAATAAACAACTAATTCAGTCAGAGGCAACCACATCTTGTTTTTCACAGTTCAGATAATGGATAGCAAGTGATGAAGGTTTTTCAGTGTTGCTAGCTGCTATAATTTGTAGCAGCTATGTCTGGAAAATGCTAAGTTAGTTAAGGTCATTTTAAAGTTATATATATACATGCTTTTTTGACCAATTCTACATCTATTCATTTTACATTTGAAAAACTGCAATGACAGCTTTACAAACAAGGTAAACAATCTTTATAGCAAGCATAGCAACTGCTCTCTATCTTGAGAAAAAAACAAGAAAAGATATTTTGATTCATCTCTAAGTCACAAAAATGTACAAGAATCATGCAGGAGATGATGTTGAGTAGTCAAGAGAGGAACTTATAGTCTATTGATTTAGTTTGAATCTTCTTTGAATCATATCATGACATTCACTATTCAGGTTTCTGTGTGATATATCAAGGCAGAAAACACAGAAAAAGAGCATTTAAACAACCTGAAGCTGTCAGATGATTGATCAAATGAACAAACAAGACCAAATACAGCAGTTTTCTTAGGAAAACCAAAAGTATGACCTATGTATTGCAGCATTTTTACACAATGAAAGTAAGCTAACAAACTTTAAGCTTATTTGCAACAAAAGAGCAACTTATTACATTTTGGTAAAAACTGTCATTGAAAAACATTTATATGGCGATGCTTCCAAAATATTATGTTCATCTAATCTTTTAACAGTTGCACCTTGCCATTGAGTTTATCATGATCGATTGCACAAAATAATTTTCAAAAACTAAAACATGAAGTTCGGACATATTATGTTGAATGTACTATAACTGGCAAAACAAAATTTTGTGAATGCTTGATAAAATTCAAACGCATCTGACTTTGAAAATCTCTTCATCTCACCAAAATTTCCATTTGCAAACATCAAAAACCCTTTGAAAATTATCATGTTTATGAACTTCAGATATCATTTTTGAATAATGAAACACCACATAATACTTAGGAATAAGCCCAAAATGTAAATTTTGACAAAGAAAAACATATTCTCTGCGTTGGAAAAATGTTTTCCAAGCTTTCCTAGAGATGTACATCTTGCATTGCAATACATGTCTAAGATATAGGCATGCCAACAAATAATTAAGCAATATCAACTTTGCTTCCAAAAACATATTTAAAAGATAATTGCCAAGTCAAATGAAAAAACACAAAAACTTGAAAATGTTTCATTCTAAAAGCCAAGAGATGTTTTGTCTTGAATGACAAAGCATTGCTATCATCACTGGTTCCACAAATGGCAAAAGTAATCAAATCAACAATAATATTTTGCATCCTAGACAAGCAATGCTATAAATTAATGCATAAAGGATTAAGGGCTATTAAATTTTTTTAATGAACCTATAAATTCAAATTCCAACTACTTGATTAACAAAAACAAAACTATAACCAAATGGTGTTGTTCTTAGCAATACAAGCAATAGAGGTCAGAAGGTACTCCCATTATGAGACAAAATAAAACAGACTCAGATAGTTTTGTTATCAAGCAACTCTTTAATTTGCTGAATTCTGCAATTCATGTTGTTATGTTGCCTCAGAAAAAAAACTCAGTCCAAAAGCATTGGCAATGTCTTGAATTCATTATAGTAAATTTTTTTAAATAACGTAAAATTTGAAAAACATTGAATATTTTTAAGTGTTACATTTTAACAGAAGTGGATAATATTTTGTAATTTATTAGTTATTTTGCATAAACTAAGCATAATTTGTTTTGATGTCACTAATGAATAATTAAACTGTTTATGCTTTGCAGAACAGTTATGAAAAGCAACTCTGATACAAATGCCAACATACTTTAAACAGTCTATAATTGATGTTGGCCCAGGATCAATTCGTGTATTTTGTTTATCATATGATAATATAGCAAATGCACTCTTGCAAATGACAAATTTTCAAATTTGCAATAAAAAAATTATGGCAACTACCTGAAATAGAAAGATAAATGCAGTTCACAAACATGCCACAATGTCAAATACACAAATCAAACATGTTGGTATAGTAACATCAACTATTCACAAGACAACACATTTAATGGCAAAATATTTACCTGGCTCAGTGTAACCATTGTGGTGCAGCAATGTCTTACTCCGCGTTAATCAAGCAGGAAGGCAAAGGTGACCTGCATAACATCCATCAAAACAAAACTTGCAATAAATTTGAAGTGCTGATTATAATGCAAAATGATAGATAAGAAAACATTGTGGTATGACCAAAATTATTCTATGCAATATGCTAAAAAGCATTATTTTTTTCCAAATTTTTTTAGAGCAAACAACTGTAGAGTTCATATCAAATAATATACTCTCCTTGTTGCTGATAACTTTTCCACATTAAACCTGACAAGTAAAGCAATAAATATATTAGCATGTACAGCTTTCAACTAATTTATTAATTGCATTTAAGACAATGCTAGCGGCTAACATGTAAGCAAAGCTGTAAAAAGAAGTATTTCTTGCAGCCTTATATGAATGACATTTCTCGAAATGATTGACAACCTCTGCTGATCCAGCTGATTTTCTGCAACACTGAATGGTTAATAGCAAAAATATTTGGTAACAAAAGTTTACAGAACTTTATTTTTCCTAAAGATTAACAGCTTTAGAAAATGATGTGCTTTAACCTATGTAGGTCACCAGAGCACCATTGTTTAAAAATTAATGTACTTGGCATTGCATTGTCTCAAGTACAATTAATAATACATTACCTTTTCCTTACACAATTAGCTCGCAAATAAGGCAAGTCATATTTCATAACTAATGGTAAGAAAATTATATTTAAATCTTGATAATGAAACTCTAAACTAAATTTACCATACATCTTGAACACAGTTTATTTTGAACTATATATATAGCTCCATTTAGAATCATAGCATAATCAGCCAATCCCAACTTACCTTCATGAGAACAGACAAGGGTCTTTGTAATGCACAAAGAACACTAGCACTAAGACCATTTGACTAAGACATAAACCATGAAACAACAAATTGCTAAAGATCATTTAAATGGCAAAAATGATTTAAATGGCAAAAATGCAAGATCATTCAAATGGCAAAAATACAATAAATACATGCAAAAAGAGAGACAAAACTGCAGATACCTTGATTTTCTTAAACAAGCATCTGCACTATTTGAATGTCAGTAACATGTTGGTACCATTTGCATATTAACAATGAAGCTAACCTAGGGTTACTATATCTGAAGCAAAATTCCTGACAGTTTCTATTGCTACATTTCATGACAACAAACAAGTGCTATACAGCATTTATCAGTATGATCTTACAACTACTAATCTACTGCAAAACAACATTACTGTCACAGAATAAAAATATCACAGAATTGTTACACAATAAGTTACAAGCTACAAAGTACAAAGAAGGGCATCTTTTTCTCTCCCAATCTTGATTATTCATGTTTTTAGAGGATCTAATGACTAGATCCTCTAAAACTGTCAAAATTCCAGACATTAAAGCATTTATCAAAATTATTTCCAAACACAAATTTTAACACTGAAATTCTGGACATGTCCGGGAAGTTCTGGATGTATGGCAACCCTAAGCTAACCCCCCTGATAAAAAAATCATAAATAAGCAAATGAAATAGGCTGAAACCACACGAAACATTACATGTCATTTTTGTTTTGAGCATTGGAACTTCATCCATATTGCTCATTTTGCTCCAATAAGTGCTGCAGTTCCTATTCATATGCAATTTTTTATTTTGATTATAAAGTTTACAAATATAAAAAGTCTTCCAAAACCTTGCAAACTACAGAATGCTTAAAAGGTAGTTTGATTTTAATCTCTTATATAAACTAACACAAATTTACCTAACTACTTCCAACTTTAAATACTCTAGAACAGGTGAGCACACCCAGCAGCTGTGGCCACATGTGGCCTTCAAGCATTAATGAAGACTCTGTCTAATGTATGTGGATGTTTAGGAGCAAGACGACCAAGCAGACATTTTAAAACAGGTTAGACTAACTGTGTGGAAGCAGAACGGAAGCAATGCAACAAAATGAAAATATCTTAGTCACTGGCAGGTGTAAGTCATAAAAGTAAATGTAATGTGACCAGAAATAGAGGAAAGGTTGTGCACCCCTGCTATAAAGTAACCATACCTATCAAGTAATAAACGTAAAAATTAGCACAGATGTTTGAATTTTAAAATTCTGATTTAAAAGATATATATAAGCATAAAATGTGGCAAGTTACAAAATATATGCAATAGCATTTTGTTTAATGATAGTAGCTCGTGTTTCAAATTTTTATTTATTTTATGTTTATCTTCAAGAATTGCACCTGTACTTTAATGCAATAGCCTTATCAAGCAGTTTTACTTTTTTTGTAATTAAGCATACTTATCAACAATTTCTGAGTACTTTTCATTAATGGGTCAGTTAGATTTAGCTATTTTCTGAAGGGAATCTTGGAAGATTATAGTGAAGAATGGATGCCCTGCTAGCACTTCACAAGGGACAGGAAATCACAATTTGGGTATGGAATTTTGCCAAATTTGAGTTGAACAACAAAGACTACCATGTCATTCCATGTCAAGCCACCCAATGTGCTATGCCCTACCCTTTCAGAATTTAATGAAATTTGGCATACATGTTGGTTTTGGCCCCTAAACCGCAAATCTGAAATTTTTTGTTGATTGGAGGATTGGTTTCCGAGATATGGGGGGTTAATTTTTTGAAAATTTACAGAAAATAAGGGGTGTGCCCAACTTCAAAACCCCATATCTTTTGAACTAGTGGTCCAATCTGGAAAAGTAAGGTATCTTTGAAAAGGGGAAAATGCCAGGAATTCAAATCTGATATCAGTTTTGTGATTTGGGTAAATTTTGGGATGATGACCTTTTGACCTATATTTGACCTTAAAATTGACCCCATGGATCAAATTAAAAAATGCTGATGACCATCGGATATCACAGCCCTATTTGTTACCTACAATGTATCAAAATATGGAATACGTAAAATTTTTTGTTTTTGAGTAATACAAATTGAAATTAGCATATGTAGACAATATTGCTTAAGTTCACGCAAATCAAATGCAGAGCAAGTTTTCTAAATACCATATCATTTTACCATGCACAACTTCAGTGCCAGGGTTAGGGTTACAGTTTGTTTTTAGGACATTGCAGAAGGTCAAATTAACATGGCAAAGTACATTTCCATGGTGCAATGACAATGTTAAAAGGTTATGTACCCAACTGAATGTATGTTACCTACACTACATTCTGATATGAAGTGTGGTTTTTAAGGTACATAACATGTCAGTATCGGTGAGTAAGCTAAGTTTTTACATTGATGTCAACCCCTGTAACCAGAAGAAAACATACCTCTAAGCAGAATATTTCATTGTTAATAAGAGGAAGATATCAAAATGTAGGCACTGCAAAGTAAAATTTAAGTACACTGTATTAAAATGATTTGTTTCCATCATGAGCAGGAATTGCTTACAAAGTTTTTGTTGCAACAAATAAATTGTAGTGATCCAAGCAATTCTTGCTCAGGTTTGGGGCCAAAACCAACACATATGCCAATTTCATTAATTTCTGAAAGGGTAGGGTTTAGAATTGTCTGTTTTTGGGTGATTTGACTTGGAATGACCCTACCTCTAACAATAAGTTTGCAACAAACTAAGAGCAACTGAATGTGAAAACTTTGCATCATCCTATCCATCACTTAGTCTAATAATAGCAATGAATAACAGAAGATCAATTCTGAATGTAAAACCTGAAGCAAATACTAGTAAGTAACCCATTTAGCCTTGCTAGTTTCCTATTAAGCAGTTAAAGAAAAATTGTAAATAAACCAGCTGTTAAGTGCATCAGGGTTGCCAGATTGGACTTTTTTAGGTCCAAATTTGCAAAATCTGGACCATTTCAATCACGTTTGGACCAAAAAAAAATTATTTGGACCTTTGGACCTTTCGAGCTTAAAGTTTGGACCTTTTTACGATTTTAATAAATGAGACTTTATAGATTTCAAAAAAATTGTAAATTTGGACCTAATTTGGACCAATTTGTGAATACATTTCGGACCTTTCCTCTGTAGAACATCTGGCAACCCTGAAGTGCATGTTGGCATGATAGCACTGAATGTTACATAACACACGTAGTCAAACACTGTTTTTAAATGTGTTTCATTTCTTTTTCAAATCTTAATAATTTATGCAAAATTGTTCAGCTTTCAGGAATTAGAGAACTTTAATTAAGTTAATTTCAGCTGATATTTGCAGCAGCTCACTAAAAACTAGAACTATGTATTTGCATAAAAGCTTATTCTTCCTTTCAAGCTTGAAGTGTTGCTTAGTGATTGAACTGCATAAGTTATATCTAATAATAGAGCCCCATAGCATAGTCTCTAGCTAGCACAAGAGTGGCACACTTATTACAGAGGTTTTTGTTGCAAAAGCAACCTATTATGGCTGAAACACATAGATGTGATCATCTTACCCACCTGACCAAATCTATTATCACCTTCAAACACACAGTAAAAAGCACTAGGTGTTCTGTATGCTTTCTAGGAATCAACTAACTGCACTCTGCTTTTATCTTTTTGCAGTGATTCAAACTTGCATGTTAAGTACTTACTATCCACAATAGGGGTAAGCAAGGGACCAATCAGCAATTTTTTGTGATCAGCAATTTTGTGATCAGCATTGTTTGGTGGTTAAGGCAATATACTACAAACAACATTCTCGAAAGTGCAACATTAATCAAGGTTATACTTCCCACAATTTGAGACCTTGCAATCACTGGCTTCAGACATGGATCTTACTCCAGTCTATGTCTAATTCATTACAAGTAATACTAGCTGCCGAAAGTCAGGAGTCTAGAATCAATTTATAATTATCATCAACCATCAGTATCACTGGTGCAACGACAAGAATCACTGTGATAGATCATTGTTTAGAAAGGTTGCTTTGGTGGGTTAAATGCTGTATACAGCTGACATTGTTCTTAGAATGAATATGTGAGAAACAATTAATTTTTTTTCAAACTGGACATAAAAGAATGTTTTTCATCTTCCAAACAAAATGGATTTAATTTAACAGACAACTTTAATATTATACACATGAGATATATTCGTTTGTCTGAACAAACGTTTATGATAAAGTAATGCAACAGAAAGAAACATTAGCACTTTTTCACTGTATACCACATAATAACTGAGTACCAAATACAAAACATACAATGCTATTGCACATTAGAATTGAATGGTTATTCCTAAGAAATAGTTGGAATTAAGACTGATATTGAAATGCTGGCATCAACAATTAGTTCTTGCAGTGGTGGCTCACATGTAGGCACTGCAGAACCGCAGCACTCCTATTTTCACATTATTTTGTTATTCAGTAAGTTTATTGTTTCACTTTGGTATTTACTTTTGCATGCGCAAGTGTTGACAATGTGTCCTACCTGCACAAAACTGTTCGAACAATGTTAAAGATTAGACATCTATTTGTTTTTGTATGTGAAGCACTACAAATGACAAAAACTTACAGCTGTTAGTGCTTGCAGCACTGGTGTCACTACAAAATGTATAGGAAGGGTTGCGGCCTGTCAGTCAAGCACAGCCAAACTGGAACGGTAAGCCTGGAGCTGTGGTTTCCACAGCACCAGGCTGGAAAGTCCGGTGACCAGTGATAGGCAGCAGAATCATTGTGTTCATCCTAGTGCTGGTGAGAACCAGCATACATAAATTGTAGACTCAAGAGCTTTACAAAGCACCATGATACGACACATTGTATTAAATGGCAGTGAGTCTTACTTTTGGTTATTACATTTGGTATGTATTTTTATTCTCAACAGTGGAAGGTTAAAGTGAAAAAAATATGAATGAAATTGGGATGGCTTCATGCCTGTTTACACAAAAATTTTTTCTGTTATCAGTATAGTCACTTTGTAGTTTATATCTCATTGGTAGGTTGCTGATTTTCACTGCATGTACTAGCTTTAACACGATAAGAGGTTGAAAATTCTCTCCGAAGTGATGTTGCATATGGAGTTGGTCTGGATTTGCAATACAAGGTGATTTTGGGTTTGATTGGTAGAAAACGCATGGGCTGTATTCCAGAACGTGCTTTGAGCACATGCTTGACTTGATGTTTTCTCAGCCTCAAATCAGAAACACCATAGAACCGGGATGGGAACCTGTGGCCCGTGGGCCAAATGCGGCCAGCATGAACATTTGATATGGTTCGCAACATAATTTTTGTTACCCAACTTGGAGTACAACATCGTGTAAAAACTAAGATCCATGTTAAGCAGGTACTTAGATAATAAGTCAAGAGAAGTCACTCTTCGTCATAGTTAGATAAGGTAGAATCTTAGGATTAAATCAATTGATTTTACAGCCCGCCAGCAATGATAAACAATTCCTGCAGCCTGTGATAGTAAATAGGTCCCCCACCCCTGCCGTAGAACATCAACGTGGAATACGTCTACAGTTGTGAACAGTGTCAGGATTGAAACTGGTTTTAAAAGTCAAGCTTACTTCGTGCTGAGTTGAAATCTCAAGTCAGCTTCTGGAAAATATGATTAGCGCAAAAATTAAGCCCGACTTCAATACTGCCCTACAATTTAATTTTAAATCATGCAGCAATACCCAATCTTTCAGCAAATCTTAAACTTATGGCTACTTGCACCCAATCTTGGAAAATTGTTTCACACAAACGATAATCAACCAAAGCATCGTTCAATTATTGAGTGACGTGAAATAACTGTGTTAACATCTTTGGCACCAAAAGATGCAGCAAGTCTTCTAGATGGCAATGAAAAAAAAATTGGAAAGTCTGGGATTTCGTTTTTTTGTGAGTGATGTTGCAAGCCAGGTAGGTTTTAGGCCATTTTGGCTCAGGTTACCTGGCCCTGTGCCCCAACTGCTAGATCGAATTTTTTGACTCAAGTTTTTATTAGAAACTAGGCCAGAATCTGTCTTTGAGACTTCGATTAGCTTCTTAACATTTCTGGTCCAAAAGTTATGGCCTAAAAAGCAACAAATAATTAATTAATCCCCAAAGGAATTAGTTTATTATCTTTTTTTTTGTTTTCAGACCATAACAAAGTAATTAGTCCCCAAGGGAATTAATTAACACTTTTGAACCAGAATGTGAGAAAGCTAACCAAAGGCTCAAAAGACTCAGATTCTAGCCTGGTTTCCAACAAAAAATTGAGTCAAAAAATTCCATCTAGCGGTTGGGGCTCAGGGCCAGGTAACCTGAGCCAAAATGACTTAAAACCTACCTCACTTACAACATCACCCACAAAAAAACAAAATCTAAAACTTTCCAATATTTTTTTATTCCAACCAAGAAGATTTGCCACATGTTTTGAGTATTTGAACACTTCTCTAGCACAATCACCTGGCAAGTTTTGGAGTTGCAAAGTGGCAGGAAAATAGCACAAAAACATGTGCTCAGTGCGTGATTTCAAAGTACAAATATTTCATACACTTAAAAGCACTAGTGTTTCTGTATGCTTTTGAGGAATCAGTCGACTGCCATCTGCTTTCATCTTTTCGCGATGATTCAAACTTGCACATATCTCTATTGAAGTATGTATTTTCCACGATGGGTGTAAGCAAGGAATCGATCAGCAAATAATTTTTAATAGGAAATCGATTTCACATAAAATTACACATCCTCAGTCCTTATTCAAATAGATTATTTGAATAAGGACTGAGGATGTGTAATTTTATGTGAAATCAATTTCCTATTAAAAATTTGCTGATCGATTCCTTGCTTACACCCATCGTGGAAAATACATACTTGAATATTTCATACACTGGTGCCGAAGGTGTTTAATTTTTCCAGGAATAACAGTTGCTTGTCCAAAGTGATAAGGCACTCATTTCCCTAGTACCATTGTGTGATATGATCACATATGGTTGTTTCTGTTCTCAATATATTGAGTCAAATGCAATTGTAGTTGGGATTGTAATGTTATTTTAAGACAGCCGGCATAGTGCAAAACAAGCATTAATTCATTGAATGACTGTGAAGGGAATATCATGCGTATGAGACAATAGCATGTCACTGCAGCATAGCAATATAAGTCTCACAATTCGTTCATAGAAAGAGAACCATCATAGGTCATAACAGTCCACGCCACCGAGAAAAACATGATGCTGTTTTGTCTTCATAAAATCTTTGTTAGGAGTTGCAACACCTCCACGAATCATAGTCATGAGCCACCACTGATTTCTCGTATCTCAGCTGTTGTTCTTGATTCTGCTTGTGGAAAATGTCTTTTTAATTTGTCATTTTCTTTAGTTCTTCAGGTAGTCAAGCTTTTTTGACTAGTAAATGACTTACTTTCACCTACCTTGAAGAAACTATACCTGTAGCTATTTACTTTGCAATCAGTAATGAGTGCATAGCTAACAGATTTTCGATGTATCATGTAAATTACATTGACCCATTATCTAAGTTGTTAGATAAAACTAATGATCAGCAGGCAGTTATATAAAATGTAAACCAGTCATTACACTTATCTGACCACATAGACAAAATACAAAACTATTAGGTTAGGTTTCTTCAATTAATTATCTGTTTTAAGTAGCATTGAATTTACTGCTTTACATTACTAAAACACAAGGGTATATAGTATCTCTTTCAATGTTTCAGAAACAACAAAATAAGTGAACAACAGCCCAAATGCTTTTGGACATGCATCTTAGCAGAAACTGATGCAGATGTTAAATGTTGCAGTTAATGAGAGACCCTTGTTATTAGTCAATGATTAACTTTTAAAAAATAGTGGCGGCTCTTAGCAGTTAATTATTTCTAAATGTTAAGATTAGCACAGTTTGTTTAGGATGTACATTTGGAATTAACCCATTTCTAAAATTTTACTTTTTCTACAATCTCACGAATCAATTTGAGTATCGAGACCACAAAGAATGAATTTAAAAAGATTTATGCTGTAAGTATTTTTCATTAATACCATAATGAGCATTTATTTTAACTTGCCAAAAGTTTCTACAGCTTTTAGAATTGCTGAATCTTTTTTGCAAAGTTTTATTAAGTGATTCTGACATAGTTATGAACTAAATTTCCTAGACTAGAGCATTACAGTGACCTGAAGGTATGTTACTTTTGTCTAAAATTCATAACAAAAAGCTAATGGAATGGATTAAATGTGGTCACTTGTATATCCTTGCTAGAACTGTTACTTTTATTATGTTAAGTGTTTCATTAATACCCTTATCTTATTTTGAGATTCTCAGTTCATAGTCACCATTTTTTGCTTACAACATGTAAAAACAACAAAAAAACAACTGAACAAATGTTTTTACATTGGTCCACTGGAAATTCTAAGATTCTAGTGAAATACCGGTGGTTTACTTAAAATTGTTTATTTGCTCATATCACCCATATCACAGTGGTAAGTCAAAAAGAAAAAGACTACAGAAATCCTGGGTCATAACAAATCTCAAGGTAGATGTTTGTTGTTACAGGCAAGCAATACTGGAGAGGAACAAACACTGAAAAGACGCACCAGCAACCAGTGGTGGCCAGAGTCACATTTTCAGACTCCAACTCTGTTCCTCTTGTTCCAAAATTTCTGAATCCTGATCTGACTCTAAAGATTTTTTAAATTTGAGAATCTGTCTCTTGTTCCAACTTTGAAAACCATATATGCAACCAAAATTAAACAATGTGGTAATTAAGCAATAACATTTATAAAGACCACGCAGACTCTCGCTACCACTGAAAATAACAAGTGACTCTGGATTTAGGTCAGATTTTTCAAAACTTCGCACATTTTTCAGCATCCTTTAATAAGCTTGCCTGCAAATTTAAAATGAAAAAAACATGAGCAAGTGTAAAAAAATAACTGTCAGATTGTTCCATACTGCAATGTTGTACACACACAATGTGCACAGCATAATATGCAGCATGCACCAAAAGCATCACTTAAAATTGTGCATGTAAAAAGGCAAAATTTTTCAAATTTAAAAGATTTTGCATAAAGTTTAAACAGGCAAACAACAGCCGACTTGTTAAAGGTAATTTTACATTTGATGCAAGAAGCCATGCAGCTACATAATCAACTACTGATGCATTGATTTCCGTAGTGTGTCAAATTCTCAAGCAACTGGAAAGATCAACATTTGTACTTTAACAAATAAATAAAGTATATAAACAACTTTTATTTCTGATAAAACCAGAAAAGTATTTGTTTACTGATAAGCACAAACAGGTTCACACAAATGTTAACCTATAACCATGTTCCATTTTGAGAGGAATGCTTTCTATGTGCAATATAATAACATAGCATATCAACCAAATATGAAGACTGACCATGATCTTTGGGCCCTTCACTTATAACTAATTTAAAATATGCTGTGGCAAATTATTTCTTCTACTATGAAACGTACAATTAAAAATGAATTTTTTTTTTAATGCACATTTCCCCTCATTATTCACAATATATTTAGTGTTTACTATATGCTGCCATTATAACAAAAAGTGCTGAATTCTATAACTGATACGCATGTGCTACAACAATATGCCCTTATGCACTTGGTATGTAAGTTTTATCAATATTAAAGAAGGTTAAAATAGGAAACTAAATATTGTAAGAAACTGTATAAGCATTTGCAAGAAACTGAAAAAATTAACATGACGAGTTTTTCAACATATTCAATTGCTCAGATTGCGGAAATAGTCACAGTGACATACCTAAGTGATTCTGAGCTTGTTTGCTCCACACAAAAATGATTTCACTTGTCTCTAAATGTCAGTGTCACCCTTCAGGCTTAGTTTATATAATCTGTCTTTACCTCTGTTTATTCAACCTCATTTGGTGATGTTATGTGCTTGGTGGAACATACACACAATGGCAGTACTCCATTATGGTCTGTGGGTAATTGTATTATATCTTAATTAATAACACTTGTTGGCTCCAAAATTTTTGTTTGGCCCTTGGGCTCCATTTTGCCCAAAATTTTTGTTTGGCCCTTGGCTCTTTAGATTTAAGGTTCTTCCAAGAAAAAAAGTTACAAAAAGTAAAAAACCAAAAGATTGGCTGCTATCCTATACTAAAAGGGTCATACAACTTCTACAATTTGATTGCTATCATACCGTGTTGGGTTTACTAGTACAGGTCTTAGTGCACAGTGTGCATTGAGTCACATAAAGCATTGAATAAGCTACGCTAGTCATAAAAACACTCACCTTAAATTTTAGAGCCCTCCATTGACAATATGTAAAAGAGCGTCTTTACACTAAGCATGCCATTAGTACATTATCATTTATTTCGTTTGTTCTACCACTATTATACTGTATATTAGCTTAGCTATACATAGAGTATACCAGTTGAAAGTTGGATACCAGCAACATAAGATATGCAATTGCCACGAAGTTCTGCATCCAAGGATGTAGTGTTAAAACAAAAAGGAAAAACATGGAAATGAGGACATGTTAGAACTTTTCGGAACAAACATTTGGATCTTCAATTTCACTCTGCTCAATATCACGTAACAGGTGATGTTCACCACAATCTGCTGCAATATGCCTGCCTTGGCAATTACACCAGTGAATCATTGAATACTAGGGCCATTTCAAACCACAGAAGTCATATTTTTCTGTGCTTCAGGAAGCTATGAAATAGATTTAAAATAAAAGTCACAGTCTTACGAAGTCTATAACAAAAGTCGTAAAGTCACAGAAAGTCATATTTTTCGTATTGGAAGTGACTACAGATACGCCTGTCCTGAAGCAATTCAAATAAAAGGGTCAGTTTATCATTCAATCTGCGTGGATCTTGTAGGCTACGGGTTATGCGTTACGACTACTACGCCAACAGTTGTCGGTTCGACTCTGCACTCTCACCTTGCCAACTTTCATTTTATTTTTTATTTTACTTTTTTTCAGGCTTAGGTGCTACATTTAGGGGTTAGTGTTAGGTTGAGGTTAGGTAACGGCTATGGTTAGTTAGGGTTAAGGTTAGGTTTAGGGTTTATCTTTTATGTTTAGTTCGTTTCTACCAAGCCTACTGCACTCTCATCATGCATTATTGTTACATCACAGGTAGCGTATGAATAAGTTTTCAAACTTCAAGATCCACAGGTGTATCTGTAGCCACTGCCTTTCATATTAGGTCATAAAAAGACATATTTTGCATATTTTCACCTAATTCAATAAGGAAACCATTAAAACAATCTCAAAATATACACCTAGCTTTGCAGTTTAATTCTTAAAAAGAAAAGCAGTGAGTACACAACAATGAAGCATATGCTAACCTAAACTCTCTCCATTTTGGAAACGATCCACTACAGATTAAGAAGTACATTGATAAAAGGTTCGACAAGAACAATGTAAAAAACAATTATGGAGTTGCAAAGACAACACATTTCATCAACACTATGCAAAATTGCCAACCAACTTCACCATCCATAGAGGTAGAGTGTTCATTTTCTCTACTGAAATTGTTTTTCCACCCAAATGGTAAGTTTAGGGCAGTGGCTACAGAAACGCCTGAGGATCTTATTTTAAACCTTATTTGACCACCACCTGTTCAAACCTAAAACCTAACCCTTACCCTGAACAGTAGCTCTAACCCTACGCTAACACTAACCCTAACCCCTAAACCTAAACCTCAAAAACATTTGGAAAATGGAAAGAAGAACTGGTCGCATGCAT
>Ga0210059_1006847_pt1 | contig 18213 bp, 14 predicted proteins | sample Ectturendosymbi2_FD_188042 | JGI IMG/M metagenome (GOLD analysis project Ga0210059, IMG submission 188042) | Ecteinascidia turbinata endosymbiont from Florida, USA - Sample 2 (SPAdes) (version 2) | ecosystem: Host-associated > Tunicates > Ascidians > Unclassified | place: Key West, Florida... | reverse complement strand
AAGAACTATTCAAAATATGAACAAAACCGCGAACGTTTCAAAACCAAAACGATCGTTTTTTTCCTAACTGTTCCTTGCGATGACAATCGTCATTTTGCAGAAAAGGAAAAGCTGACTTGTCTAACCTTGTTGGAATTGGGTCGTCAAACATAAGACAAATACTGTCATCTCTTTATACATCAAAACACTGAATATGCACATTTGTCCAGAAACTTACCGGATGTTGAAAGCAGCGAGTAAGTCACGTGACCGTTGATGCCTTCATCAGCATCGGTTGCCGTTACCCTGGCGACTGAGGTTCCGGTCGGGGTGTTCTCCATTATTTCCAGCGGACTTGGTAGGGGTAGAACGAAGACGGGCTTGTTGTCATTGACGTCTGTTATGTGAACTGTAACCTGAAAATCAAGTGTTTTGTTACGTCACACTGCTGCAACGAGATTTTAAAGAAAAAAGTTTGCGACCACATCCAACTGTATTTCCAAAAGATCTTTTCTCATATTGCGGCGTGAAAGTATAAACCTGCGTTTTCAGGACTGATTGATATTTTCCTGAAAAAGAGTTGCAGAAATTTTATTTTGTAGCCACAAGAAGACTTTGTGTGCAACAGCCATGTGCCGGGAATGTTTAACTTAAAGCTTGAATGGCAATTTCAAACTTTCAAACGCTTTCGCTCTCATATCCACACGTGAGGTTCAAACTGTGCTGAATTATGATGCGTTCAAGTTCGTAATGAAAAACGTGTTATCGACTGTCTGAAAAAGTCATGCGGGGGAAAAAACGCGTGAAATCAACAAAATATGAGCTAGTTCTTCAATTAAGGTGGCCACCACCTCTATGCTGTACTTCAAGAATGTCCGTCCGGTGTCATTTGTTTCCTTTTGGATGGCTGTTTGCCCGGGCCGGAACTGGTCAAGTGCGTTGGCGAAATGTTTCGGCCACAGCTCTTGTGGACACGTCGTGTCTAGGTACCATGCTTGCCTCTTGATTATGTTGAACAAATTGAATTTGTACATTTCTTTCAACCACGACAGGTTCATTTTTCCATTTTTAAGTGATTTCCTTCTCGTCTCTCTTCAATATTGCTTCGACTTTGGTGGCCTCGTCACTGGATCACATTCTGACGTTTGGCTAACAGCACATTGAAACGATGCTGCCGTGCATACCCAGCACTGCATCAGACACACTAACCCCTGACTGCGGGCCCGCTCTGATTAAGTCTGTGCATACACCAGTGACACGGTACGGTTCTGTTTCCTAGCGGTGATGTTTCCCTATCTGGTCTCATGCAAATTAACGTCTTGTATTCTTTTGTATCAACACAACGACCTTGTCTGCTTAAACATGTTTCTTCGAGATCCATCAAATAACTGCGAAGCAACTTTTCATGACGCTGCATCAACAATAGGATCCTGACCAGAGGGTATTGGATTTTGCAAAACTAGTTTTTAAAGCTTTTCCGCCATTTTTCGCGTACGCCTATTAAGCTGCATCGTGTAAAAAGTTATTGGCAACGATATTGTCCCTGTCTTGAAAAACACTGGCTGCGATTGTGACGAGCTGCATAATAGAATGCTGTTTGTATAAATTCATGCCATCTGCGTACAATGATTTATGCACGTTTACCTGCGCGGTCGCTTGCAACCGTTCTTCTTTCGCACCTTTCATGTTGTCAGTAGCCATCACGCGAAGTGTGTATTCATCCGCCATTTCTCTATCAAGCGCGTGTCTGACGTAAATAGTTCCCTGTTGTAAAAAATAAAAAATTTCCTTTTTGTCCAAAGTGTCTTTGCCACACAAATCAAGACCTGCGCACAGGCATAACGCAGAAGCACCCTTCGTAAACGACTTAGACATTACGGCGGAAAATGTTGGTATAGTTTTGAAGTGTTCGTTTGAGTTTCGTTTGAGCTTCAGAGTGCCATGAATGATCAGCGGGCAGCAGCGTCCACATCCGCTTGCTCTGCGCCATGTTGGCGCAGTTATTGCTATCTTGTAGATAAAAAACAATGTGGGGAGGAAGAAGATTCGTCTTTTGAATGAAACCGAATTTTGACAAGTGCTTTTGAAGACGCAACACTGTAGCGCCCATGGGTATCACAAAATATGACCGCGTTTGTAAACATATCACTGTTAATGTAATATTGGAATTAAGTGTTTTTTGATAAATAGGGCTTTGTACCCTTACGTTAACATGAGCAAGCAAATCGCAATAAGAATGGTATGTTTTTGAAAACAAATTTCCTTTCGTCACCCAGGGAACCGCGTTTTCCACGACATAACATAATAACTATTTCACAAATTTCTGCATCCAAGGCTTTCCAAAAAAGACGGATTTTTGGAATAATTCAACTTGCAAGCAGTTGGGACTGGTGACATCCTAACTTTTATTTTCATTGCCGCCCAGGCTGACATGATCTTATTCCGGGAAGTGCTGCCACAAACAGCGTGGTACCAACGCTACATCTCTTGATGAAGTGGAGAAAGCTGAAAGCCTGTTCAAAAAATGCCACCAGCAAATGCAGCGATTAATTGCATCGATATTTTCGTAGCAGGCAACAATCGGTAACAATTCGAAAATATTCACTGAAAAAAAAAAAAAAGTTTTTCCAGAAAGAGTTGCATAGTTACAATTTTGACAATTAGGTTAGGAGGAAGTTGAACGAAGTCATTTTTGGGCACTGTGATAAATCAATACTTTGAAAGTTTATGTAACGCTGACAAAAGCGAATAACTTGGATATTTACACACGATCTCAGGAGGTGGGATTGGTTGGATGCCAATTAAGTACCTTACGCCTTGGCTAAGGTTCATTTGGTGGTTATAGCGAGACACTTGAACTGTACGTGACACATCGTGTGCAACATGAAGACCCCGGCCAGCTGCGCTTCTAATGTTTGTTGCATTCTTTTCATTATAAACTCCTGCCTTTCGCATGGTGTCTTCGGTCCAAATAGGCCATCACGATCAGAAGACAGTATCGCTCTTTCTCAGCTGCTTGTTTCGCTGCACATGTTAAAAATCAAGTTATACTCCACAGTTGCTACCTTTTTTGCGTGTATTCCGAATACGCTCGTTCCTGCCATTAACTTATACGTAATGTCAGCAAATTGGCCGTCGTCGTCGTCACTAGCCTTCACTGATGTCACAGTGGTACCAGCTGATGCATCTTCAGGAATGTTTGCCTGTTTGTCAATAAGAGGTTAAAATATGATCAAAAAGTAAATGATCAACGCTGTTTCAGAGGCGTTTCGTGATCAAAATAGCCTACGCGGGATAACCGTATGATAATATGCTTTTCATTTTCATCATCTTTGTCGTTAAATTGACGTGGTGCGTTGAAAAAGAAATAATGTTGAGATTGATGCAGAAGACTATCAGCGTAATTGGCAGCTTAGATGCGTTTGTTTTTTAGAAAATATTTTTCATCACATTTTATACGAAAAAGAACGCTTTCGTGGCAGCAACGTATAAAAACTAGCTCAACAAAATTGCCCAATATTATAAAAATGATTATTGAGATCTAAGATTCACCACTGGGATCTTAGGCTACGGTTTCTAAATAGGGGCATCCAGGTGTATAAAAAAGGGCATCTGGGATTCACTTTGCAATGAAGTAAAGCGAAAAATTCAAATTTTATTATTAAAATACACTCTTGTTGTGAGCTTTTGTTGAACTTAAATGGAATCACAACAATTAATTTTAAAATCTTGTCTTAGAATTTCGCGCGAATCAAAGTATTTACTTTTAAATCTTTTGTTTATAAGACTTACAGAAGCGAAAAAATGAACAAAATGTCTGGGTTAAACCTTCACTTTGAAACATGCCAAAAGAGCTAAGAAACCCAGCAGTCATGCTTTGCGAAAAGACATACCAGGTAGACTGGCCGCAAAAACCGTGGATCATTATCGTTGATGTCTTCAACGCGCATGCGCAGATGGACGAGCGTGGATCGACTCTCTGGAAACCCAAGATCCTGGGCAACGATTGTGACGTTGATCCACGCTGGACCACCAGATGGCGCCAAACGCTCGCGGTCAATGCGTGACGTAGATACAATAACACCTGAACATTCAAAGAAATTTATCATTCTGGAATTGAGGTGAACAAGGAAAGACACAGGTAAAGGTACTACTGTATGCTTTCCCCATGGATTGTGCAGTCGTTTAGAAGATGTATGATTTTAAGAACTGAGTTTGTTGAGAATGCAGTTTTTTATAGAGATCATTGTTTCAGTAGTGCGATTTGTTTAATCCCAACTGTTGTCTACTTCCACAGAAGCAATTGCATTCCCTGGTTTTACAGATAGACTGTTTGACAAAGTTGATTTGTTGCGATCGGAATGCTACTGTTTAAGTCATATAAAAACTCTATGCAAATGTTTGTAAAGTTAGAAACTCACCACGATATAGCATACAATTAATAATTGCAGGTCAGAGATTCTGTGAATCAAAATAACGTCAAAACACATTTCTTAACGCGCTCTCCGTCGGGACGCAATTCTGTTTGTATGATCACAATACAGTCTTATGTTAGGTGCGCCATATTTGCCAAATAAAATAATAGTTTGAATACCTGAGTTTTCGTCTTGGAACTCCACAAAGTGATCAGCTTGATTGAGTAATTGAAAAACAACTTTGCCATTGCTTCCCTGGTCTTTGTCATAAGCGCTGAAAGCGACTAAATTAGTTCCAATTTCACATTCTTCTGTAATTTCAACTACAACTTCACCGGTGACGTCAACTTGCTGTTGAGACGTGTGCATGGCTACTGACGGAGAGTTGTCATTTTGGTCAACTATGTCAATCTGCATTACAAAATCTCGCTGTAACAAAGTATAAAATTATAAGTTCTCAAAAAGTTTCCCGTGTTACGTTTTGTACTCAACATTTTCCTGAAATGAAGACGATTGAAATCGGTTTAACAGCATGGAAAAATCTTTTTTTCAGGCGTTCGGCAGCAAAAGCATGAAAATGTTGTTTAGGGGAAAAGAGCATGTGTGCTGTGGAATTCATCCCTGAAAAAAGCGACAGCACGCACTACTGCACGAGCGAAATCTAGTAAAATTTTGGCTATTGCGATGATAAGTGTGTGCAATTTTTGGACAAACTATTCCGTCCAAATGGCCTTTGCAAAACATATTTCCACTGGGTAATGAATACCCACATTGATCATTTGCAAGGTGATGCATCGATACAGTGGCGTACGCAGCAAATTTTCCGAGAGGTGGCCAAGTTTCGTCACAATCGTGTAACGTCACAAATCAACTTTAGGGGAAGTGCCGAAGGCACGACTATTCTAGGGGTTTCCGGGGTCATGCCCACAGGGAAAATTTTGCAGAATTACACCTAAAAATACGCATTTTTGTGCATTCTGGAAGCAAGTTTTGGTATAATGCTTTTACAAGACTTATTTGCCGGTGAGACAGAAAACTGAACTTTTGTTGTCTGAGGCTCATGAAATAAACCTATATGCGTGCTTGGATGTTATAAGTTTTAGACATGTATCGCTTATCGAAGACGATTATTGAAGTTTGTGGGCTCAAATCTCACACCAGCCGAAGCTTTTTTCTGTTGTTCATTGTTACCAGTGTTAAGTTACTTAATAGCCACGTGTGAAGCAATTTTGTCAATGAAAGAATGAAATCGTAAAATGAAAATCAAGCAGAGGAAACGTACAGTAGTCATAAAAAATTTGCGTAGTGCGTATATCAGTGACCAGAAAACAAAGTTTATTTTAAATTGAGGCCCTTTCACCCCCTTAGTTACGCCATTGCCAAATACTGTTTATACATTTTTTTATTTTTAGGGTCTGAGGGGGGAACGGCACAGTGCTCCCCCCTCCGTACGCTAGTGCATCGATATCCCGTAATTATATTTCTTACAAACTGCATTGCGAACGCATTAGGCTAGGTGTATTCCTTGCTTTTTTAAAATGTGACCTTGTCAGGTGAAGACACATGTGAATGATGTTCAGCAACGATGTCATGCAGTGACAACTTTTTCAAGAACTATTTGGTCACTTCTTCTGCATATCATTCAAACGTTTCACGAGGCTATTTTTCTTAGTTGGAGAAGTGCATCAACCCTTTCCCGCTACGAGGCCTTGGTACTATTCCATTTTCCACGTATCCCTGGTCGAAAACACTAAAAGAAAAATGCGCAAATCATGTTTGCTGCATGGTTAGACCTTGAGAGTGTGGTGGCCACAGAGCCCTGGATAATTCCTCTGTTACAAGCGATCAAGTCAAATAGCAAAAGCCCTGTTGATCTGGTGAAGTGGCTTACTTTATTGCTCGATAGGTTATGAGGACATCAGGATGGTTTGGTAGAAATTTAAGACAAAACACTGTGGAAAGAGTGCCTATGGTTCCTGTTTCTGGCTGCAACAGCTTTGAATACAAATTCATGACAAAATTTTAATATTTCCAGCAACGTGTTTAGTAAACCTTCAAGGCCATAAGAGTATCCAGTCGTTTCCGTACATTTTATAGCTCTTTCATAGCAACGAACGAATGAACATTTTCAAAGAGTAGATTCTACAATTTAAATAAAAACTTGTCAATAAAACTTTTTAATCATAAGCTTACACAAGTTTTAGCTGTACGTAGTAAATCATAAAACAGTTTTTCAAGTACTATATAGGATGAATTACAGCAGTTGCACGTAAATTTACATTTACAACAATATTACCAGGCTGTCACTGTGAAAAGGCAGTGTTGCCAAAGAAAAAACTTAATGAAATCTTAATTCAAGCGTAGCTTGAGTTGCAAAAGTCTAACATAAAAACCATAAACTGGCGTATTCAGTGAGATAGTGGCAGAAATGAAATGCTACAGTACGTGCAAATATATAACTGGGTATGTTATATGTTAGTAACAGTGAGCTTCTGAAGCAGAGAATATTCTTTAATTTTTTTAAATAAGAGCATAGATCTTTTAATCAAGACGTGATTTATATAGCGTTAAGTTAATTTCTTGAGCTTGTAGTTTGATCATTAAATCCAGTGCGTATCTTACATCAAACATGACAAAGCACAAACTTTTTACCTAATAGGATTTGCACCACTTCCTTTACAGTAGGGGGAGCTGCTTTTGCTTTACACAATATTGTGCAATTGGATTTTTTAAAAACAGGTTTTAATTAGTTGGAACCAGGGGCGTAACGAGGGGTGCAAGGGGGGCACAATTCCCCGGGAGCCAATTCACAATGGGGACGCTGAATCACTGCAGGGGCGCCGAATTACTGCGGGAGGCGCCGAAAAGTCCCAACAATTTCACAAGTACTTTCTTCAATACAGTAAATTTGGTTTCGAAAGAGCTCAGGTTCGCCCATGGGGAGTCAAACGTCGACCATGGGGGCGCCGGTTCGACCACAGGGGCGCCAAACTTGTTTTTTGCCCCGGGCGCCATCTAACCTAGTTACGCCCCTGGTTGGAACGTACTCGTATCAGAGCGTCTTACGAGTAAGAATATTTTCCCGTGACCATCCAAATGGCTATTCACAAGCAAACCACATCTCACCTGCAAAGTCATAGGTTGAATTGAAGTTGACAGTTCTTCGCTGGAGGATTCCTCGTCGCGAACAACAAATGTCAGATAAATAGATGAACAAACTTCTCGATCGATTGCTGTTTTCGCCTTTACGTAAAACGTGAATTTAGTAACATTCCGTTCGAGACTGGGGTATATGTTCAAAGTAGGAATATACTGAACAACAATTAGCCGGTTACCCGCTTCCTACAATGCATAAATGACCACTTCAAATTAAGCAAAGTTGTTTGTGAAAACATAACTTGCTTTGGTACACGAAAAACGGAAGTGCTGAATAGCCTTATAATAAATATCACGGCCAAAGCAAACGATACAGCTGACATCTTGCAAACGTTTCGATAGTTATCGAAACGTTTGCAAGATGTCAGTTGTATCGTTTGCTTTGGCCGTGATATTTATTATAATAACTTACTTTCTTTATAATGTCGGGGTGTATCGAAAGAGACAATAAAATGTTTCGTGATTGGTCCTATAGGCAAACACCCATGATATTTTTCTTCAGGTCGATAACTCATTTGCAGAAGCACCTATTGTCAATCTAAATTTTTTCTAATTCAGCCAATGCGGATTTCGTATACAATGCTTTCGGTGTGCTTTAGCTTGCTTTGCCTCCAGAATGCGGGACTTTATTGCTTTTCATACACTTTTCAAATTTTCAATTGCAAACCAATTTGCATATACTGCGAATAAATCTGCACATGGTATGAAGTTAACAGTTACTTGCGTCTCACGTCTGGTTTTTGTTTGTGAAATATGTCTTGTTGCTATATATTTTATCAGAAACGTTTCATGTGTGACAAGCGGTATGTCGAACATTTTTGTCCGAAGCGCAAAAAATTGATTAAAAATCCCTAAATTGTTAGGCAGGAGTTACTTTAATGACATTGAAAAATATGAAATTGCAAGGGAGAACAAAAATGAATCTTCCACTACTCTTTGTGAACGCAATGAGACAGCATAGCTAGCTTATGAATTTGAAAGATATCATTATTAAAAAGAACTAGCATGAAATGAAAACACAAGTGCCGGTACGATCTGGCATTGCTTTAACCAATAGACAACCTTATTATCTGTATAATTGAACATGAACTGGAAATAAGATATTGAAGAAAAATTCGAAACAAGATGTTTGAAAGTGCACCTCCAAATCACTTGATTTTAGAATAATCTCTCCAGTGGTTGAGTTCAACTGAAACCAATCTAGAATTTCGGCATTGTCCGTTTGCATGACGTCATTCACAGCGCCGTCAACGACTAGAGGACGACCTTGTGAATCATAAATTGCGGTCGACGTCATCGCATACGTCAAGCGTGCGTTCAAATCGTCATCGGTAGCCACAAGTTGCGCGATCGTTCTACCAACCGGAGAATTTTCAAGTATCTGAAACGTAACGGCGAAATGCAAGGTTCTTCTTGATTATGTCAATATGAGGATCATAAAGAGTAGTACAAGGACAGGTAATTGACAACATCTTTACATAACCTTAAGCAAGTTTAAATGTGAAAACAAAAATTCAGTATCGTTTTCTGAAGTTCCCATGAGCTTTCTGCGTGCTGACTATAAAGAAAAACTATAAACCGAGCTACGGGATGACGTTTTCAATATGCAGCTGGAGCTTCGCTCTGTTCGTCCTGTGTAGGAAATCAATTACGTAACGTAAGTGTTGCAGCGTGTTTGCTAGGGTTAAAACAATTAATTCTGGGGCCGAGCTTCAGTCGCATGTAGGGCACAGTAAACATCAGTTACCGCAACAAACAGAACAAAGTTCTGGAAAAAAGTCGGCGGAAAGCGTATTTAGACATTGCTGTTAAAATGTCACCGACAAAGGAAGGTTGTTATGAACTTGGCAAACTATCCATACAATCTTTTGCTGATGCTTTGAAGGGAGCTGCTCGTCATAACCCTGTTTGATGCTTATGTGTTTCTCACGACCAAAATTCGAAAATTTGCGCCCAAACGTGAAATTTCTCCACAAATCCGCAGGTCGGCTGTTTTCGTCAAATCGCGGTGCAATTTTGTGTCATCATCTTTGCGAAGAAAGTTACTTTGTTGTATAATTGAGGAAATTATCTTAGCAACGACAACACATCAGCAGTTTTGACCCATTTCAGCTGGCTGGCATCAGCCAACGGGGCAATCACTTTATTGATTAAAAAATAACGCCCAGGTGTTTCCAGGTGAAATATCCAGTTTTACGTCCTTCGTTAAAAGACACCGTAAACTATGGTTTCTCAACATACCGGACCACGAACCTCTATTTGTGCATCTGCTTTTTCTCGGGCCCCAATTGTACGTAGCGTCAAATTTTCCACCCAACCAGCGCGAAAATATTATGCAAAACGATGAATGAATGACACTGAATAATTTCACAGCTAATTTACTCCGACAGTTTAATCACCAAATTATATTTTTCGATAACTCGCTTCCTTTGTCATTGTCGCCTCACAACAAACCCACACTCACTAACTGTCGCTTCACTAACTGTTACACGCGCAAAACGACACTTATACGCCTACAGTACCACCGTTTTCCAGTCTTATCTCTAAAACCCGATTAGATAACGTTATGTATTACATACACTGTTTACGTAACAGAATAATAAACAGAAGGAAAATTCAGGAATGATCTTAACAAAGCGCCAGCGTTCCCGGTTAGAGGTAAGACATATGATCATTTATTAGGTCACAGACGCGGAAAGGGAGAATCATTGCAAACAACTTTTTCACTGCGAATTTTAAGATGGCGAAACAACCAAGAATGCTGTTGCAAAAGCTTGGAAAATGAATTCAGTTACGAATCACTGCCGTAATTATTTCTGACAGTGTACATACTGCACAATGTATATGTTCGACTTTTTTATTTTTGTCATATCATCACTGACCTCGTGTGCAGTCGTCACGGACCCCACTGGTTGGGAAACAGAACCCTAAACATTTCACCGCGGATTCCTATCAGCTACTATAGGTAAGTTAATGCAGTCTTTAGTTTCCTTCTATGAAAGACTGATTTACATTTTCTTCACCCTTGTAATTTTGAAAGATGTCGTTAAAATACAAATCATCATTAACTGCTGATGTCGCAGCAGCTGACGAATGTGAAATCCAAACGTCGCTGCTGATGCTGGCACATGTCAAACTGATAATTCATTTGCTTGATCTTGGTTTTAAAATTTCATCATGAGCTAGAAGCAGAAATAACGAAACTGGAGTTTTGAAACGTTTGACAAACACTGTTTACGAATAGTACGGACTGTGCCTTAACCGTGTTTTAGTCCAAGGTTGTTTGCGTTTTTTTTAGTTTTTTCTTCAAAACAACGCAACCAACAAGCATGCTCTGTTTGCTGCTCTCCACCAATGAGACCATTGAGCGGTTTTAAAATCGGTTGACCATTTTACCGAAATCGGTCGATTGTTGCTGAAGAACTTCGGTCTGCAATCGTTGACATCATCGATTGTCACTATGACGACGCACGTGGTTGTCAGCGGGTTGTTGTCTGCATTGTCGGACGCTGCTACTGTTAATGTATATTGTGACGTAAGTTCTCGATCCAGAGATTTTCCAGCCGCCAGGTAAATGACACCTGAAATAACGAGAACAATTAAACTAGAAGGTGACAATTGCTCTTTTTGTTGTGTTTTTTAGAGTAACTCTCACAGTTGTGCAAACCAATCAACCAACACTAACTGTTAAACTGGGTTTGGAATCAGCATTTTAGATTGTGTTTTCCAACTCTGCAAAAAAGCAACTTGCTGATTCTTTGGCAGTAAGACATCAAGCGAATCTACAGTAACTTGTAGCCTGGTTTTGAGATTTGCTAAAGGTTTGATAAATTCGAACAAGATGTTTGCACGCATTATAAATGGGTTGGTGTGGTACAATCTACAATTTATTCAGCAAAGAAAACAGCAGTAAACAGGAGCCACAGTCAAATGAAAAAATTTGATTTTAGCGTCACGACTGATTTTGTACAATTTCTGGAATCATTTGACTTGGATTATTTTTGTGTACTGGTGGTGTTCCCTGCAGTTCTTCTGTACACCACGCGCTTGGTAAGATGGCTACAGTACCAGTTTATAAGATATTGGTAAGACCCGGCCGAGAGTCGAACTCCAGACCTACTGTACCAGAACCGAAGCGGACGCACTTTCAAGTTAAAAATGACAGTAACGAACACGAAAGTAAAGGACGCAAGCCAAAGAATGCACACCAAGCTAGTCAACGCACGCAACGTTTACGCTTCAGGGAATTGCTCACCAAACTCTTTTATGCGTCAGGGAATTGGGAATACCACAGTTGTCAATAACTTACTTTAAGTTTAAAATATTTTAGAGTGTTTTAGAGAAGTAATTGGGTCGTTGCATAGAACCTGTGCTGAAGGAAACCTAACGTTCCCTGGGAATGAACTGTCACCGATCTCCGCAAAGCCAACATCTTCTCTCACTCAGCTTCTGCCAACATTACTTATGCATGAAATGTTAACGAAATTAAATTTCACTTGATGTGCGGAAGACCACTTTAATGTTCAAGAGCTTGGGTGCATGCCATGATTATTGGCAGGCATTTTGTCATTTGGTTGTTTAGAGTTGGCTGGGGAAATACGGGGCTGGGACATATTCACTGAGAGAAACGATAAGATCGTCACTCATTTGCATTTGGGGGGAACCGAACTCTACCGGATCCCTGTGGTGAAGATCCTGGTCATGGGATCAGTTTTACACATTTTCTAACAAGCACGTTGTCGTGAATGCTACCAAAAGAGTAAGCATAGTACATCAAACAAAACATGAATTGATGAAGCAGAGCTTCCTATACCTGAATGGGCATTCATCGTGAACTGCCCGAAAGCTCCACTTTGTATCCGATACAATACGCGCCCATTATGCCCTTTGTCAGGATCAGACGCTGTCACGCGTGCAATCACGTGACCTGGCTGAACGCTCTCCAACACTCGAGTCTTCATTCGGCGGTGCTGACATCGAGGGGCGTTATCATTGACGTCATCGACGGTGACGACAACAGTGGTGTCAGTGAACAAGTTCCCAACGTCTGATGCGCGAACCGTGAGCGTCATAACTTCACTTGATAAAGATTCTCGATCTGAGCAGAAAAAGTATTTGTAGAATCGCGCATGTCTTTGACCTGCGTGACGCAAAAGAGCCTATGAAACGTTTTCATTACGCTAGAAGCTTGGGCTAGTTGATTTAGGAAAGAAATTACAGTATGTCTTCATTTTTATCTATATCTGAATAAGTACTGTTTCTCGGCCAGTGTCACATCTTATGCGTAAGTAAAAAATACAAACAAAAAAAATACAAATTTCATTTTCGTTACCGCTAAACTCTTTTTCTTACCAATACTCGCTGTGGTATGAATCAGACCGGTGCGCGGGTTGATATTGAAGAGCAACGTCGACCGCTCGTTGCGAGGAAACGAGTAGGTGACTCGTGCGTTTTCACCTTCATCATCGTCAGTAGCGAGAATAGCGTCTTTCTGAGGAAACATCAGCAGAGGCGGCTGCATTTGGCTTCAACATCAACTTGCTCAAAAATCCTGCGCCTTGCAGGAATCGTTGCAAATGAAGCAGTCAATGTGACTGTGCAGCAGTGGCGCAACTGACAGGGGGCAGGTTTGCGAACCGCCCTCCCCCTGACAACCAAAAAGTAAAAGCCGGGACCCCACCTAGCTTAAATTTCGGTATTTAATATGTTTGGTTTTCAGAAAATTCTCGTTTTTTGTCTTTTTTGGAGTATTTTCCGGTAATTACGGCTTTTAGCATAACCATCTACATGCGGATTCACTATCACATCTCAACTCTTTTTCTGAGTGTTGTCTAGTGGGCCCCTTCGATGGCCAGTACGCTCGCTTCAGCTGAGTTTTCCCACCCTGGATCAAACCTTTAAATACGCCACTGCTATGCAGCCTATAGAATCTAAAGGCTTCATAAGGTTCCTCTAAAATATACTGCAGTACTTGTGCAATTATTCAGAGCGTAACGTAAATGCAGAAAAGCTATCTTTTCTGTTAGTTCAACATACGGAAGAAATTTGATTGAAAAACACATCGGAGGTTTTTACCGCGCACGCGCTTACAGTGAATACGATCCGCGATCCTGGTGGAGAATTTTCAGCGATTGCGGCGTGGTACGGCGTCGTTCCTATAAAGCGAGGCCTGTGGTCGTTCACGTCGTCGACGACAACCTGAGAAATGCGAATATGTTTAATCCTGTCCACAGTGCTGAGGTATCTTTGCTGCCTGTCGGTGCTGCGCTCAAGTTTTTGGCTCCTTTTTATCGCAGATGGCGGTGACGTTCGCATCTTGCGAATTACAGATCCTTTGCTCTCAACGCCCTTAAGGCTGGATTGTCTTCACCGACACTCGCCTTCGGAAAAAGTTAATAAGAATAGGATGATGCCGTGTTTGCCGCTTATTTCGCACATTGTCACAATTTTGTAATTTTTTACTGTTTCACGGTGTTTTGGTGGTTACTTTTATGTAGTTTCCTTGTCTGGGGTTAATCTGGAGTGTGCATTTATCGTTTGAACACGTTTAGCAAAAGTTGCCATGAAACTATTGAGAGTTAAATATTTAACACAAATCTCCCAATGATTGCTTAGTTATCATGTATCGCCAACCAACAAAGCAACAAACGAAACACAGTCAGCTGTGTTTCAGGAAGTACAATATTGACAAATCCTGGAAGGAAAATACATTTTACAGATTGATTTGAGATGCAAAGTTAAAATCATTTCTTGTCCTAAGAAAAGTCAGGTTATGCTGGTTATTGGCATTTTTTGAAAACGTCAAGCAAATGAAAGACATATGACTTTTAAGTCTTAAAGATTTCAATTTTTCAATCTGCACTAGATCATATTTCGATTTAAACAACCATACTTGCACTTTAAATATCAAATTTCAATTCCTTTCTTCTCTTTTAGAAATGCGCCAAGAAACAAAAAACAACTTTGTTAACATAAGTAAAGTAGAAAGCTTTAAGATCGCATCAACTTTGTACTAATTAAGTTGAGTGCTTAGCAACTAACGGCCTGCACCAATGAAAACCAATAAGGCAGATTCTGCTAAAGCGGATAAGTTAGACCAGCGCAGTGCACAGTCTCCTTTTGAGCAATCTGACTCAAAGTATGGCTAAGAAACTATTTACCTGTACTGTCTTTGTAACTTTCCTGGAATGTAGCAGACTTTGCAGATTGTCACGTGCAGTGATGTGTAGTCTGTAATCACTCACACTTTCTCTGTCCAGCGGTTTTGCCAAATAAACTCTACCATCCTGCGAACATTAAAACCACAGGAACTCCATTTGCGCCATTTTTATAAATTGACCGGAAGACGTCACACCCAACTTGTTAAACAAATTGTTTCATTTTTTTCGTTTTTAAATTATGCTGATGTTTATTTTCTGTTTTACGTTTTTAAATTATGTTTTCCAGTGTGTAGTAGTATCACCTTTGAGTTGACATCGAACTGTTGATTTGGACTTGTCAGTGTAAATTCCACTTCACCAAACTCCCCCAGGTCGGGATCAAGCGCCTCCAAACGGAATAATTCCGATCCAACCGCGCTATTCTCGCTAAGGTTGACGCGCACGGGCAAGTCAATGAATCTTGGCGAGTTGTCGTTCACATCTTTCACAATGATTGTGACCTCCAGCTGCACTTGGGCAAAATACGTGCAACGTTGAAAAGTACATGAACAAACTTATGATCTGCGTTAAATTCAAGCATTGTATGACGGTGGAAAGGGATCTTTGAGTACGTTGAAACATAACATGTGGCTACAATAGTGAAACAAAAAAAATGCCGCAAAGTATAAATGATAAAAGCCATTTCACGCAGATTTGCAAAATGATGTTAAAAGTTCTTGCACTTTCTTAACCCCACTCAAATATCTTCGAAACTCGAAGGTAAGCATTTGAGAATAGGCTAAGCAACTGTTCCTTAACACATATTAACTTTTACACATTTGAGTGAGAATTGAGTGTTAATCTTACAAATGCAGTTAGTTGAGGAATCCCGCCATCAGCAACACCAATCGTCAGGTTATACGTTTCCTGTTGTTCACGGTCAAGCTCCGTTCCGCGCTTGACTCGAAGTTCACCATCTAGCGGCGAAATGGTAAATCGATCTGCACGAAAGGCAAGAATATCGGACCAATTTGAAAGTTAGAAAATTGGTTGTTTAAAAACAGATTGATTTTCGTTTTTTAGTTTTTAATTTTGGAAACAAAGATGTTCACGCAGAAAGTTAACCTGACGAAAAAACATGAAAAACGCCAGCACCTTATATTGAATTGCTGCATAATATTTTGCAAGAGAAAATTAGAATGCATGCAGCATTTCTTCCGTTGTTGTAGTAAATCAAAATTTTCTTTAAGAAACAGTGGCAAATTTGCTGAAGCGTTCAAAACCATACTGCTTCAACTTCAAAATTTGCCTCTGCCTCAAAGGTATTTCTCACAGAACAGATTTACTAAATCCATGGAAGTCAAGCTTTTAACAAAAAGCCAGGAGTATGATGCTTGGAGTAACAAAAGGGCATGTATTTGGATGATGACATTCGAATGCCGCTCTTATCCATAGACCAGAGACAGATGTCCAACTTATGCTGACCTGGGCTTGAACCCATCCTTTGTGTCCACCCTTGTTGGTGGAATCAATTCAAACCAAAAATCTCATTTTCGTTTCGTTTCAGACGAATTTCACTGGTACCGAGTTTCACTTTCACTTGTTCTTGTGGTTTTCCAAGATGTTTTTTGTGCAAAGTAAAAGCTAGACTTTTTTGCTATTTTGAAACAAAAAAAAATCCAGTATTGTTATTAGATTTTGGTCATAAAATTCTTGTTATTAAATTAAACGATACAAAGATGATGTTCATTCTCTTCTGAAAAGTTCTAAAAGCAGTTGATTTTAGCAATATTTACAAAAAATTGCCTTACGGCCATGGGATCAGAAAAAACAAAGTTCAAAATTGTTTGCTAAGCTACTGCTTTAAACAAAACACAAGATGAGTTTATGTGCAAACGTGTTATAGCCTACGCGACTGAAAAGGCATCTAGATCGTCCGATAAATTAATGGAAAACCATTTTTCTATCCATAGGTATATGGGGCCAAAATATCTAGGGGCTGCAGCGCGTTGCCTGAATACGTATGTTCATGCAGACAATTTTGATTTCCAAAAAGTTTTACTACTTATCCTTTCTTAATAACAAAAACGCACACCTAATGAAATTTTCACCCCATTAATTCCACAAAAGAGTTAAATTGACAGAACAATTCTTAAAGATTATAATTTCGATGCAAATTTTTTTCCATGTTTCAAATAATTTTTCCCGAAAGGAAAATACTTTAGTGTTGCAGTCCCCCCTGCAGCCCCCCTGCATCTGTGTCTCCTACGCCTGTGGCTTTATCGACCAGTTCGTACCATTCTCATTTCCCGCAACAATGGAATACGAGAGCTTTGCGTTGATCCCGCTGTCGGAATCTTCCGCTTTGAAAGTTGCAACGAACGGTCCAGCGACGTTTTCGGTGACGATAAAGTTGGTATCGTTCGTGCGAAGGAAACGCGGAATGTTATCATTAGAATCAAGGATTCTTATTTTCACCTGGAAGAAGAAATAAAAAGCTCTTTTCACGACACATTTAAATTGGACATAAAACCAACAATTAGGTTGAGGACTTCTTTTAACATCTAACGTTATGGCCTTAGAAACAAAAAAAAGCACTAAACAAAAACACAACAAACAAATATTCTTTTCACTTTGTATTCGAAGAATGACCTACGTTTCCAAGAAAATTGTTCTTAATTTTGAACCTGGGTCCCAATACATTTCAATTTTTAATTTCATGTTGCTTTTGATGCAATTTTCGTTGAACTAACTAATTTATAAGTTCCGTTTGCAATAGTGCTTGGGCGCATTAACGCCGTCATCGGAAACTACAGGAACCTAAAATTTGCAAAATGGAAAAAACTGATGTCGATAGCGTGACGATTGCAAGCAAGAAAAGAAAGCTGAAAACCTTTTTAGACCACACACAGATGCAAGAATGATGTTCAAAATTATTCTAAATTTAAGGGTGTATCTAACAGACTTTGTACGTTAGAGACAAGTGAATTAAAATACTTTGCGCATTTGCAAAGCGAAGGGTCAAAACGATTGTTAACTTTACAGCAAAACATGAAGGCAGCCAAGCGGAAAGAAAACGATTACATCCAACCAAGAACGGAGCGCTGGTGCATTGTAGCTGAATGGACATTTCGACATTCACATCAGCTCACCACTGTTGTGGAGGTCATTGGTTCGGTTCCCATATCTGCTGCTTGCACGATGAGGGTCAAGCTTTCTCCAATCTCTTCAAAGTCTATGACTCCATTTGCGGTTATTTCTCCTGTTGCCGTACCAACGGAGAACAAATCGTCTGGGTTCCCTGAGCATGAAAGATATTTTTGAACCCGCAAACACTGTCTGGTACTTGAAATCGTGAGTTAAAACGATTTTACCTGCGGTGGTAATGTCAGATATTATCTGCCATGCTTATTGCTCGCTATTAACCGACGATATGCTTAAATCTTGATTTTACTGTATCAACAGTATGAACTCAGAGCATGGTTTTGCTAACTACCACGCTTGCAGTCAGCCACAAATTGAAC
>Ga0210059_1006846_pt1 | contig 18214 bp, 12 predicted proteins | sample Ectturendosymbi2_FD_188042 | JGI IMG/M metagenome (GOLD analysis project Ga0210059, IMG submission 188042) | Ecteinascidia turbinata endosymbiont from Florida, USA - Sample 2 (SPAdes) (version 2) | ecosystem: Host-associated > Tunicates > Ascidians > Unclassified | place: Key West, Florida... | reverse complement strand
AATATCTTCTGCTGATTTGTCCAAGACATTTTTGGGGCAACTGTAGCTGCAAACGATCATCCATAGATTCACCTATCACGTCCTGCAACAGAAAAGACATTTGTTAAAAAATGGGTTTTTTATCGAACAAAATATGGGTACGCATCTTTTTGGGTCACCCTGTATTAGCGCATGGAGAAATAGCTAGTCCTTCAGGCAGGAACCTTTTTCTTAGTTAGTTATTAAACTGATTTATTCTCAAATTTTGGTGTCACCTTCGATAAAATTGTAATAAAGGTGGATTGATACAAACAAAGTGATACGTTGAAATGGACCAATACACGTTTGGTTTGCTGAACAGGCCATCAAAATCCGCAAAAAAACTTTCTTAGACTACAACCCCAGGCAAAGTTCACTTACGGCAACTACTCACGTGCTTTTACAACACAATACATGTTAAAGAGCAACGCTCTTCTACACACAACGTTTGGGTTACGCTTTGCTAAAAAACTGAGGCATGCACTTATATTAGATATTAAAAACGTATCATCGTTCACAGTGGTTCACATCATGGAAAGTAAATGAGCATTGGGACCAAAAAATCTCAACGCTGGATCTCGTCTGCAAGTGCAGAAACCCCAACAGCTGAGTGGGTTGCTAGCGCTGTATTTCTGTCGCCGCACCTGCTTCAGACCAAAAAAGCAATCAACATCATCAAGTGTGAGTGAATGGTTTTCAAACTTTTTTGTACAGAGACCCATTAAAGCCACCCACGATAGCCCAACGACCCCCACCTGCAGTACAACGCGAATTAAGCAAGTGTAATACAGCTGTGTACGTTAAATATCTACTCGTTCCCCGTCAAAATGGTTTACAACTGCTCTGGGGATCGCGGTCCCAGGTTGAAAACCACTGGTCTGGTGATCCTCTGAAATTGACTGTTGAAGTTTTACAACAGTTGGATTCTGGGCAACGCGGATAAAAAAGATACCCATCTCACGCGACCATTTCGTTACCTAGCAATCCAAATACACGAGCAGCATATCTTTTTGAGGTGACGACGAAAACACAGACTCGAGGAAAACCGACATCGTGATAAACGGGTTTGAAGCGACTGTATTGGCGCGTTTCTGAGCAAAGCTGATCAACCACTAAATAAATTGCGAAGACGCCGCGTATACTCACAACGACGTTTTGCGAGTCTTGCCCGTTCGCATCACACTCCTCCGGTTCGCTGCGATGATCAGGCTGGTGTTCGGCTTCTGTCGACTGTTTTGATGTTACGGCCAGACACCGCTTGGACTAAAGTGACCAAAGTCAACAACACAAAACGCAATGACCTTTGAATTCATCACTGTAGTCAGGACACAGCAAAGGAGACGAGTCCCACCGCAATAACAACAACACAAACGACACGTTTAAACGCTTTCGAACTCTCAAGTCAGCTTGAAGCAAAATATCTAACCACCGGCATTATACTTTTAATTCATGAAGTTTGCCGTCGTCGTTCAGTTAAAAATCAAGCTGAGCAGCGAAGTGCACTTTTACAGTCGTTGATAAAGAAACGAAGAAAGTCCCGTTATACCGCTTTGTTCTCGTGAATGCTGCACTGGTGGCAGGGCAATGGCAGCACCGAGCGTGAATCTTTCCTTGCGTCCACCCATTAACGCTGAGCACGAGGCCAGACAGGCCGCAAGTGTAGTTTATAAAGTCTTCGGTGCGACCCGACTGGGAATCGAACACTCAACCTACAGTTCCAGTGGCGCGTGCTGTATCTCACTGCAATACTTCAGCTCAAAGACTTTCTTGAATGATTATCTCGCAGTTATTAAATGCTTTGGATAAGTGTGTCTGGGTTTCTTTTTTCGCTGAGACATTTCGGTCATTTGTCACATAATAGTATTGAAACTCGCCGCGACAGTGTTGTTCACAAACCTACCTTTGCAGACATTATAACCGAATTGAGTTACTTTTTTTCGATTAGTCTATCACCGAACAAATAAGCCCAGGTGTTGGTTAACACCTACCACTCAGGCCCGCTAACCGGAACAGCGGAACCCTCCTCCCATCTTTCCGAGCACCAACAAGTCGAAACTTTGTGAACGCGACGCCATAATCAGAAATTTTGGTTTAATGCAAAGCGACCTTCTCACGAGGAGCACGGCATGTGTTGTCTCATCATCTCACACTGAGCATCTCAGCGTCCAGTGTGGGGCGAAGCGTGGGGAGGAATGCCGTCCACAGCTTACCAGGTTCTCATCAGCTGTGCTGTAGTTGGATCGCACACGGCATTAGCTTGAATTGCCCAGGTGAACAAAGTTTGTTGGAGTGGGCAGGGAACTAGAACAGATTTGCGGATAAGAAAAGCTCGGCAAAGTATGAATATGCTGCTGAACCGCAAGGGTTGCCTTTCATAATAGTTGCTAAATGTGAACAGCGGATATTTACAGAGGTCAATTCTTCTGTTGTGTGACATACACAAACGAAAAAATAAACAAAACATTTCGCGGAAGACGGTCTTCAGCCACTGTTGAAAACGTCGCTGAGGTGCAGAACGCACTGCCAAGGTGAACAGTTTTCGTAAACACAGCTGTCGGGGCACTCATGACGAACGCTTGAATGCTGGGAACTGCTTAGATTGGATGTCTGCTTTGAAAATGCACATCTGGGAAAGGTCGAAGTGGTGAGTAGTCAGTAGCTGAATGTTGTGTGGTAATTAAAGCAGGGGGGTGGAACCGGAGCCCAAGCAATCTTGGATAGCTGGAGCCGGAGCCTGAAATTCCGGTTCCGGAGCCCTTGTTCGTGGGGCAAGCGAGTTGTACAAATAATACAATGGTTGGCAGTTTTCAATGGACCAAATTATTTTTGAGTTAGAGCCTAAGTTGGAGTTCCGGCTCCACAGCCCTGAACTAAAGTCACCTACGGAAAGGATTGACACCACAGTGGATTCCGCAAGGACCGCCAAATTTCACCTCCCCAACATGAGCCAATAGAAACTTACGTCATCGTTTTCGCAAGACGCTTCTTGCCGGTGAACTATCGCCAAGTGAGCGACGGATGGTTTGCTTGCCAAGTTACCCGGAGCATGACTTTCCTGCAGTGTCAGATAAATATAATCAAGGTTGCGTTGCGTCCAAATGAAGCAAATTTGCAAATTTGGTTTCATAGATCATGCAAATAAGCTTACGGCGGCCATTTTCAGCAATTTGAATCGAAATCAACCTCCACGCTGCCACTGAGTCGCGAGGTTTTCGCGCGAGAAAGCGGCTCCGTGATTGGCCACCAGAGCTTTGAAGTCTACGACCGAAACCAGAATAACACAGACGTTCACAAGACAGTGATATATGGCTGTTGACCGTGGCGACCAGTGCAAAGATGCAAACGCTTACAGAGGCCTGTGAAATATTCACCTGAGCCTGCGGTGCTTCGAAGCAACGTTGGAAGAGTTGCTTTATCTGCTCAACCGACACGACGTCCGAACGATTGAAGACGATCGTCAGTTCGTCCGTTCGTTCGTTGCCGATTACGTCTTCGTTGAAGACTTCGTGAAGCGGTTGGTGCGCGGCGATTCTCGCGACGATCAGTTGGTCGCTCACTGCGGTGGAAGCGGATGGCAAGGGGGGGGAGTTTGGCCAAGGGACGTGGTTGTAACATGTTTTCCGACAATAACGACACTCACGGCTTGGCGATAACTCAATGTGTAAAACAACGAGAAAAAACAATCAGCTGTTGCAACAACAACGACTGTCGTGCAAGAAGTAGTTCGTAAAAATTATCTGGATCCGCACTTTGGAAGACTGAGCTTTTTGAAACAATTGCTTGTTGCCGCCTCCGGTTTTTACATTCAAAGCGTGATACTAAATAAAAATGGTGGCAAATGTACTGCATTGACCTTTTTATTAACTGGTTCAATTATTTCCAAGGTGGGTTGAAGGCGATGTCACAACTGTATCAGCACAACGATTAACCAAATCAACTACACGGAAGCGACAGGCTTTCTAAACGGGCACTGAGTTTTTTTTGTGTAAGTTGAACAGACACCATTAATTTCGCCCATTGCAACTTATTCGTTGATTACCCGCATTGCTGAACATGCCACCACAAATATCACATTTTTCAAAACAAAATTAATTCTGCGCGATACATTGGATAACGTTCAGCATCTAAAAGTAAACACGAAAATATGTTTTGTTTGTGCGCTTGCATGCCACACTGTTCATGAATCTGGGTCATGATATCCACAAGCAACTTTTAGAAAAAGTTCAAATAACTTAAAAAGTTTCGAACGTGCAGAAAAACTCACATCAGTGTTTCAGTTACAACGTAAAACAAGCATCAACTTTTTAAAATATAACTCGTTTGAAACACAGAACTCAAATCGCTTTGCACAAGCTGTGTGAGTGAGCAAGTCACAAGTTAAAATCTCATGAAGTCGTCAAGCAATTAAATTTCTGTTTGAACTAATAAGGAACTCAGACAGGTGTTCAGGCGAATAAAATTATAAAAACGTTGTTTGTGCAGCAAGTGCCTACTCTGACAAATTACTGCTCTCTTGAGAATGCTTTGAAGTAAAAATGGAATTGCTAACAAAAACGTATCATTGCTTGTGTTCAAATTAATCGTGCAAACACTGCTTTTTGTCCCTTTTTTATCGCAAAAGTAACGCACGCAGGACATTCGGGACGCGGCAAAACTTAGCGCTGTGACGTCATTCCTGTGGGTACCCACCTGCAACGTCATACGATTGCACGTTGGATTGGCACAAGTACTCGTGTCCTTGGACATCCTAAAAAGCAACGAAAAATAACTGCGTTTCAACAAATTGATAATGACATCCATGGCGCATCGGATGACAACACAGCGCAATGAGGAGCAATGTCCAGCGGCAGGCCCGTCGCTGGGATTTCCCAGCGAGGGGTCAAATTTTTTCAATACAATATTGGATGTATGCAGCAACCGGGGTGCCAAACATGAAATGGGGCGCCGAGTACCATTGGCCCAACGTTGGCGACGGCCTGCTCAGCGGACCGTGACGTGTGAGTTCCACCGAGTCTTGAAAATGTCGAGGTCAGCAGCGCGTTTCAGACGTTTGGTCGGAATACAATGCTATGCTGAAACAGTTATTGTTGTGGGTACAAACCAAGAAAACATCCAGTCTGGAACACCCAACAGTATTACCAAACAAGTAACAGAGTGACATACCAAATATGCTTTTTGCCTACAAAATCAACAGTAACTTGTATTCTAGTGGCAAAGCAGTTACTTCATTCAAATCTTTTTTGGCGAAGTACTTCACTAAATCAAGCCGTTAAAATTAATAAATAAACTAAAAACGTTGCTTATTATGACTGTTCGTCTGCACGTGGTCGTCGGGGAAAGAGGCCTTGGCTCTCTCGTAGATTTTGAAATATGACATTTTCCTATTCATTTTTTGTAGAAAAATTGTTTAGGTTTATTTGTCAGTCGGTAAAATGAAATTTCGCCACAGTTGGCCACCCCTGAAAAAATGCTTTTGGCCACCACCTGGAAAAATCCACTACTTCCACCTTGGAAAAAATCCTTCCAACGCCCATGCGTCAACACACAACAAAGAAATTTACAGACGGCAATGGTTTTAACATTTTATTCGAAAGGAGCACGATAGCAAACTACCCTGCACGGAACCTTTGTGGCTACGAGCAGCAGCAGCGGGATCTGCAGACAGGGGCGCAATGAGGGTGGCAAGCGGGGCACAATTCCCCAGGCGTCGAGTCACTATGGCGGCGCTGAATCACTGCGGGGAGCGCCGAAAAGTACTCAACAATGTCACAAGTACTTTCTGTTGTCACAAGTACTCAACAATGTCACAAGTACTAAATATCTCAGTTTCGAACATGGGAGGACCGCCAAACTTGCTTCTTACCCCGATCGCCGTCTAACCTCGTCACGCCCCTGTCTGCAGGGCTCGTCCAAGCAAGCGATCTGCGCTGTGGAGTGATAGTTTTACCTCGCTGCCGATCAGGGGAAAGCTGATGGAGAGTTTCCTTGTCTTGGAACAGAAGTCTGCCCACGAAAAATCTCCCTGAGGAAAGGTCAGCGCTCCAATCACGATTTTCTTGTAAGGTATTGAAAGAACACTGGAAGGAATAAAATTGACCGCTGATCAATGGAGTCTGCTCAAAATCGAAGCACTTGATACCAATTTTAAGTTGATTCACGCTGCTTAATACCCCCCACGTTGAAACTGGTATACCAGAAAATTCGCTGATATAACGGAAACACTGCCTATATTAAGTAACTTGGATGTTGATCCGGGAGGAACTTCATTGTACCCAAACTAATTGAGTGCTCAATGAACAGCAGGTAGGGCCAGCAGGTCAAGAAGAGGCAAAGAAGTTAACCGACCTCACGAACCCGCTTATGACAAAAAAATACGACTGCGATATTCATAGCTGTGATGCTCTTACCTCACTGCACCGTACAACTCGGTATTGATGCGTTGTATCCAAAAAGCATGAAACAAGTACAATTCAATCTCACACTGGCATTGTGACACATATCCAGCATTACTGTAGAAGCGAACTTTAACCCAAATACAAAACTTTACAAAGATTCCAGATGTTCAACGTTTTTGTATCTGTCTAGAACAGGGGTTCTTAAAGTTTTCCTCAATACTCCCAGGGGTATTGAGATTAGATGTTGGGGGTATTCAACAGTGTATGGAAGCAAAGTCCAACTCCGGACTCAAGTCCTTACTCCAAGAACTTAGACTAACTTCCATCCGGATTGACTTTGACTTGATACCAGTTGACTTTGCAGCGACCTCTCGATTTGAACCCAAGCTTGACATTTTAACCTCTTAACTGCGTGGGGTGTCCATAGATTGACAAAAATTTGACTTAGAGGCATTGAGGCGTTAGAACTTTAAGAACACTGGTCTAGAATGTAGCAGCATATAGAGATCACATTCAAATACGTAACCTAAAAGAGTTTTTTTTCAGTTTCATTCATTTCGCAAACGAATGATGAATTTCAACATGGCAGGGAAATTGATTTGGTCCAAGAACGTTGGTTCTGAAGCAAGGAAGGCGCTTGTCTTCAATTGAATGCTGATGGAAACTGAAACGTCAGTTTGCGAAGAGTCTATAGCAGGAGACAATCATTCAACGTATAGCAGGAGACAATCATTCAACGTCTGGATACCAAATACTTGCCACACTTCAAGAAACAGTAACAACGCACACGCAACTAACCTTCTGTGTTGTTTGTTTAGGGCGTTCAGAAACCGTCGAACAGTCTGTGAGAAGTTTGCAAATTAAGCAATGATTGAAAACAGAAATGAATACACGTACTTTGCGAGACAACATTCACCTTGTCGAACTCTTCATAAGAAATCGAAGAAAAAAGTCTCGCAGCAGTCGCATCGCCACGGCACCATTCGAGAGCATTGTAGGCCCTGAGCTTGAGTGGAATAATCCGCACTATGAGCTCGACGATAGCGTTCTGCATCTGAATGTCTCCTAGTTTGTGAAGATTCGCCATCAGGAACTTGCTGCGAAGAGAAGCGGTTGCTCTGATAGTTGGTCAGAAATGAATGCAACTTACTTTTAATCGAGTTCAAAAATTTTGCTCAGGAAAGACGTCTACACATGCTTTGTCGACCTCGAGAAATACAACCGGATATCTCGAAAACGGCTTTGGGAAGTACTGCAAATGCACAAGCGGCAGACATGGGATGTTTGCGATGAGTTCACGGCGTGACACATCGCGACAAAGTGCGCAGCTGTGAAATTCGTAACGTCCTGAATGTCGAAGCCACTTCTCGCAATAGAGAGATATCAGCTACGATGGTTCGGTCACTTGACCAGAATGCCACACAAAAGATTGGTGAGATGAGTCCTACTGGCTACACCCACGGGGAAGTGGGCCTGGACCTTGGATTTTGTTATTTTAACCCGGCTGTGGTCATGCGTTCTTCTGCTGTTGTCAAGTGTTTAGACCAGCTTTTTTTCGCTGTGTGGTATACCAAGCTATATTCACTCGGATTTAGGGCGTTCACCGAATTCTCGCGAAGTTAAGGGGTATCTGATAAAGAGGGGTGCAGCTAGTACCCACTCTACACGTTACCATCCTATTGGTTATTCGCAAGTAGAACGTCATAACGGAATTCTATGGAAAGCAATTAGACTTGCGTTAAAATCGCACAACTCGCCTGTTGACTCGTGGGAAGCTGTATTGCCAGATGCGTTGCATTCTATTCGGTCGCTCTTGTGTGTGTGTGTGCATTTGTACGAGTACAAATGCTACCGGGCACGAACTGTTTCTTAGTTTTGGTCGGCGGTCTCCGAATGGGAAATCGCTGCCTGCATCGCTGTCTAGGCCTGGCCCAGTGTTTTTGAGAAACCACGTACGATGCTTTAAACATGGGGTCATTCTATGTCAATTCTATGCAAAAAACTAAATTTTTTTGAAGTTGGTTAAGGTTTCGCGAAGTTATGGACCATACAAAATGACTACTTTTGTGGTTAATGAAGCGTAACGACTAGCAAGAAAATCACCAACTAACTTTAAAACTAAATCATTCTAATTGTAATCATTTAATAATTTCAAAAACTTGACAAAGGAAAATCCAAGTGCTTACCCCAATTTTGGGGTAAAGAAAATGGGTAGTTATCACAATCACGCATGCATGACATAAATTTTGAATGGTAATATCTTGACGTGCACACATGCTATTAGCATGTGCAATACATCATCTGAAAGCTCTCATTGAGGAGATGTAGTCTCAAAATATCCTCCCATTAAAAAATTGAATGCTTTTTAATGACTGATTAAAAAATTGCGGTTATAAAGCCAACGCAGAACTGCGTTTGCTTAACCAACCCGCGTATCAATCTCTTTGTTTCGACTTCAGTCACTCGTGAATACCACCCTGAGGTAATTTAACGTCTCTACCTGTTGCAGTGTATTTCCGCTCACTTGCGGAAGACACTGCCTTGGACGTCTTGAGAGACACAATACCTCAATCTGTTTAGTGCTGATTTTCGTTCCTGCTTGGTCGCACGCAGCAGAAAACCGATCAAATGCGTGCCGAAGACCCTGTTGAGAAGATCCACGCATTCAGTGCCAATTCGTCCGTAAAAAGCAAAGCCAACGGTTCGTCCTGCAATTCCCAACAGTCACAGTGACACCCTCATCGACGCGTCTGTGACTGTCTGTCAAATTCATATAGACCAGGGCTCTCCAAATTTTTTGGGATAGGACTACATATGCTATTTCACAACAGTTCGAGGGCCGGACATCTTGCGTAATATGTTTTTTTTGGGATATGTTACTTTCTACCAACTTAACACATTTTTTGTAAATGCATTATTATTTTTTAATTGTTGGCAAAACGTGTTTTGCGGCCAGGTGAAATGAATTCGCAGGTCGGATTTGGCCCGCAGGCTGTAGTTTGGCTTTGGACAACCCTGATGCAAACTATGAAGAGGATTGGTGAAAGCACACACCATTGTCGGAGTCCAACATCAATTGTGAACGGTTGTGATTGGTCGACTCCGTGAACAGTAATACAGTTATTTGACGGCCAGCAAGAGGCACCCGTTAACATCGTACTCCCGCAACACCCCCCAAAGCTTTTCACGAGGAACGCGGTCATATACTTTCCCGAGAGGCCGACAAAACATGTGTAGAAGTCTTTGGCTGGCTCCCAGGATTTCTCGAAAATTTGCTGGGGAGTGAAATTTGTTCTGTAGTGCTACAAGTGTGACGAAAACCCTGTTGGGTGTCCTCCAGCTTTGCTTCAAATATTTCGTCTTATCCTTTTTTAACGAACTTCGCACACACTCTTCCTGGGAGGTCAAGCAAAGAGACACTCCGGTCTCCGGCAGTTGGTGCATTAACTCCTGTCTCCCTTGTTGTGTATCGGGATGATCAATTTGCCAATTTTTCGGTGCCCTTCCAAAACGCCATGACACTTGACAAAACGAGTCAGCCAAACCACCCGGCGTTCCAAGTTCCCCAAATTCACTACCATACTTTTCGCAGTTAGCTTTAAGCTCGGATTTGGCAGCGGCATCAGAGGGCTTATTGATGCACAGTTCTACAGAAGCTTTCATCTGCGCAAAGTTTTAAACATCCCGCCTGAAAAACTTTGCTCAGTTCTGTCAGGTGAGGTGGAAACGTTGACAAAAGAGGAGCACCATGTTGAATTTTTTTGGTATAAGTCGCAGTAAAACAACGCACATTGCATCATTTTTATTTTATGATTGCTGCTAATTCTGTGCGACTCAAACTCAATATCCAAAATCTAACTCCTGCCTCCCACTGTTGCCTCACTCGACAACCACCTTGTTTTGCATGCGCGCTACAACTGCCGATCTTTCGTCTTCATTGTAGTCTGATGCATCGCCAGGCACGCCGATCGCAACGGTGAAACAGTAAAATCCTTTCGTAATTGCATTAAAGTGCTTGCGCAGTTTCGTACATCATACTGTACAAATCTGCGGCAGTGTACTAACTGGCTGAAGCGAGGCGGTGCGCATGACAATGCACTGATACCATACTTACAATTTTCGCTTCCGAATTCCCCGCCAGAAAATTGCGACGGCTTGTAAGATTGCAGCCGTCTGTTACAATAGCCACGTGCAGGAAAACAAAATTTCTTCAAATCGTTTTTCTTCAAGGCAAAATCATATCTTGGCTTTCAGAATTTAGGGTGTCATTTTGCCACCCAAAAACAGCTTTAAAAAACACTGTGTCTATGCATCATTCACTACATCTTACCAGACTGCTAGCGACTGGTGATTGCCACAGATGTGATTCCTCACAAGAGGCATAGATTGAGTGGGTAAATCTGCTAAAGCCTGATTGAGATTGTCGACTATCTACATAAAAAAAAGAAAAACTGAAAAAAACAAATTAAAACATCGAACACAGTCGAAACACACAGTAGTATGCTTTTGCCTTAACTCTTAATTATAACTTTCGTTAAAGAGCATACCATTTACTAAGTATGTTTGACGCAAAATGTTGCTACCACGTTTGTAATTTGTTACCACCTTACGTAAAACGTTACTTTCACTGAAACTATAATGTTAATTACTTAACACTTTTCTTGCAAAAGTCATGTCTCCACAGAAACTCTACGTCGCATCAACTCATACTTCATCAGTTATTTCCGACAGAAATTAGAAATTTTTGCTCGAGGTTTCATCTTCCATTCAACCAATGAACCTGAATGCTGCTTTGCTTCAGAACAATTGTTTTTAATGAACTGGTTTACACCCATCCTTATAAAAAATTTGAAGCTTTGAATAATTTTCAAATCAATTTAAAAGTTTGCGGAGCATTTCTTGCAGAAAGTGACCGTATTTCAGGAAATTTTATCCCTCATCATCTCGCCCGTCACAAGCACGAAACACATCCACTGTAAAGCTCCAAAATTAAAGCAGATGTTTAGAAGAGAACCTTTCTATATGCTGATAACACTTTTTGGAACGTTCCCCAAAAAATATCGTTTTTAATGGAGTTCTGGAATAATAATATTGTTGTATCTGTTACAGTTACACGAAGCCACCGCTACATTGTGGAAAACCTTACACTGGTAGCATGGACTAATCAGAGTTTTGACGTTTTCAGATTCATTATCGTCAATTACGTTGCTTACAACCGCTTTTCAGTACTCGGCAGCAGGGCCATTGTATTGGAAAAATCTACTTAATAATATGCATTGGTCAAATGCTCAGAAACGGTGCACTACTTTGTTGCAGCAGCGAATTAGTTGCACTCGAGATCACCGAGCTTAATACCACTTGTCATTACTCAGGTTTTGGCTAATGTGAGCCTGAGCCAAGAACCACCACTGAATTTTCAGTTTATCCATTGCACGCAATTTGAAAAGCGCTCCAATTCCCAATGTAATGAGTCTCCATAATGATGACGAAGTACAATCAACAAGCAAGTTTTTTTTTAATGGGAAATCGATTTCATAACTTATGGCATGCTCAGCCCTGAAATCTTATTCAAATAAAACTAAAAATATTAAGTGACTTTGTAACGAGAAATCAATCACAAGAGTTTACTTGGTTGTTGATGAACGAATGCAGATAGCAGACGTAGAGCAGAGCGAGGAGGTGAATCATCATCGCCTTGAACCATTTGCAACCATCGCGCATGATCGGGACCATGCGCTGAAAGAAACAACAGCGACTGGTGAAATGAGCTGCAAATCGCGATAAGTGACACAGAAAATGATCCGTCGCAGATTTTTGCGTTGAACAGCAAACTCACCGCAATCGTCTCCATAAACAACCGGAGAGTGGTCAAGATTTCGTCGGATGCATTTTGCCAGTCTTGAGTATTTTTGAAAATGTGACAAAATATTTTCTCTGCGGAAGTAAAACCATGGTGGTAAACGTTTTTTTAAGGTTTTGGCCTTGGTTTCGGTCAATCAAAACACCTTAAAAAACACTGGTGGTGAATAAGACGGGAGTGATTCGCGCGCAGTCAGTGACCACAAATAGTTGGTAGAGCCAGTTGCGCTGCATTATCGAAATGCCATTTTTTCAGTAGAACGGTGACTGTCATTCAGTTGCTTCGAAGAACCACTGCTGGCTTTCAAAATACTCGTGTGTGGTAGTGGTAAACTATTTCGTCAATATTTGCATTCGCTGCCCCTCAAGTAAAACCCAGAAGAACTTTCCGACGTCGCAAAGAAACGTCTTTTTCATTCGACAGAGGTTAAATGTGATTTGACGCAGCTTGACATAGAGGCTCAGAGCACTCGGTTAGTTGCCATATAACACACAAATGCCAAATTTGAATGTTTCTAAAATGTAATATCTACTTTTTTTGAAAGTTCAAGCAGCTGAAAAAAACGTTTGCGCTTATACAGAATTAAGAGTGCTGTCAATGTCTAGATTGGAATGTTGAAACGAAAAACAAGCCCCGACGCATTGTTAGAGTTTAACAGATTCTACACTATACATTCACCGAGACTTGTACATTCAGATTACCCCAAGCTGGTCACAAATATCCCGCAAAAGGAATTGCAGATTTTGCACTCTCAAATGCTGACTAGCACATCACAGACGTTATACAGTTTAGCGCTTGCCAACCATGAACAACAATCCAATACAATGAAAAAGCTTAAGTGATGTTAACTGTGTGTTTAGGATCTCATTTTGCTTGAAAACACACCAAGAATTTCAGGAAGTCCAGCAGCCAAAAGAACATGAATTCCTTTCCGTTCATTCTGTTCACATAAGTACCTCACCACTCTCAACACCATGCACAGAGTATCGATATCCTTGGATTGTATTGCCTGGTGAAATAACAACAGATCTGTGACGAATGTTATTCTGAAAAATGAAGAAAATGCATTGTTCGTCTTTGCTAATGGAATCGAACAAAACACATGCACTACTGGCCGAATCAACTTCAATACAACTCCTGTGCATTGGACTAATAACAGTTTATCTACAAACGTGTCAACAGATTATATGCAATTACCATTAATGCGCATGTTTGAAGAAAAAAAAGAACACTATTATCTGCTTGCTTTAAAAGCATCACGTCTCGTTAACTTGCATGTTTCAGTTGCTTCACCGGTGAGATTGTACGTTTGGAGCAAGAAATCGTGTGTTTGTTTCAAGTAAGCAAACCCAGGCTGAATAGTGTGGAGGTTAAATTAGGAAATATGCAAGGTGTTTGAAAATGTTTCATTATGCTATATATTACCTCAGCCAGTTTCTACCAAATGATCTCAAATTCTAACAACACATGTAGAATCAACTTAAACTTATGTTTTATATTATCTTTTCAGGTATGAAAATGGTAAAAATGTCAAAAAGCGTGTCTTTCTTATGAAGAGCATGCTCGAACACAGTTTAACATGACTGCAGTCTGTACAACGTGCATTTGTAAGAAAATTCCATTAAAAAAGTCTAAGATGCTGTACATATTTGAAAATGGCACAAAACGTAGTTTTTTTGTAGGAGAAAATTTTTTGTGTAGAGCCAACATATTCTGGATGATCGCTAGTACCAGAAGAGATAGTTGAGAAAGTTCAGAGCACATTTGTGCAAAGCTCCAAACAGCCCATTGAGAAGAGGAAGTCAGGAAATCCAGAAGATTGCTCCATTGGGGGCTTGTGTGGCATTAGGAAATGCTTTGCGTGAATAACATCTAAAAAGCCATTGCCCATTCAGGCCTTGAAAATGGGATGAAAAGCACAGGCATGAATCAATATGCAAGAAAACATTGAGGATGTGTTTTGTGATGAGGCACGGTTCATATAATTTGTGAAAGTGTTTAGAAATTCCACAAATGTTTGAATTTTTTAATGAATTTTTTTATTTTAATCTTTATGAAAAAAAATTGTTCTATTGAGACATGATTAAGTAATAACCTGGTGAATTGGTAGTTTTGTGTAGTATCACCAACAATTGCAAACCATGTCACTGTTATGATTAGGGCAACCAAATGTCAATATAGTCAAAAATTTTCTGCCATTTTTGAAGTTTATGAACGTCCACAAACCAAATTTCATGCTGATACCATGAGCGATTCCAAATTTATTAGGTAGATGAAGTCAAAATTTACCATTTTGCCAAAATTTCTTGCAGCACAGTTTTTTCTCTTGATCGATATTTTCGTAAAGCTACAACAGTTGATATTGACATGCTTTTGTAAGTTTTGTTGAAATTCTAACATATTGGATTTTTTGCAACTTCTGTGGTAATCATGTTGTTTTGCCACAGGTGGACAATTAAAAGTACGCTTGGCATGGTAGCACTTGATGTTGAAGAAATAACAATGTAGAACCTTCTCAGTGACTTCAGGAGATTTTATGATCTGGATATTTCTCTTGTGTTTGGATTTTAATCTACAGTTTTTTACTTTTGCTTTCATTGGGTATTTCACTTTTGATTTTTGTTTCATTTCAACAGAAGATTCTTAACCTATCTGTTTGATTTCTAATATAAGCTCTGTATTCTTCATTTTAATTGCAAGCGCAGGCAATCAATAGGCTAAGTTTTTAGGTTAAAAAATTGGTTGCCCTAGTTATGATATTTAAAATGCATATCATTTGCAACAGCAATGTTGACAGAAACTCCTACTCTGTGCTAGGCCAAATAACATAGGTGTCAACATAACTGGTACATAACTTAGTTAAGGAAAAAACTTTAAATCACATTTTAACATTTTCGTGGAACAGCAAATTGGCAAATTCATGTAAGTGGTAAATTCACAACAGGCTGATTTGTTTAATCAGTGAACATACACCACACATAATGATTGTCCCAAGAAATATATAATGTATTTCAGGTTATGCAAGAAAGGATTGTTACTTGCTCAGATTAAAAGAATGAATGCATTTTGTACAATTTAAACATGCTGATAAATCTACCCAACAATTTTCTTTAGAGATCCTTTCAGATGCTTTCTTGAGGTCGATAAAGCATGTGCAGACATCTTTGGCATACTCCCAAGATTTCTCAAATACTTGCTGGAGAGTGAAAATTTAGTCTGTAGTGCTGTGGCCAGCATGACAATCAGACACAAAATTTGAGGTTTCATTATTTTCTCAAATGTTTTTAGACATTCTTTTTTATTAGGTTTTGAAAAAGTGGGAAAGAACAAACCAACTTTGCAAAGTACACACTTCAAAAAAGCAGGCTTGCACACAAATAACAGTTTTATGGCAATTTTAAGCTGGGACATTGGTGCAGAATTGAGTTTTGTGAAAGAAGCTAAGTTCTTTATAATTCACTGTTTTATGTAAGATGAAAGATTTGTAAGCCATGTTACAAACTACAAACCACAAACCTGGTAAACTTAAAACAATTAGTAAAGAACCATATTGGTGCGTGAGCAGTTCAAATGTACCTAGCAGCCAGTATTCACTGTTTGAAAAATAGAATATTAATGCCACCTGTGAAAGAGTATTATACCTCTTACATGACTGCCCCTTTAACAAAGATTACAAGAGTTTTTAAGCCTTACACCATGTTCCAATTTAGAATTACAAATACAAAAAACAATTTTAACTTTTTTCATCTTTAGAGATAACTTAATAAACATGATAATACAGTGCAATAAACCAAACAGTTATTCATTTAAATAGATATAGTACATTTAATTCATAAAACTGCTTGAAGATTTGCTCAACTCATGAATCAACATTGAAAAACTTAACTAAACCTTTCTTATTCAGAAATATATATTAATCAGTACATCCTATTAAAAAACTCTTCATTCACACTGAAAACATCATATAATAAAACTGAACTTGCAAAAAGTGTACCTGAAAAGCAATTCTGCGCAATACTGGCTCAAATTTTACACTGCATATTTGTGGAGCCTCAGCAGCTTCTGTAGATTGTAGGAAAGCAATGACGTCATCTTTTTTGTTTAATAGTGCTTCAAGCTGAAAAAAGGCACATGTCACCAAAGGCTCATTAAACAGCTTGAACCAGAATGGATGCTTTCAGCTGATTGCTGGAACAAAAATTTTCAGCAGCAACAACAAATTGTAAGAAAAATCAAAAGTCACTGAAGTGTACCAATGGGATATTTAACTAGGCAATCGGAAATAAAAAATATGCAAATGTGCATCAGTTTGGTTGGATGCAAAGCACATGATAATTATCAATTGTCTAAAATAACACTGGATATTCAACTGTTGAAAATTCATTTCACACCATAATAGTACATTGCCAAAAATTGCTTAAATAGCACAACACGGAATTATATAAGACATATTTTTTTTTAATTTGTCTTCATAGGTCTTTGTTCCATCACAAACTGAACTTTGACCCAAGCACAATTTTTTCCTTTTTTCATGCACAATAACCACAAGACAGTGGTAGAAAAAGTCAAATAGGCCTAAAAACGGTTGTCTACTCAAAAACCAAGGAGTCCACAGAATATACTTTCCTTAACCTGGCACTGGCAAACAACGTAAAAGAAGTTATCACACAAAATATATTTTTCCTACACTGAACCATAAATTTAATGCAGTGGTGCACCTAGCTAGGTATGAGTGATTCTGTCATGGAAGGGCAGCTTTTGATGATACTTTACAGAAAACAACAACATTTTGTAAGTTATAGTCAAGTGGGGTAAAAAAAATTTTCAATGTTGGTGTAAAAAGTAACTACCCCACTTAAAAATTAAGGAAAAAAAGTGTCAAATGAATTGGTGCTACAGAGGCATTCATTGAGACATCGTTTGTAACATATTTGTTCCAACCCAAGTCCTCAATTTAAGTTTAGCATATTTGTTTAACAGTTGATGTTGATATTAGATAGGACCAAAGTTTCAAACAAATTTCACGAACTTTTATGCTGCTTTGGAAGTACTTAGCATAAACATGTCAAAGTTATCAACTGCTTGTCAAAGTTGGAAACTGCTTTGGTAATGCATGTTTCTGCATACCCATACCAATACAAATTTTGACAACTTTTCATTCTTAGTTTTATGGGCTAGTTCGTTTTTATCCCAAACAGATGTATTGACTTGGGCAAAAAATAGTTACTTTTTGCCCAGACAAGATTTTCTTACCCCATGTTTGCATTTTTGTATGATTTACTGTAAAACAGATAAAGTAAATTTCTCTGTAGTACTGCTCTGCAAAAAGAAACAAAAACCTTCATTTATTATTGGTGTTTCAGCTGTATTGTAAACGTATTTGATTAAAATGATAGCTTACAAGCGATTGCCATTACCTTTTTTTAAGTCTAGAACTGGGATTCCTAAACCATTTTAGGTGCATCTCCTTTGACATTAGTCATCAAATCTGCATCTCAGCACACCTTGCAATCAAACACAAAAACTAGTGAAATTTTTTATTTGCGATTATCCTGCTTGTCAACAGTCTGTTGATACCACACCGGTAGTTTGAGAACCCAGGGTCTAGTCCAGAAAGTAATAAAATAGTGGTCATGAAATTGCATCATAATTGCATTTTTAAACTGCATCACAAGTGTTGTGTGTATAAAAATAATTGTATGTCATGTCCAAAAGACCCAATGCTGGAATCACAGTACAGCGGATTTACCTTTAACACTTTGAGAACCGGGGTACGATATATTCGTACTTTGATTTCAGCCTAAAACAGCAGTTTTCAGGTGCCTTACCAACGCCCTAGCTCCTCCGTCGATTGCGCTAGAGAGCTGTTCAAGGGCTCAACCGGATCGGCCAGCCTAGTAGATTACACTTGAAAAAAAATTTTTTGGTTGGGGGGTGCGGA
>Ga0210059_1006843_pt1 | contig 18215 bp, 10 predicted proteins | sample Ectturendosymbi2_FD_188042 | JGI IMG/M metagenome (GOLD analysis project Ga0210059, IMG submission 188042) | Ecteinascidia turbinata endosymbiont from Florida, USA - Sample 2 (SPAdes) (version 2) | ecosystem: Host-associated > Tunicates > Ascidians > Unclassified | place: Key West, Florida... | reverse complement strand
ATTAAGCTGCTGACTTTAGGTGTTCTTAGAAATTTTTGGTTCTTAGACCCAATTTCCAGGTGGTAGCAAATGCCCATTTACCCCTTCCCATGAACACAACGGGATGACAAACACTGAAACAGCGCACCAGCTATAACTACTTTCACTTACCAAGTTTCAATACGGTAGTGGGAAGAAAATGAAGATATTTTAACAACAGGTTCTGAAGTAAATGGCTAAAAACGTCGGATGGAGATGATCAGCGGCGCACAAAAGCATGTAAATTGTTTTGATCAAGGTATCAAATGCTTTGCGAGATAACTTGAGGCGGACAGCCGTTTGTTTTCAGTGAATTTAAATCATGATTTGATGGTTGGCATTAATTATAAATTCGATTTAATTATGTATTACTATTTGTTTTGCGCATATCCTCAACATGGAGGGGATGAAAGAGTAATCACAAGAAATTGCAGCTAATACTGACTACTTTTTCAAGATAATAATGAAACTGTGCAACAGTATACTAGTCATAAATGTGAACTTTTCAATTACTGCTACATGTGTTTTGTATTTGATTTGGCTTATAAACTGAACACCTCCGTGGATGGACATAATTGTCGCAATTCATGTCACAAAATTGCTGACAACTTCTCATTGAGTGCCTGTGCCGTTAGATATTTCCTAGGTCAATACATGTGGCCTTTTAAATCATATCAATTTTTTGATGAAATAAATCAATAAATTTGCAGCAGCAAAGGCAAGAAAACCTTGTCTTTGAACTTGGATAATTACTAGTAAAGCATTACAAACTGACCTGTTTCAGCTAAAGTGTTGTTAGGCGGGGTGATGAAGCAGCAACAAATTCTGTCAGCTTTCTGAACTTTGCAGCAGAACTTTGAATTTGCTGCTGCGCTTTCTCTTTACGTTTTTGAGCACCAGACTTCACATTTAATCCTACTTCGTACGTTTATGTTGCACATATTTGTATTTCGTTGTCAAAACTGCAATATGTACTACATAATCAACATTACAGAGATCACTAAGTAAAGAAATGGGATACACACCAAAATTTTTGATTGATAACGTTAGTGTCAAATTGCCATATAGAGTGTTTGTAATACTCAGAAAAAGTTGAGAAATGATAGTGAATCCGGATGTGGATGGTCATCAGACGACTCCTGATAATGATTGCATACTGTTTTAACCAACGGTTAAAAGTGCCGCTCCCCCGAATGCCCTCCCCCGCCTCCCCTAGTCGGGGCCCTGTGTGCAGGATGCCTATTTGATGGGGTTTTCTTTTCTTTGAAAGATACCGTAAGCTAAACTGATTTCTTGAATAGTGGGTGTTTGGGCCAAAAATAGTTTCACTATAAAGCCAAACCAAGTCTATTCTCCAAGTATACCTTTAAGAGTAAAAGCCTCCAGTTCAGAACTAACTGGTAAGACTTTATCCAAACTATGTAATCGTTACATAACCAAGTATATTAAAAATAAATGGCTGCAGTACGGGATTGGCTGTGGTTTTGTTGTAAATGTGTCTAAGTCCATCCGGTTCGCAATGACTTTGTATTGTTTATTCAATATCATGCAATGAACAGAGTGAGAAAACGTTTAGAAAGTGATATTGAGGCGTTTATTTGTAAAACTGCTGATTGCGCAAGTGTGATAGATTTTGTTTATGCAAAATTTTCACCACGCTAGTGTTTTTCATGTGAAACACATTTGATGTGAACAGTGCGTCGAATTTGTTTAAAAGGCAGGCCGGGCTTACGGTCGTGAATTGAATTTCGTTGATCAAAACGTTGCTTGGGAAACAAAAATCAATTCAATGAATAAAACATTTTAAGAAACCAAGCATTATGTTTGTCATGTTGACAAGCTACGCAATGATTCTATTTGAATAAGACATGGTATAGTGTTGTAACATTGTGTGTAATAATCTAACTTCAAACAATTTGCAACTTGCTGGTGATCTACTGTATCAAGCAATTTGCAACTTGCTGCTGATCTACTGTATCAAACAATTTGCAACTTGCTGCTGATCTACTGTATCAAACAATTTGCAACTTGCTGCTGATCTACTGATATTGGATATAAAGAAATCCAGCATAATGAATGAGGCTGCTTGGGCAAAATCAAGTTCAAAAGAAGAAAAATTCAATCAACTCTGGAAAGGCATCAAAGAATTGAAAGAAACAATACTCAAGTTAATTAACATTCAGAATAAAAAACTGGACAAGCTAACTAACATCACACAAAATCTTGAAAACAAGCTGAATGGAATACAAAAAAAAGATGGTTGAACATGAAAGTAAGTTGAATCAGCTTGAAGAAGAAAAAGACCAACTACGTGATGAGATGGTTCAGAAAACAAATCTGCTTGTCTTTCAACTTGACAGACAAGAACAATACATGAGAGAAAATATTCTTGTTTATGGAGTAGAAGAAAATAAAGACAACGATGATGGGAAAAGGTCTTGTTCAAAATAGCAGATGAGGTCCAAATCGATCTCGAAGACAACTAACTGCAGAAAGTACATCGACTGGGGAAAAAAAGAAGAAACAATGACATTCCACGCCCAATCATTGCAAGATTTGTGTCATACAAAAAGAGAAACGAGTTTCTTACTAACAAACGGGATCTCAAAAATATCGAAGGAAGACAGCACGTCTTCGTTTGTGAAGATCTCACACCTCTACGGTACAAGCTACTGAAGTACATGCAAAAGTTCTGTCCTGATACGTTTACCTCTTGCTACACTCGAAATGCCAATATAAAAGCCAAGCTCAAGACATCTGAAAAATGGGTCACCGTCACTTTACCTGATGATCTCTTCAAACACGGAATTGATATTGATTATAAACAGATGGGCTGTGGCAAAACAACACCTAACCCTACCGCAAAGATATATCTTCCATGAATTCTGAAACAAAATTTAATGTAAGCGACTACTTACACTTGAACAACAAACTGCCAGAAGCAAAATCCATACGTAAGTGTGTTAATTCATACGTTGGAATGCTTATTCTGTTCTGAATATATGGCTGCTGGCGCAGCAGCGCAAAGTGAGCTTCCTACATAAACCTAGATGAATGGACTGTAAACATTGCAATGCTCAATTGCTTCCTGATTGTGAATGCTTAACAAGTAGCAAAAACCGTTCTGACAGCGATCTGCAATTTGATTTACCAAAAGCACGTTCAAACTCAGGTGCTAAAATGATACAACATAGTGCAATAGAAATCTGGTCAAGAATTCCTTCAGTAACTAAAATAAAACGTGTTTGGCACTTTTTTCGGAGGAGTTTAAGAAATATGTATAACTCGGATAATGGAAATATACTCTGTGTTCTTATTGATTGTTGTGCATAAACCAAGTGGTTTGATTTAATTACGTAACGTTGTTACAGTGGAAACTGTCAAATGATGAAGTATCTCCGTTAAATATTTCATCGTTTGGTTGTTCACAAAAATTGGTCGCATCAAGCCAGTGTATGATGTAGTGGGATGCCTTAGTCTGTAGACACAAAATAGCGAATTTTCGTTCTCAGGCATGCATTGACAGCAAGTTCGTTTCTGCAAAGCATGATTGCGCGTCTGGTTCTCAACCTGCTTAAATCTCGTGACACCATTGCAGTGCTGCAGCAGTCTATAGCTTTTGACGCATTTCCTCTCTAGCACTCACGAATATTTTTGAATTTGCGAAAACATTAAATTTTTAATTTGACAACTTTAAACCATTTTCTTCTGGTGGCTTGGCTTTGCCTGCAATGCATTGTACTTCAATTTACCGTATAACCACATTACCCATATTACATTTTATACCCAGAGCAAAAAACGTTTACAAACTGTTATGCACTGTTCCCTTTGCACGATAATCAGCTTCGCCCTTGGGAGGTCCGCAGCTTAGATGACCCTTGGTCCTTCGCAGCCTCCCACTTCCCCATGCATTTTATAAATCGATGTACTTGGAAGTCATCGCAGTACTACATTATAATAAGCATGATGGCGTCATTCATGCGTATGTCTCAAAATCTTGTGTTTCATCAAAGTAAATGTATTAGCGCCATCAAGCGCATACTCTCTACTACCGCCATGTGTGCATCCTCGTCTTCCTTCATGTATTTGCGTATTCCATGTTACTGCGATGCATGTTTAAAGTCTAGCGCCTTGCGTGTGGGAGTGAAGACGTTACACAATACAATACAACAATATAAATCGTTGAAAATTGTACAGTTAGCGTACATATCAGGTACAATTTTTGGAAGATTTTGTTACCTTTTTTAGTGCACGAATAATGAATCGAATATTTTATTTATATTTTCAAATGCAGAAATTAACTTTTTTGCAAGATAACAATATCTTTGCCCACTTACTACTTGGTAAGCTTGATTTGGTTGACAAAAATTAGTTGCGAGTCCAGTATGGTTTTTCTATTTCTGTTCGTAGCATTTTCCGAATTGAAATCTTTTTTGCAGAATTTTAATAATGTAATGCATATGTAAACCTGTGTTTTGACCGTGCCGTCTATTTCCATTTACAAAAGAACAAAGATTTGAGAACACAAGTTTTAATTCTGAGAACAGGCAAAACATGAATGCAAAGCAATCAAATCATATTCAAAGTTAGTTTAATTTAATCAAAGAAAACGTGCTATTACGTTTTGGCACTTTTTGAAACATTTCAAAGATAAAAAGATTCGTGGGATCAAAGCCAAAAATTAGTCTATTTCAGCAATTACTTAATGTTCTGAAACAGTGGCGTGCAGAGGGGGGGGGCGAACGGGGTGCCGGCCCCGGGCATCCAAGGCAGGGGGGGACATCCAAGGAGTGAAATTACAAAAATTTGAATGTTGTAGCTAGAAGATTGTTTTTATTGTAAGTCTACTGCTACATGCTGCATGGATTTAATTTTTCGAAACTTGTTTTGTTGTCAACACTAATTTTTACGTATTGAAATGCCAGTAATTCTTACATTCTTCAATACCAGGGACCTATACTCTAAGTGTGCGGTGCACACCCAAACAAACTGATAGTGACGTGACTTGTTCCAGATCGTGCGATCAAGGGAAAATCACATATAAAGGATTGAAAGGCAATCAGGGTTGAGAAAAACCCGTTTTTTAAAAAAAATAACCCACCCAGCTTTTTTTGTTTTTTTCAATTCGGATATTTTTGTTTTATTAAGAAAAGAAACAGCTTTCTGTTCCCAAAAAAACACAAAATTCCCATTGTGAATTGTTTTTATTGCATCATGCAATATCACCATTTTCAGAATTACACAATAATAACTTGTACCTATTATGGCATTCAACTTTGAGGGTAAAGAAATGTACCCCATCTTTGTTTTCGCAAAGTGTTGTTGGTCAACTCACTCCAAAGTGGTAAGGCTTGACAAGAACGCGCACAACAAACAGAGAAATGCCACTCCCACACAAACTCTGCAGTTTCACGTCAAGTTTATGTACATGCCCTGCTAGTTCAGCATCTATATAGTGTATATTATTTTTTCGTTTTGTTTCATTAAAAATTGTACAGTTAACTGCAAGTGTGCTGCTTATTTTATTATTACTACGTAGCACATTTTGCAAAGGAAAACTAAGGAGTGGGATTTTTGGTGAGTTTTTTTTGTTTTTTGTTTCAGTGGGCTTATTCAGAAAACTTGGTGGTTTGTTTCGGTTGGGTCCAATCACATCAACACTGTACAATGACAAATATGTACGTTTAATTGAATTTCTGAGGCAAATTTCAAAACTGTCCTAACAACTGTCTTATAGGACTTTATGATGCATCACTAGTTTCTCTTTCATTTTTTGTGCTAATACAGTCGCACACGTGTGCTTGCAATATATGCTTCGTTTCGAGCTTCGTCATTATTATGGCATTTCAGGCGGATTGATCATAGCGGCTCACACAAGACAGTATCTTTTTTTCTCCTTAGTAATTGTACATATAACAGCCACATAATGAAAAACGAAAATTTTCTTGCGTACTTCATGCGCATTCTCAATTCTTGTGTAGTTTTAGCAAGTTTCAAACCAACAACCCTGGGTGTCCGCCATTCCAGTCGCATACCTTCTGGTTCTGATCGATTTCTATACGACGAGACATTCGCCCAGCCTTGTATTTTTCAGTTGTGAACTGCGCTGACGCAGCACTGAATGTGTTCGTCTCGGTGCTACGTCAGCGCAGTTCGCAGCTGCAAGACAGAGCAGTTCACAACCTAACTGCGCTGTCTTAGGAGACCGCTATAATTTATGTTTATTGCAGTGACACATTGTAGTCTACAACGAGTAAAGAGAGTGCGTGTAAAATAATATGCACAGGGACGCTGGAGAATGGAGGCATGGCGAGAGCATTTCCCCCTCTACCCTTTCAAAAGAGAGACAACGGGGCGGAGGTGCCTTTTCATCATAGGTGTAGGAGCCGGCAAATTTTTGGTGTGCGAAGGATTTTGCCCGAATTTCGCCAAACTTGCGCGAAAAGTTTTTTGTGCAACTTCTGCCTACAAATTTTCTTCCACAAAGATTGGTGCAACCTCCAAAACAAGGTCTTCATGTCTTTTTCTGCAAACCTTGGGCGCCATGTTTTGAAGCCAAACAACGTTGGGCGCCAATTTTACCTGGATTTTCAGGGCTTTTGCCAAGATTTTCAGCAAATCAAAACTTTTGGGGGTCCGCTTGCAACCCCTTCACCCCCATTTCCAACACCACTGCTTTTCATAACAGTATCATAGGTAATTTCATGGTTTATCAAGATCGTCTTGAAACAATTTTATTGCTGCTATTCCGGCACCTAGAAAATTCAGAATGGTTTTCTATAATTTCTGTATTTTTGTTATTATTTTTTAGGTCACACTGTTGATGAACAGAAACAAAAATAATTGGTAACGATTTTTTATAAGTTTCCATTGTCCTCAACTGTTTCACTGCTCACCCTTCCCTTTTCAATAGGGGGCATTACGTCTGTTCAGGGAGGGTTGACATTTTGAAATTTGATAAAAACTCCACCAATTTATAGTGCTTCATAAGTCAATTTTGGGGGATTGGAACTTTGTTTGGGGGGAGCTAATCCCCAGGGATGTACTGCTAACAGAAAAGGTGTAGGAACGCACCCAAAAATAGCCATTTTAAAACAGCTTCAAACTCATGTTAAAGCAAAAAATGAAAAAGGTGTGGGAACGCCGTTCCTACGCGTTCCCGCCCTACTCCACCCCTGCTAATCCCCCAAAAGCCCCTCGTGGCGACGGGACTGGTTCCGTACCGCTGCTCCGACGTCCCTGAATATGCATGTTGTGTCAACAAACTTCACCAAAACGTTGGTTTGCAAACGTGAATATGACGTCATATTGTGAGGTCAAAAACAGCGTATATCCAGTAACAATGACCACCATACGCCACTGCTCAATACCAGAATTTGGGAGGGGGCATCCAATCAAGCAGTCGCCCCGGGCATCACCTGACCTCTGCACGCCACTGTTCTAAAATAAAAGTTTCCATTTTTCATACCATTGTGCAGTTTAAAGTTCGCGCAGATATAGGAAATCATCCAACCGCTTACTTCAATCTTGTTGTTGCAGTTGGCAAGGTTGTTTTTTATGGAATATTCCCATAACTTTTCTGACTTTCTCGTGATCACTTTGCCCTTGCACTTTGTGTCCCTGAGCGTCATAACCCCATACACGTCTATAACCCACGACGCAACCCGAAGCTTCATCTCGTTCGCATGGCACATTACTTTGAAGCTGGAGCTTGCTGAAGATGACACTACAGGAAAGGTAATTTGCTAGATTTTAATATTTCAGTGAGACCATTCGCATAGGTTTTTTATTTACAAACTTCAGTTACTCAAAATCTATTGGTTTGATCCGCGGAAACATTCATTTGTTATTTCCCCTTGTTTCGTTTTATAAAAATAGGTTCTTGTGTGCAATATTGATCTATACGCCGTGGTAGTTCGCTTGTTACCCACAGTAAGGAAAACTGTTGAGCTAAAAAACGCAAACTGCTATCAAAAAGAAATATCTGCAAAAATTAGCACTGCTTAAAATAATTAAAATTAAAGAAAGAATTCCATTCGGGAATTTTTGAAAAAGGCATACTAATGTCAAATTGTCATGCCCTTATCGTAACTCAACTTATAGCAACTTGTTATCTTCGAATTTTTTTCCGAAGTTTTCATCACCAAAAATATTGTTTGTTGCGCAAAAACCGTGCACATTATAAGTTTTTTGCAAAGAACTATTTTTTATTGTTTGCTACACAAAAGCTGCTTAGTGCTTATGTTTGTCGCAAAAATTCTTTACAAGGCAGAGCCTGTGTTGCTGCAAGAGGTAAAAAATTATGATTGGCTCGCACTGTAGATATAACGAAAACATATTTAGTTTACGCAGATCTGGTCATAACAATGCAGTAGTTTGCCAATTGACCAAAAACCCAATATAAGTATGGTTATACTCCTTTACTGAACAAGCAATTAGTCTTCAAGTAAGAGTTGTAATAAGTAGATTTCATTTCCTGCATTCTTACATAATGAAGTACTTCGCCAAAATCAAAGAAAAACATGGTAGTTTTTATAAGTGATGAAACGGCGTGCTGCGTTCTACGTGTTTACTTGGTTTTTGAGGTAATCAAACAGTGCCGTGCTACACATGCAGTTGCAGTAGGCTTTGCTTGATGCTTGGTCACTATAGTTATTCACACGGATGACTGTGCTTATATATCATTCCTGTAATACAGCAAGCCATCACACTACTGTGCTTATGATGAACAGTCCTGCTTGTCTTGCTTGCTCTTATTAAATTTAACTTGCTTAACGGGGCAATGCCGAAAGCCCGCGGTGAAGCAAAAAAACGTGTTGTAACAAAAATTATAAAAATGCAGCCCAAAGTTCGTAAGAAAGGTTTGAAAACTACCATTTTTGTATTTGCTGTTTTCAATGCAGTATTGCTAAACATGTCTTTTAAAGTTGCGCAGTCATACGCAGAAAAATAAAGCGGATGGATCCTACAGTCTTCATTTAATTTTCATCCGTGGATAGTCGTACGAGTAGGAAAACGCATTGTAAAATGAATTACCAACTTACATCTGCAGTCTACAATTCCGTCACCTTCAAAATGGTTCTTGCAAGTGCATTTGTAGTGTCCAATCACGTTTATGCAATTTGCGTTGCTATGACAGATGTCCAGGTGTGCTGCGCACTCATCCACATCTAAAACACAATTTAACGTTTCCTGATTAACGTTGAAGTGCAGTACGTCTAAACATGTAAGCTAGATTTACAGATATGTTGCAAGGAATGCCACTGAAGCTACTTGTAAACCGTCTCCGCAATTTTGACGAAAAGAATGATGCAAATGACAACAAGGCCATGAGCAAATCTGGTGATGATTTGACACACAATGGGCAAAGATACTGACAGTAACAATGCATCACTGGCTTGTGCTTCCTGAAAACGTGATTATTTCATGTCTCGCCACAATGCCTCGTTCCCCTGTACAACAGAGATTGATGACAAAATGTGCAGATCGATTGCCTGATGCGATTGCCCGCGTGCTGAACCGCCGCATGTCAGAGGAAAGTTGAAGCAAGCGCATGTGAAAGAAATCTTAAAGTGTTGCGCAGGTGCGCGGCATTTGAAAAAGACGCGCATTTCCTTCCTCATTGACAAGAGGAAAATGAACGTTTTAACCCAACGTGCGACGTTTTTCAAAAGTCGCGCATATAATTGAGCATGTGCGAAGAGAAACTAACAACTCGCGCGCGGAGGACTTTCACAGCAGTTTTGTATTAGGTACGCTCCTCTCGGTGACGCTGACGTACGAAGTACCGGAAAAGCGGTGCATCACTAAGAAACAATTTTTCACATGCGCTGCGAAAAGAATGTCCTAGCTCGATGATAAACGCCTGTGCATTAAGTTTTGTAGTCGACAACGCACGGCTGCTCTGCGGCATTCCGAAATTGTCTGGCAATATTTTGACCATGTGAGAGTTTCAGTTGTTCAGTGGTCTTTGCTGACTTTTGTTCCCAACCTTGGTGATGGCGTCAACGTTTATTTGCATAAACCAGCTATGTCCAACCCAAATGGCTTACTGAGCCAAAAAGTATGTCACTGTCTTGACCAGGGCCGCACACTGAATGACATTATGTTGAGGGCCGCACATTGAATGGCTAACTTTGATTTTAGCAATCTAAATTTAGTTTAAACGAATATACTGAAAGTGTTCGAATCATAACTAGAAGGGTACCAGACATGATAAAGTGGTACTGAGAACAACCTGCATCAAAATGTCAATTTCGAGATTATCAAAACAAGGACAGGTTGTCAGCATGCAGAATACTTTTGCTACAGCCTAAACCTAAACTGGGCCGCACAAAACCCTCCACTGGGCCGCGGGTTGGACATAGCTGGCATAAACGTATATCTGTGACCGCAGACAGTTCAGCTACAAGAAGTTTGTATCTGTTCACTTCCCGACCTTCCCCTTTCTTTCATTGCATTATACGCATTTTTGCGGCTGAAAGAAGATAAATAGTTCGAAGTCAGAGCGCCGCTATCACGTTTTACTTAACGCTCAGAGAATACATCTATTAGCGAATCATAAATCTGATAACCTGCGTTCTTTCTTGCGTGTTCCAAGAAAATACAGCGTTTCGTGCATTTTTTCATCGTGTACAAATGGCGCAGAAGCAGACGCGAAAGAAAAGCTTGCCACGGTTCATTCCTGGGTTTTGCATGCGCCACTTGACCGACTGGGAAGAGGTGCTACTTAGCAGATGCATAAGTTGGTTCATGCACAAGTTGTTAAGCCAAACTCAGGCACACCGAAATAACAGATGCAAGTTGCTGAGAACGCATTGTTTACGGGATTAAACGTAAAGATAATCTCTACATTTTTTCTGCCGTGCATTGATGAATCCTCTAAATGAGCTATGCTTCTCACAGACTACTGAAATTTCAGACATCGAATGTTCACTTTAAACATGTCTCACCAACGCATGTTTTCGAGATTGAATCGAACTTATGTCCTTTGCCACAGTAACAGCCGTACGTTCGCAGGAAATTGACACATTTCCCGTTAACGCACATCGCTGGATCCAGACACTCGTTGATATCTTCACATTTTCTAAAAATAAGCCGACAATGTATTGATGGAAGCTAAAAATGGAGCAACTAGGGAAAGAATAAACCAATTAAATTGGATTTGCTGCACTATTTGGACATAATACGCAGGTTTGCGTCTTGCCAAATTAGGCATTGCTCAGCATCAAGGTATTTCTTGTTGCAAGAAAAATTTAAAAGGTCAAACTTGTACAGTACTGCAAGAACAACGACAAAGCAGTGATTTATCTTGTGAATGAGTAATATTTTAGCGAAAGTGTAGAAGAATAAATTCAAAGCAGTTGATTTTCAAACGGTATTGACGTTTCGTCTACTTCGAGTGTCTATTTTTCAAAGTCTGTGCCAAAATCTGAGTAAATATGGAGGTCTGCAGGTCTGTAAAAGCACGAAAAAAGATTTCCTCACGAGGAAAACCCTCTGTTAATGCTCGTATTTTGTATATGATTATTTTAGCATCATTGTTTTGAAAGAGCAGATAAACATGTGCTATCTAAAGTTCTCATTTTATGTCGTGGCAAAACACCATTGACAGGAAGCAGAAGGAACGGTTGAGAGCGAAACGCATTCACGAAATGCGCGGTCTATACCCAATTTGCTGTGAATATGGAGATTAGGACACGATTTGTTTTTCGCTAAAAAACTATAACTACCTGGTTCATACTTCTTATGCTAAATTCCCGTGACGCATCTACTTTTCCAAGAATACTTCCAGTATCCTGAACTGCAGCAATGCAACAATTTTATTGAGGATTTCCAACAATGGTTCTACACAGCAGTAACAACCACTTCAGTTCCGTTTTTCTCCGTCGTAAAAACGCCAGTATTTCATAAAATCACTTTAAAATTATGTTTTCTGAGACCGTAATTCTGTAGTACAGAAAGCAACAGTTTGTTCTTTCCTGAATGTGTACACCATTGTAGGTCAATTAGGTCTTCGGTATAGTTCAATTTGAGTTAAAGTTTGAACATGCAAAACTTGGTACACGAAACAGCAAGGGGGCCACCGATTTGTCTCAACACTTTTAAGCAAAAGATGCATATTCGCCAGTGTGACCGTTTTAAGTCTGAGATAATAACGAGGAGAATGGCTGCAGAAGGCAGTATGTATTCCTAATCCTAAGTAAAATCGCTGCAACGTACTGGAGAAAACAGGACTTTTGACAAGAAATAGTTTTACTCCATTGAGCTGGCCTGAATTCCCGATATGCCAACTTATAGGTTCAAGACTTTTAAAACTGAGTGAAAATTTACAGTAGGATCATAAGATAAACATTTACGTGTTTGTTGATTACTTTTAAAATTTTAACAAATACAAATGAAGAAATTTTCAGGATGTGCTTCGTTTTAAGCTTTCTACATCTTTCTCATTTTAAAAACAGAAAATTTTCTGCCATGTCAAGTTCATTTACCCAAGATTGTTGTTGAACTCCGTCCCTGACGGACAGGAACAATTGTAGGATCCCAGCGTATTGATGCACCATCCAACACCGCACGGTTTTGTAAGGCACTCGTCAATATCTGCCGGAGGAAAAGAGAAAATGAAAACCTGTTTTGATAAATTTTTTATGCGAACAGTTTCAATTTTCGGCAAAACAAATTTTTGGCTGTCAATTTTTGTAAGTTGTTAAATGGCAGTTACTTCACCTCAATAAAACGTCATTTTACGGAACATGGTCTGTGACAATAAGATTTCCTGTTTGAGGAGAATTCAATTTAGGAAATATAAAAAATTTGTACTGCAAATTTACGGAGAAACACCAGCGTAGATTTATCAGATTTCGGAAAATTTGGCAGATATCCCACCAGCTTGCAAAAGCACAAACATCCACAACAGACATCGAAAAAATGTTGAAAGAACACATAGTTCACAGATATGTTTAAGATTACTGCCCGTCTCACAGAAATCTTCATGTTTAGCCCAAACCACTGGTAGAAGTAAAATTTGGATAGAAAAGTGAAAAGAGTACATAAATGTGACAATCTTGTTTGTTTGCAATTTATAATTGGTTTTGATTTGCTTACTTTTACACAATCTCACCCATCCTAATCAACATTTTCTTTGCTCAATGTAGCTTTGCAGGTTTTGTTCAACGCTTGCTGCAGAAAATGTTTGAACATTGGTTTTTAACTTCAAAATAAGCATTGACACTGAAAATGGAAATACTGCCGGAAATATGAAACGCTCGGCGTACAAGTTTAAAACCTAATTTATCCTTATAGCGTAAAAACACTGCAAGCACGACAATCAGCGGCATCAAAACTGAATCGCTGCGTCGCATCCCTACTCACCGTGGCAAGTCCCGGATGATGAAAACTGGAAACCTGGCGCACAAGTTCGCTGCCTCGTTACTGGAAGCCGCATTGATGACGTCACTGAAATGTCAGGTGGAAGTTGCATTCATGACGTCACTGAAACTGTTTTGCAAGTGCTATGCATCGATAAATTTCAGCACGGAATGTTGGGGCTTCGTTCAAAACTGTCTGTTGAATGTTTTTACAAGACGAAAACCTTTATACAAAAGGTTTCTCTCAACACCAATGAACGCTTGCAGAAAAAAATTTTCGGTTATTCAAATTATGGTTTTCAACCAAGCGTATCGCTAAGCTGTGTGAACACTCCCAAGTGAAAGATCATGTTTACGCTTTTAACACGAGTTTTGCAGACATGTAGCTGCTTGCAAGGAAAAAGCGATGCCGCATTAGATATACAATCTTCTGTATATAATCTCATGTCTTACATATTCGCCATAAATAACACCAGAATGACTGCAACAAAAACAAACCGATAAAAAAGCGTTGCTGTGATTCAAGAGGAAAATTGCAATTGTAGAAACGTCAACAAGTTTTGCAAAAATATCTTTTTATCTTGCATCTACAGATACAAATACTCTTCGTTTACAAATTTTCATCCAACAGACAGTTTACTCTCAAATACAATTTTCGCTTGGTGAGTTATTTTCAAACAATGTTTTGCATAATAAAGGAAAGCTCTGCTGGTCATAGAATGTTGAAGTTACTCTCTTGTGCGAAATGCATTATTTAACATTTTCAAGCAGGCTTAATAGCAGTGTCCTACTTCTTAAACATTTGTAGTTTGAAGTTCTCAAACTCGTTTTATTGCGGACGGTTCTTCATTTTTGGTGGCTTTGAATAAGCGATAGTTTTAATTGTTTCTGTGGAGGTTCTTGGATGACTAATGACAAAAATGTATCCATAACCAGAAATATTTCCTTTTTTTAACTTTTTCAGGCAAAGGAGATGCTTGCAAATTAAAATTTAGGCACCAGGATTTTCGAAAGTCCTGAATTTCTGGTTTATGTGAGAACATCGGATCGCTTCCAAGGACGATTGCATAGAAGCAATTTTCACAAATCCAAAGCACTAACTTGACGGCAAAAGATATATATAGATCAGTTGTAAGCATGAAACAATTGACCTTATGTATTCACTTTTTTGTTCAACGTTTGGTGGCTTAGCTAAAGTACAGAAAAAGTAGTAACAACAAACAGATTTGTTTTGAAAACAGTTTTGATTAGATTGCTTGCATGCCTTTGTTTCACGATTCAGTTCATTGATGAACTTGTGAGTGATCTCGCGTCTACGCTTTTTGTCACATCAATTTCGTCTGTGACGTTAAATGAGGGACGACTTTTCAGACATAATTTGCGTGGCTTTACAGTACTGCTTGAATGCAAACGCACAGTTTTATGCCTCGTAGATTTTAACTGAGTCATTGACGAATCTGAAAAATGTAAACATCTGATTCTGAGAGGACGACTTAAGAGGATAGCATTTTTTGTCGTGTGTACATGACATTCCATGAAAAAACTTTGAAAAATAAATAATTTCAAAAAAATCAATGCAACTATCTTTCCCTTGGCGAACGATACAAGTAATGGCTAAACATTTTTGAAAAAATATGCAAGGTTTTCTTTTATATAAATTTTTCAGTCTCATGGAAGTGACTTCCAGAGATGCACAGTGATACGCAGAAAAAACTAATTGAAAATGAAATTACGTGTTGAATGATTTTCGCGGTAAACTTGAACTTTTATGGCATTTTTTCACCTTTTTATTTCGTCTGTCAAACATTTGTGCTTTCTTACCCTGTCTCTTTATTCAGAATTGTGTTTATTAGCATTTTTTTTCTATCAGAAATTTGCCTTTTTTCTTGAACTATTTCTTACTTTTGTCGCTCTCAAAGTTAGGTGCAAACAAGTGGTTCAAACGAAATTTACGTTACGACTAAGGTACGGGTAAGCCGTGATAAATTGGCAAACAAGTTTGGAAAACATGCAACTACCGAACCCTGGTTGACTAAAAGGCCCATAAAGATCAGAAGTGCAATAGTTCGATTTTGTCACTTTTCCGTTCCAATTTCATTGATGACCAAAGAAACCAAACAGCGCAACGAAAAAGGATTCTGTGACTCACATTAGAATAAATCGAGTTTCAACAATGGAACTATCAAAGGATTCATTTTTGCATAACAATGGCACTATCAAAGAGCATACCAATGCATTACTGTAACTAAACGTCCACCACAAAAAAAAATTCACGAAACGTCGGTTGCTGTCAAGAAGAAAATAAATGTGACCATGGCAACGTGGTAAGGACCGAGACGCTAAACGAAGCTGTTGATTTTCCGGGTCTTTACCAGGTTTTGATTGATTGAAGTGTTTCCGTTTAGTGTGTCAAACTGATTAAGCTTTTAGACGTGCAAGCATTTCTCAGAGGATGTAGCAGCGCTGTGCATGTCTGAGATACTTGCAAAACGGTCTCAACCCAGCGCTACATTCACGTTTCACAATCAGTCCCGCGGCTACCGATTGAAGAAGCGAACACAAAATACAGAGACTCAAAATTCATTCTTACCTGAAATCAATTTTTCTTGCTGCTAACATTTACCGGCAATTTAGTTTCATTCGAAATTCTTTTATTTTCATGTAACGTTTCATGCACTTGAGTATTTGTCTTGAAAATGACAAGACAATGATTTTTGCACTATAAATGGTAGTGATTTTCCGCTGACAAAAATTTACAACAATCTCACTCGGATGCAATGCATTCTACGAAATTATAGGTTTCTGGTAAAAGAACCAGCTGATAAAACCCACTCAGCAACTGGTTGCAGATCCCTATAGACGTTCCAGGTCTGGACATCCTTTTTGCTGAGATATTGCAGTTTCCTTCACGTGTTGGGTTTATTGAAGATTTGTTTTTTAAATGAATTGATTTCCTGCTACACACCGCACCTCCTAATAAGTGAAACTGTCAGGGGAGCATCACTTTTCGTATGGAAGCTTCAACTTATGCTTCTATAGCAGACAATCATCATTGGGTTCTGTTGGGTAGCGTTGCATCTTCGTGTTTGTTGTGCCTTCTAGTGCTGGTTCCTTGTGTTTATTGTGACTCCAAGTGTTGCTATTGTTATTCGTAGCAAGCTCTAGTGTTGTTGATGTCGTTTCTTTGAAAAGCTCACGGTGACACAACAAACTGCATCAATCAGGCGCCTTTTGCAAAAATTGTCGTTAAATAAAGAAGTGAATAATAAGGCATTGTTTAAATCTGTGCGATCCCGTCAAATAAGGGTAAAAATGTACTGCATATGTAACAATTATACAAAATCGCATGATGTTGTGTGCCGTGATTATTGTGCTGGTAACACCCACCAAACATCTCGCGGGGTTTTCTAAATGAAAACCCAGTGTTTGCTTAACGAGCAAGACTCAGAAACTGAAAAGCATCAAGAACGTGGATGAAGATTTTATATATTAGTTTTATTGCTTGGATCTAAATCAGCTAAATCAATGTATTTAATTAAAACGTCTAAACCCACCCAGAAACTGTATGAATCAATGTTGAGCCTAATAGTACAGCCAACACCTTCGAGGTGCTGGATTGATATCATTATGGCACTTTCCACAAAGCATGCACTTGTGTTGCTGACATTAGCTTCCATGCCACTAAGTCGATGACTCAAAAACGGTTGATTAGTTAGAAATTTGTAAATTAAGTGGAATTTGGAAATAACAAATCAAAAAATACGAAAAACCCTGAATTTTTTATTTACTCGAACTTCAAGTATATAAATAAATCAACGTGATTTGCAAACTTCGATCAGTTCTCACCTTGGCCAGAAGATGAAACGGACAATACTAGAAGCACTTGCAAGAACAGCAGAATTGTTCTTGGCTTCATCGTGAAACAACTTATTTACAAAATGTAGCTACATTGTTGCCTGAAATTCGCACATAATATATATGCTTACTACATATATAATACATATACGTACTGCATAAACAACAAGAAAGATGTAGTTATGAACTAATTGTATGCTTTTTTCATGAATGAACAATGCGTACTTTTTAAAAAAGTTGTGTTTTTCAAAAAGTTTCTGAATTTATTTAAGGTAAAATCTTAAAACACAGAAGAGCATGGTTATTTTGTTGCAAAAATTGATGCACGTTGTTGCAAAAAATGTTTCTTTTGTGTGATTAGTTCCAAACGAAATTATCAATAAAATTTACATCCGTGGGAGTCACGTCTAAGCGCACATGAACTCATCGTGATCGATCCTCAGCATGTTAGGAAAATTTAGTTGTCTAATGGATGCAGTGAGTGAAATACAGTACATACTGCTTGAGGTTTGTTTTAATTGGTAAATGGTAAGGCAGTACTCTCATAAATCTTTCTAGTACAAAAATTGCGAAACATTTTTAGAAAATAAGTGCAAGAGACTCCAAAATTAGTTTTCATTCCTAGATAACATTCAATCGGAGACTATTTGAAGCACAAGGATAGAAAAGCACATCTAAAGTGATTCAATGCAGTTTATAAATTAATGTTCATGCGGCCATTCTTACATAGACTAACGCCAAGGAATTTGAAAAGTTTCGCCTTGCCACAGTTATTCTCCACCTGTCCACAGTCATGGGCGTCGGAAGAATTTTCTTCAAGAGGGTCCAAGAGTGGATTTTTCCATGGTTAGCCAAAACGATTTTTCCAGGGGGGGGCGAAAGTGGTGAAATTTCATTTTAACCACTCAAAACTAAGAAAACAACCTTTTTGTTAACTATGTCATAGGAAAATGTCAAAAGTTAATAACTCAAAGG
>Ga0210059_1006842_pt1 | contig 18217 bp, 10 predicted proteins | sample Ectturendosymbi2_FD_188042 | JGI IMG/M metagenome (GOLD analysis project Ga0210059, IMG submission 188042) | Ecteinascidia turbinata endosymbiont from Florida, USA - Sample 2 (SPAdes) (version 2) | ecosystem: Host-associated > Tunicates > Ascidians > Unclassified | place: Key West, Florida... | reverse complement strand
GAGATGTATTAGAGGTCAAGTGCGGGGGATTGTCTGGGGTTCTGGCCTTGCAGACAGTTTCCTTGGTATAACTGACGAACCCATGTAGCTAGCCATACAGTTATGCCTAAAGCAGCTAAAAGGTTAAACCACCCCAAAACCATAAACATTAGCTGTAAAAGTCTTGACTCGGAAACGAGGATAAAATATACATTCAACCTTACTTCTTGTAATGTCGCGACAACGGTGATCAACAAATTTAATCCAAAAGATATTTTTTCCTTGACTCTTACACGTTGTGCTTGTGCTGAATGCATTGGTTCGTAAGTCATCTTATTTATTTGACTTTAACTAAAACCACAATGCAGCAATGTTTTCATCCAAGTGCAAAACATTTGCTTTGCAGATACATCGCACCTAGTTTTGTTGGACATTCTTTTCGTGTTAAAGGTGAAACTTGGTACGTTTTTGCCAATTCACCGTTGTGCATTTTGATTTAATCTCAAATATATTTTTGTGTCGTTTTGCAAGTAGAACTCTTAGAATGAAAATTTTGACATGGTGCAGAGTTATAAGTCGAGCCGGCCTTTTCGGGTATGGCCGGGCTCGGGCTTAAGTTTCTCAAAATATTTCGGGCCAATTTCGGGCCTGCATACAAAATTTTTTATAACATTTAAGAGCAACGTTTGTTTTCTTTCGTGACGTAGATTTGTTGTGCTTACCGCAGCACAGTACTTCTGTGAGAGAAGTGGTTATAAATTTTCTTCAGTTAATTCTGCTTGAAAACACAGCTGCGTTCTTTTACTCTCTGCTGGGATTAGTCTCACACTGTTTTTGAAAAGCGACAGCGGTGAGGAAATTAGCACGCGATGGCGTTGCTTCGAAAAGATCAATCACTCACGCGATTCCTGGCTTCTTTTAAGAAGACTACAGGCCGTCTTTTCACATCTACAGAGCTATCCTAGAAAGTTTCTTTTATGCCTATAGCGCCATCGTAGATAGTTTCGTGATAGTTTCTTTTTTTCTTGAGAAACATTATATTCCACAGTCCGCAGTATTATCGTTGACTAACATGTTACGTTTGTGCCAGATTATGCCAATGTTTTGGTCAAGGTGGTTGCTATTTTCGGTGTGATAAACCGCGTACCTGCTGCAACTACACCTGCACACAACATTTTTGTTACTCCGCAGTTGCGCATATCTTAGCTCCCTCGGTAAATTTGGCCTTCAGACCTAAAACGGGCTTCAGAAATAAATGTCGGGCTCGAGCCGGGTCCGGGCTTGTGATTTCGGGCTCGGGCCGGGTTCAGGCTTCCAAATAAGGCCCTTTTACAACTCCATGTGGGTATGTAGGCAAGGGCTAACAAGGGGAGATTGAAAGGATGCATCCTCCATCCACCAACAGTAAAAATAGATTGAAATCATTTTGTGAAGTAGGCTACGCTAATTATAGGCTAAATGTTTTTGCTGCTAAGAGGATATCAGTGGAGACTTTGGTAGGGTTGGGGCTGCATGCACGATGCCCAGTGCCATTAAAAAGAATTGCAGATTTTTCAAAAAAAGGAAATGTGCAAGAAAAATATTTATCGTCTTTGTAACGTTAAGCGACTTGAACATGACACCAAATTGCGCTGTATCCCACACGTCTTATAAAATGCACGAAAACTGAAGTGTTCTACTGTAAGAGTGATATGCACGTGCGACCAATGCAAGCATTTTGTGCACTCCAACTGACAGTTCGGATAAAACCCAAATGATGTGTTCTATTATATTGCTGTGCTTGTTTACTTCCAACTACGATATTAATGGAAACAGGCTGAACTACAGTACCGTGTCCAACAACAAATTTAAGTATATTAATATGTAAATCATCTGAAAGGACAACACAAAGCGTAATTAGTGTTGCTCTCAAAACACCTCTAGAAATAAGATTGGTAATCTGTATATATAAAACGTCACTTCTGCATCGACCCGAGGACTGTATTGGTTTCGCACCAAACTGTGCCCCCCACATTTAACAACTAAATTGCGCCCATGGCGCGAATATGTGAACAGTGATAAGGCCCAAAATAGCCCGAGTAAACAACTTCGTGAATTGGGACCGTAGATGGTGGCACAGATATACAAAGCAAGCTCGCGTTCTTCAACTATCGTAATCGAAGGCTCGGGCTATAAGACCGTGTAGCAAGTTGTAAAGTAGCAATGTAAAAATAAAATATAGCTATTTGGTGTTGCTAATGCAAAAACACAGTTGAAGTTGATCTGTCAAATATTTCATTTTGCGTATAGGATTCAGTAAAGTTTTACTATTTAGAATTTAGAATGGCGTTGAAACGCTTGAAAATTACACAAAATTACAAGAATTTTTCGATGGAATGGCATGATATTTTTTCTACAAACATGCATGTAAATGTACACCATCTTTGTAAAAAATGGTGTAGTGTTACACCATCTGACAATACTGTTCGACAACACCAATGCGGTAAGCAAACCCGAGAAAGGTGATCAAATTGTGCACGGTATTCTGCCAAACATTTACGAAATCCTTCTATTTTCACTACCATATTACAAATAATGTCTTACAAATGATGTCGCCACAATGCTGCCAAAATTCTGCTGAATTAAACGATTTACTTTAACAATGGACCCAATCCTAATTGTGTTACTCAAACTTATTTAGGCAAAATTCGAAATTTAAAACTGGAGGGCCAGGCCCCCCAGAAAAAAATAGTGGGGGGCATAGGCCCATGCCGCCCCCGGCTCCGCCACCTATGCCTGAAAGGGTTAAAGGCTGTGAGTGAACGCCGAAATTATTGGCACCCTATTCTTCTGCCTGTTGCAGGGACAGTTCGGCTTTGTCTGAACGTGGCTTGAAATTTTGCGGTACTAACGAAATGGTTGGTTCTCTTCACATCGGTCTCTTTCTTGGAGTGCTAGAGCTTATTTCAAAGTTTGACCCTTCTCTCGCAAACCATATCAGCACATATGCCCGCAAGGGAAAAGGGCACACATGTCATTTATCAAAAAATACATGCAACGTTTTAACTGAGCTTCTGGAAAATACATGGATCGTATCAGTGATGAGTTTTTTCAGTGTCTGTCAATTCTCCACCTGATGTTTCGCATGCCAATCAACTTGCGTGCTGCAGTTAGACATGGGCGTCGAAACGATTTTTTCCAGGTGGGGGAAAAAATAGTGAATTTTCATTTTTCCTTCTCGGAACTAAGAAAACAACCTTTTTTCCCGAACAATGTAATACGAAAATGACAAATTTCAAAATCCAAGGCCCCTCTGCCCCCTTCCGACTCCCGTGTAGTTAGATACGTTCTTCCTACAGGGCATGTAGAATGTTGCGTTCATGTAATGGTGATGTTTAGACTTGCAGGAAAACAACTTTCAAAAAGTCTACTAAAATGGTTTGAGAGTAACGGAATAGATACCAAGAATAGTCGATTGCCATCGTATGATGACGCACGTAACATGAGTGCAAAGTGCCACGGAATGTAGGTGCACATCTTGCAACACTGCAGTGAGGCAATATATGTGCTGTGCTCTGCGCATTCACTAACTCTTGTTGGCCAAGCAGCAGTTTCTAGTTGCCACCATCAGGGAGCGAGCAGTGGAGTAGCCAGCCCAAAAATTTGGGGCAGGCAAAATGTTTGATTTTAGGCGAATAACTCTATTTTGTTTGGAAAAACGCCTCTCAAAGCACAAAATGACTATGTTTTCCAAACATTTGGGGGGCTATGGCCCCTTTGGCCCCCTGGCTACGCCCATGGGAACGAGTTTAAAGGGCGGGCATGTCCTCCCTAACTTTTGGACAGGAGGGACGCAATAACGTTTGCCCACCCAATATTTTGTGATAAAAAATAATGTAGTGTACAAATTTCATGGTTACATTGCTGTTTGAAACCCCAGCATAAAGCCAGAGAATAAATGTGAAAAATGGACATTATCACCGGATTATATATAAATACAAGGTGCAGATTCACTATGTAAACTGAATTATAATGAAATGAACTGAATTATGATTGTTGATAAGTGTGTTGGTTAATTAGAATTAACCGAATCAGTGTGTACATAAACGTCGCTCAATCATATGACTGATTCGTGTTATGTTCATGTGAGTCGAATTCCTGCGCTGGTCTGTACCTTGCAATATACAGAACACGGTTGTTACTGCTAGTATTTACCAAAAGATTTTGTGGTGTGTTTTTGATTTGACCTATGTGGTTTAGTGGTTCTGTTTCGGAACTGACCAAATTTGAATTTATTATCACAATATTTGAGCATAATTAAGTCAATTTAAATCCTACTCTCAGGCGTAGCCAGGGAGACACCTGGGCTATGGTTCCCAAAATATATCAGAATATCCCCCCAAACTTTCCTAGCAAACTCGGTCGCTGACCACCATGCTGCAGTATTTTTCGACTTTGTTGATCGGCTTGTTTTTCACGCAGTCCAAAAGTCGGTGGACTCTTTCGCAAAAAGTTGTTGTATAGTGTCACCGTAACACAACAGTCGATTTTGTTGTGATACAACTTTCTGTTTAAACAACTTGAGATGATCGCACACCGCTGCCTTTTGGCATGACCCCAGCCGCCTCTGTAAGCTGCGAAATCGTATCAGTTTTGACATTTTTGACAGTTGTTTGGGAAAAGTTGAAACGACGGCATGTGTAACGCTACGCAGTTGCGCAAAGCGTTTAGGAGTACCGGCGGTCACGACTTTGCCCGGGGCCTTGCACTCATTTAATCCGGCCCGGGCCTGGTTGGAAGCATGCCTTTTCAGGTTGAAGAAGTAAAGTTTGTGGAAAAATAGGATTGCTTGCCAGCAGATGGTTTTGTGCGTAGTTATGGGACAAGAAGCATTTTTAGCATGATTTGTTGCCACCTTCTTGTTGTTACAGTAACAACCAGCCCCACGGTATTCTGGGACTTTAGCTGAAATATGCAAGTTAGTAATTTTGTGGAAATGCTTTTGCTGCAACAAAATCTATACATGCTGGAGACAAGATTTTTTACTGCTCAGAATTTTGACAAATATAACAAAATATCTCCGATACTTTGGCGCAACACAATTACTAATCAAGTGAGGTTTGTCCTTCGAGTGTGCCCAATTACAATTATAGGGTACGCTTTAAGGCAGAAATATTCGGTTGGCAAAGTTTTCAATTCAAAATGTTGAAAAATGCATTTTGAACGATTTCTGTTTTGCGACTTTCCGTCCCATGTAACAGGCAGCGACTCTGGTACAGTAGTGGACAAAACATCGCTGTGCATTAAAACTCTTGGCGTCACCATCTTTTCGCGATTTATTTTTCTAAAGCGCAGACAGCAGAAACAGCAAGTTTAGAGAACAAGACGATTTACTTTGTTTAGAAAAGAACACACGTTTCGCACGATATACCCATGGACACTGGACAGTAACACAATGCAAAGATTACCAATCTGTTTGCTCTACTGCATACGAAAAAGCCGTTGTGCACCCAATGGTTTATTCTGTGGCTAACTTCGTTCGCCCCAAATATTTTACAGGGGAACCGAGTTCCCAGTTTGGCGCAAACAGACTGACGATTATGACGTTTTTCTGACATAAAATTCCACTGCATATTGACAAATGTCAGTGTTTCAACTATGCACCTTAAAAACAAAAATTCACCAACTACAACGACATTCCCGTAAGCCTTGTTTGGGAACAGATTTACGCGACGTTTTCTGACACATTCCTTGAAATTGAAATGCATGGATTGGGTGTTGATCGGCGAGTAAATTGGTCAAACATAACTAAGTAAGCAGTTAAACTGCCATCGATTATGACATTCGGACATAGCGTTATCACTGCGAGCTTTTATAGCAGTTGCTGTTAACGCAGATGATGTGAGTCACTCTCGCAATGAAGGTTCAATGACCACAGAGCATCACAGGCAAAACGCCGAAGTGACCTTTATCTTCGTCAGTTTTGCGCAAAAACATAAAAGCCATAATCGCAAAAGAGCAAGACGTGTAAGGTTGTGACAACACCAATTTAGTTCAAGCGAAGTTTCTTTCCGGAACATTACGTCTGTTGATCGAAGCAATGCCAACACAGAGCACCGAACGTTGCGTGGATTTCGCGCTTTTCGGTTTCAGACTGTTTGGTTCCGTCCTACCGTGTACACAGCAAGCAAACAGGCAAACAATGAACAGGCCAATATGTAACAAACCGTGCGGCAAACACCCAACATCAAAGGGAGAAAGAAGCTAACGTGAGATGCAAGCATTTACTGAAGCTCGCATCAGCATCGTTCAGCTTTACCACTGTTTGCAACACGGAAAGTCAAAACACTATCAAATCAGTCAAGCGCCGGATCATTCTACATTTCCAGCTTGTTTTAAGCGACAAAAAGGCTCTTTGAAGTGACCCTTCTTTTCCAATTTCAAATGTTGTTCAACAAACACTTGAACAGGCGTGAACGACATTAATTGCTTAACTCGGAGAAGACGCGCAAGATTGCTTGAGCAACGTTCCTAACGCTTTCTTTTGCGTGTGCATTTAACCACTTGACTTTAAACAGTGTTACTGTGCATAGTTAATAACAGCACCATCAAGTATTCACTACCACGTAGCAATGTCAACGTCACAAAATTGGACAACAGAAGTCCTGATCGCCAAACAATGGGCGAGTTGCTCCGTTATTTGGTATTGCGGATAAAATTTTACGGTCAGCGAACTCCTCTACCACAGGTTGAACTAGACCCAAGTAAAGGGCATGAAAAAATCTCTGGTAGTTCAAGTTCAGGGTAGACAGAAATTTCATAAAGAAACCAACCCACTAGTTTCCACAAAGGCGACACAAGTGAATCTACCCGCAACTTTTTAAAAAATAGGAGATCGATTTTACGAAACACTGCGCATCCTCTGCCCTGGAATCTGCAAGCAGTGCTTACAGATGAAACGTTGAAAGGCCAAAGCAGGAGCAAAGAAAGCAGGCGAATGTAAGAATAAACTTACAAGGGATAAGTCAAAACACAAGCTGCGGCAATTAAAAACTGTAAAATACGTCGCTCCTGTATAATTGCTTTCACTTAAACTGGAAAACTGTCTGACGCCAAGTGAGCAACGCAACAAGCCGACATTGACAGTATTCCGCCGCTATATGATTCTAACGGAGGCTTGTTAGAATGCGCAAGCAGTATTTCGTTCGTAAGGTTGCCAAACGCACTCATGGGAGCGTCTTTGAAATTACATGCTAAACATTTATGTTTAATGAAAAAGTCATGTTAAAAATTTATGTTAAATGCTTAAACAATTAAATAATGAAACTAGTCGTATCATGGCTGACTCTTTAAAAAGTTTGAAAGTAAAGTGCATAATTACGAATGAGTGAATACAATATATTTTGAAAAAGAGTATATGGTGCATGTTGCAACTGTCAAGGATGAAGCAGTTGTGAAATGTCATGATCATGAAGGATTTCTCTTTCACATTTGCTCACGAGTTTGCGCAGTTGCAATGTGGTAAAGTCTTCTCCTTTCCCCGAATCCTGATGTGACAGCCTTCTTCCACACAGCAGGCAATTATTGGACGATGAAGAACGTTTACCTAGAGTGAATTATAAATTGTATCTATTGACGACAGATTTTCTTTTTTAAGTGTATAATGAAACAGTTTGTATACAGTTTATTTCGCAATTCAATAAAAAGAGATCCAATATCAAAAACTTACTCTTTGAATAATGTTTTTTCGCCAAACTTTACCAGAATCTATCTTTTCACCAAGAAATCAAAGCACCTAAAAATTCTGTTCTGTTAAATGCTCTGGGATTTGCTGCAATATAGCACCTCACAAATATCGCGTTTTTCGACAATACATCAGACCATTCACCAACTGAAAACGAGATGCCCACAAAATATACTGTAATTTAATAAACTGGTTATAAACCTACGCGTTTTTTAAATTTGAATTAAAAAAAATACCTTATTGTTTAGTGTGGAAAACATTCGTGAGCAAATGTTTTTTTATAAAAAATGTTTTGCAAAAATCATTTCAAACCTTGATCAAAACAGTTTACATGCATCTGTGAGCATCCCCGTCGACGCTAAAATGTCTTCATTTTTTTTCCCACTACCAGATTACCATTTGATATTGAGTAAATGTAGTTATAGCTGGTGCCTTGTTTCATTGTTTGGTATCTCCATGTGTTGTCTGTGTTCATCATCTAACTAACACCTTCCCTGTACTGCGCTATGACTAGCTATTTTTGTGTTATCGTGTTATTCGTATACCCTTGTTATACGGACCATGAGTCTGACGCAAAATAAATCTTTGCATATGTTTGAAGAATCCATTGATGTTGGCGTTTAACAAGAATCTACTCTTATTTACTTGAAGTTTGATTTACAGCGGTCTATGATCGATGGCAGCATTTCAATGATTGGTGAGGTTTTGCTTCTGTCAATCTTGGTTTTGTTTCCGATGGTGTCAGTCTGCTTTGTTGGACAAACCTTTAATCAAATGACTAGAACTCCACCTTAAAGGGTAAACTATCATACGTTGAATTAACGTCAAGAGTATTTGCACTGTGCACCTTGCGATGCCAATAAATCTTCGTAGAAAGGACAGAGTTGCCTAGTATGGATCTTAATGTGAATCTGTTAGTGCTTTATCTCTATTTCCAGGGTGGCGTCACTTTGCTTTGGCAAACATAGTCCTTTTTAGCTCATATATGCTTTACTTTCCACGTCAGGGCCGCGTGAGAAGATAACCCGTGGCGCTAGTTTTTAGGAGCTGAAGGACACGGGTCATAACAATCATGGGCGTGGGAAGGATTTGTTCCCGATGGGAGGCCAATAGTCGATTTTTCTAAGGGGTGGCCGAAACGATTTTTTCCAGGGGGGAAACAGCGGTGAAATTTCATTTTATCACTGTGAAACTAATAGAAAAACATTTTTGTAGCAAAAAGTTAATAGCAAAATATGACATTTCAAAAGCCAGGGGGTCCAAGTTCCTCCCCTGCCCCCCGTTTCGTTGTCCATGACAACAGTCATGCAAACAAGTTGCTATCAAACAACAGGTAACCATGTTCCCAAACCTTGGTTTCTACCTGAAAATTACCATAGAGCAGACGGTACGAAAAAGTAACACAACATGTTGAAATGAATGCCTGTGAGCGTCACACTTATTCCTTGGCACCATACTCATTATTTTGACGTCGATACATTTCGTAATTTGAGCAAGGTATCAAACTGCAATGTCGATCAACTCCTTTGCCGTCTTCAAAAGCATTGCACGCGGTATAGGTAGAAAGTGACTTAAAAATATAGATTCTGCTCGTAGCATTTTATAGTGAGGCCTAAATATGCCAGACCCCACAAAAACTCCATACTCCAGAGTTAAACGAAATTTTAGAGATCAATTCACCTGAATTCTTTGGAGAACTCCGAGTTTTTCCATGGCACGAAACATGTACAAGCGGCGATTGTTTTCCGTATACCATTCCCCGTCGTTCCTGTTCGACACAGATATGGGAGGTACTGTATTTATGAGCCTCGGGTGAAGGGTGTAGTGAAGGATTGCTTGGTTAATATCGCCGAAGTCGGAAAACTTGCTGGGAATCTCCTTTTGCGAAAATCGAATTTCGCTTGGTTTCAGGAAGGTTGTTTCAGCGCGTGGTTCCATTAATAGCAACAGCTCAACTCAAGCAAAGAAATAAAGTAAAAGCATTCAATAGTTGACCTAAAAATTGATCATGCACTGCCAACAACCCGAGCAAAATTTGTTTCTTTGAGTTGAAAACGCAATTAGTTATTTACACCAAAAAGAGCCTTGGCAACAGCCATGAGAAATATGATGAAATCTGATATTCACAGGATCGGAATAAAACGAAATGAATGCGCTGTCAACTGTCACGAAGGTTTTCACAACATGCCAAATGTGAGAGCCAAGAACAACTAGCAGGCATTCACCGCCGCCACGAACCTGAAACTATATGTTTCGCGCATCAATTACCATCCTGTTGGTTACGATGAAACCGACACTGTTGCTGCAGCGCAAACTAGGCATAATCAGCTTCACACCCTCAAGGTTGGGCAAACTCGACATTGCTTTGTACACTATCGTTTCAACCCGAGTGTTCTGTTTCTTGAGATTCGGATCAGCAACCTCGCACTGGGTATTCACCAAACCCAGAAAATAATTTTTGCAATTGTCAATTTGCAAAATATTTGAGTCATCTCATACAAACAGTGTCACTGCATAGCACCCTTCAGCTTGCGTGTCTAACCTGTTGACTGGGCGTTTTCAGTGGACGCAGCTGTGACGTGCAGTGCAAACACACACCTGGCACCCGCGATTACTGCTGTAATTGTGATTGACATTGAGGCAAAGGTTTACAAGACAATCTAAACAAGCATGTTTCAATCTCAAATGCGTATTAAAGAACGAACAAAAACGCGTTGTTAATGTTTTTCTTTGTAGTTCGGGCAAAACGGTGCTATGTTTTTTCTTCAAGCAACGCTCGAAGCTGGACTTACTTCACGCTTATCACTCTGATGCATCTGCAACTATGGAAAAACAAAAAAACGCACTCAGACAGCATTTGAGTGACAATGGGCAAAATTGTTCACAAATGAATATTTTAAGTGTGGTCTTCCACGAGCTTAAGTGTAAACTTCAACACGCAGGTGCAGCGGAAGAGCGACGCACCGTTTGGAAACATACTGTTTCATGACTTGAGAGTCCTCGGACAAACAAGTAAAGCTTCTCGTTCACCTTTGGGTCAGCTACAGCAAAAAAAAAATATGGCGTATCTAAATTCAGTGCTGTGTGTTGATTTTATTGTGGTCAATGTTTGCTCTATTTAAATCAGTTGACTAAAGCTTCGTAATTTTACGCAAAGAGGATTGAAATATGCCCATTTCGACTGTTTTATGATATTTTAATAAAATATCTTTCCTTTGTGAACTGTAGCCCAGGGAAAAGGCGGCTGTTCAGTCTTCACTCTTCATGACGTTTCTTTTGTTTTTGGTAGTAACTGAATATGGACTTTGATATTATTCCTCACCTCCGATTAGGGTTATCAGATGTGTTGCAAAAATACCGGCCATTTTGTCAAAAGTTATCTAGGCTGCATCCGTAAGCGCGCATTTTTAATGGCACGGGATTTTCGAATAGGAATTTTAAAAAAGAATGCTTTTTGGCAATGCATTTATTTTTCGTGTTATTTTCTTTACAATTTCATGAAGCTCCTACAATAGTTGGTTTGAAAATGTTTCACACAGTGTGCAAACGTACGCTTTGTGAGCATAGTCTATAACCCTATGCTAAGAATTACCAAATTAACCTACTTTAAATGGAAAATGATAACTGCAGTGTTTAATGTGAACGGAGGAGTTCTTAAACTTTAAAAAATAATGCACTGAGTAAAATTCCAATTATACATTTTGTATATCAATTTCTGAAGTGAAAATCTTTCCGTATGATTTGATGGTATTTGCTTTTCTTCGGTAGTATTGCCTGTATCAACACCGTAACACAACTACTGATTTCTTGCATGCTACATTTACTTTAGTTTGTAACAAACATTTTCTAGCTCACCTGAAGCTCTTCAAAAAATTTCTCACTATCTTCTGGACCACTAAGACTGGCTGAGAGATGACCTCCCGGACCCGGGTTGATTCGCTGGCCCTTGCTTGAACCAGTTATAGTCCCGGGCTCGTAACCAGCTTGGGACACCAGGAGGGGCGAACAGGGCCCGAATTTTTTGGACTATGTCCAATATTTTTAAACTATGTCCAACACATTTTCCCAGGGATGTGAAAAATTTTCTAGGGGGGCGAAGCTCCCCTGGTTATGGGCCTGATGGTCCACTGACGAAATGTGTCCGTTCAATACAGCTCGCGTGATTGTGAAAGGTTCGCTAGTCTCTACAATTTCACTGTCGTCATGTCCATTTCTATGATCTTCCTGCATTCTGCTTGCAATGGCCTACGGTGGTAGTTTAGGCAACAAACCCACCTACGCCGGTTACGCGGTTAATTGCCAAAAGAGATCAAGTTTAGGATGACAGAAGATGCTAATTATGACTAAACAAAGGTGGATGTAAAACGAAGAGACACTGAGTCAGGCCCGTAACTAGGGGTTGCAGGTGGGGAGAAGCCCCCTAGAAAATTTTTCACCCCCCTGGGATAATGTGTTGGATATAATTTAAAACCACTGGACATTGTTTAAACAATTGGGCCCCCATGAGAAAACTCTTCGCCCCTCCTTGTGCTGCAAAGCTGGTTGCGGGCCTGCACTGAGTGTTGTTAAGGCACAAGTAACAATTCGCCCTTATATGAATGCTCTGAAGGAATTGTCCTAACAAGATTCACTACCAGAGTCATTATTATTTGAGAAGTTCTGCGTTAGTTGTTTTTGCAGTTCTTGCAAATTATTTATTTTAAAATTATCAGCTTCAGGCAATCTTTTTTAAAATTCCAGCTTCTTACCGCCTTCTGCTAAATTAGCAGTAAACTACTGGCCAGGCCGGTGAAATACCGGCCATCTGGCAATCCTACCTCCAATGTCAACAGGCGTCAATTTCTGCCGTGAGCTTAATGGACTGCAGAAGGAAAAAATGGCCGTCTGCGCTGTTCATGCAGTCTGGTGTACATTCCTTTTTGCTGTAGCATTTTAAAGAAAACACAAAATATTTTGATGTTAAACTTTAAAGTAAACACGGGATCAAGATTTAGAGGTTTCAAGTTTTTGAAAATTTTTGCTGTTTATTATTTGTTTGAAGGGCCGAACAAATGTTTATGAAAGTTATAGTTATCTAAAATCTGGAAATTTTTTTCAGGTAAACGTATTTAGAAATAAAATTTACTGCAACTACCACTGTTATCAAAACATGTCTAGAGTTAACAGGAATATGTGGACTGATTTGAGAAATCACTGGACGTACATTTCCGCACACCAAATAATATGAAGATGAAAAATACCATGGTAATTTAGTCCGACGTCTTCATAACTCGACAATAAGCCTCTATGGAAGACCATCACTCTGATTTTTTCATTTTCACATACGATTTTCGAAAGGTTTCGTTGAAATGCAACTAAGAGTAAAACCATGCAAAGAACATTCTACTGATATCAAAAATGCAACACAATTACAGTTAAAACTAAGCATAGGCCAGTGTTGCTGCGAAAAGTTATTTTCACGGAAGCTACCGTGTATGCACCTTATTGATTGTTTATTGCTTCATGTGACTCAGCTAACAACGAAAAACAATACAAAAACGATCGTGCATAGAGGTAGCCGATTGCCAGTGGAGAGTAGAATAAACAAAAACACAATTGCAAGTTAATCGATCAGTGTAAACAAAGATTGTCACTGTCTCCGTTTGGATTAGTGAAAAACCATGGTCGTCATTAGCCAGCCAACTCTGTTTATTACTTTTTGGCAAGTGCTACAAAACAACAGTTGGAAATAGAAAACACACAGTTAGAAAAACAAGCAAACAAACACAGAGCATGGTGAGGAAAAATTGCAGATGAATAAAGCGTACCTATGTAAACAAAGGTGTGTATCTGGTCTAACTGGTCAAAAGTGTTAACACAGTATGAAAAAATAAAAAAATAAGTGATAAAGTACAAAAAAACTATGGTTTATAATTTTGTCCGTAAAAATGGATGTGCGCAGGAAGGTATAAAAACAAAAAAATACACAGAGGACAACAACTTCAATCATTCAAATTACTAAAACTGTAAATTTGTTTTGAGAATAGTATTAATGTACATTTGTTTTGAAATACTTGCTGGACAAAAACAATTTCCAGTGTGGAGAAAAACACTAAGTTTTAATATCCTAGAAACACAGGGCGCACTTATTAGAAGATAAACGACCGGGCCGTTATTATCCGCGGGGTACGTATTAGCTTCTTACTTTCACTCAGTGGAATTGAGTTTAACTCATGCGCAAACATAACAGGGCATGCCGCCCGTAAACATGAGACCTATCTGCTACATCAGCACAAATCAAACTGTTTTCTATCAAAACTGAGACCAACGATTTCAAAGTTTTGCAATGCATCGAAATAGTGCTGGGTTTGCTAAAACCCTTTTAATGCTGAAGAAAACCAAATTCTGTGGCAAATGTCTGACGAAGAAGGGCAGTCAAAGGCTTGGTGCTTCGCCTAATTTTGACATTAATGCTACCTAGCGTTGTGATGTAGGCGATGGGTGATCTCACAGAGATTTGTTTTAGGGCAACCAATATCTTTTGACCTAAAGACTTAAAATTTTGACTTTATAATTTACTAATTTTGCCTATATTTTGATCCTAACATATTTAAAAATATTAGCTGTGGCACGGCCAACAAACTGGTACTAAAATATCTGATCCCGCAAAAATATTCAACTTTTAATTAAAAATGTTTGCTTAACTTACACAATTACATACTATTGATGCTTGTATTACATATTTAGGGCTTACATTTTTCAGTGTTAGTTCACGGCAGGACTTTGATGTATGTACATCTGCTGTCAGACTTATAATTGCGGTATAGAGTTCCACAACGACAACTCCATCATAACTAATGAAACACAGTTTCGCATTATTTACAAATGTTTGGCAGCTTTGGCGTGATGATGAATTTTTGAATTATACAAAATGCTTTTGATCCCTCTTGGCGTAAAACCATGTGGTAGAAGAGATGAAAAGCTGGAAGCTTTGTACCGCCCCGGGCGGTACTTTGCTGATTAAAAATAAATTTTTGAAAGGAGTTTAAAATCTCTACATGTTCGTCATTATTCTAAAACAATTTTTTTGAAGTTATAAAAGTTCCAACTATTTTCAAATTTTGTGTTTAGAAGCGTTAGACTGGTAGGCTAGCCTAAAAAACACTATGGCTGTGGAGTGAGAAAATTGATGAAATGTTTACTCAAAAGTCTGGGTCAAATCCAATGTGCTGAATTGCCCCGTGCAGTGTTTGTCTTGAAATTAGGACTATATTAACACATTTACTTGCGGTGCAATAGCGCCCCAGTGCCTACACCTTCCTCGCCAGACAAAGCCATTTCCGCCATCCCAGTCAAAAGTCCTTTGAATAAAGGAAGGAGATGACATTCGACGGCATACTAGCAAACGTTAGGGCTCCGTTTTTTCGCGGCTTATATGGCCCCTCCGCTCAAAATCTAATTAGAAAGGCTTTGCATGATATCACGGTAAATAGTAAAGGCTAGTTAAATCTTTTATCTCGTATCGTTGATTCCTCAGTAACGCCCCCACTGCACATCATAACGTCACCTGACACCTAGGCATTGGCGATGAAGATTTCGCGGGCGGCGATAGTTTAGTGGAAGAGTGCCCGCTCTCAACTGGAAGGTTGTGTGTCCGATTCACCGACACTGCGTGAATCGCCGTAGCGCTCCTTGGGCAAGAGCGTTCGCTTCAACTGCCCCGGTAAGAATCATATTTCAGGTGTCGGCATGCCGCTAATTGCCGTCGCCAAAATTATAAAAAAAACATTTCTTGGCACATTTCATGCTATTTTTTTAACGTTCAGTGGGATATTTTCAATAAGTGCCATAATAAGCTTTAGCGTAGTCATTAGGTGGGCTTACCAACATTAAATTTTGGCGTTTGAAGTGAAAAACTCTGCAAAGGTAACGTTGCTCAGTTTCAATACAACTGCTGTTTTTCTGCATCACCTAATGGTGTCGGAAAATGACGTTCTTCAAGCGGGGTGGTGCAGTTGGTGTGTTTGCGTGGGTAACTTTGAGCTCAGATTGTCGGTTTGAACTCAAGTGGAGTGAATCAGAGCCTGCCGGTAGGCAGCGTCAGTTTCGTAAAAATTTCCTTTGTTCAACGGTATACTTAACATTTGCAGTCATAGAAAAATTCATTTCAACAAGAAAAGCTTAGAAAAGGTTGCTAGGGTATGATTGTGGTTAAGGCAGGGTGTTTTTAAGGTGTTTTAGGTACCCGATTCGGGTCCCTAGAATTGAAAATCGTGTCCCTAGAATCAGCGAAAATTGTAATCGGGTCCCTAGAATCAGAGAAATCGGGTCCCTACAGGTCCATAGTGGGTACCTAACATTTTCCTTAAAAAAACTGGTTAAGGCTTTTATTAAAAAGGGCGATCGAAATGGTTGTACAACTTGGCAATGGCTGTACTGAACAAAGTTGTTCAGCGCAATTACCGTCGAACGGAAGACGTAGTAATCTTTGCTGAGCATCCAAACCCACCTGACGTGGTTTGGTAGAACAGTTTTCAAAACAGACGTCTGATGGTAACCACTTCAGTCGCCACGGGGCTTTGATGGGCTTAGCCCCCCGAAACTAAGCTCCAAGCTTTCCAATGTGAAATACTGTAGATCAATGGACTTTTCGTCACATTTTAGAATGTCAACCCCCCTGCACAAATGTAAAGTCTCAATTAAAGACCTTCTGCCGATGGTTCTGTTGGTAACGAACAAAGGCAAGGAATAACACTATGCACACTGGAAGAGGTGCAACCCAACATCTAGACTAGTGTTTCCCATTCATTTTTGGCCAGCGGCCCCTTTTCTGACAAACAAATTTCTATCGTCCCCCGACCATGCCTACCACACATGTTAACACAATTTTTTCGTGTTGTATATTTAATATGTTTGAAAATGATTAAAACAAAAATGAGCGCAAAGATGCATTTCACTATCAAACTAAATTTAGTAAATTAACTCATTTAGCAGTTGGAAACTGTTAGAGTTCATGATTTGAAAACTATTTGAGTTCATGACGGCTCGATTTCGTTTGAACAGCATTAAACTTGGACAAGAACGTGGAGATTGCTGATTTGGCTTTAATGAGGTTAACATCATTCCCCTGCAATTGCAAATTAACTTCATTGAACTTCGTGAAGATATCTGTGGACTGTGACAGCCGAGATACTGTATCTGTGACACCCTATGACAGCCACCTTCTGTGTGCAGCAACAGGCGTACAAACTCTCTTCATCATTATCCGAATGCATCACATTGCTTAAAGTTAGCAGAACACTTCTAAACCCTTTGGTATCCTTTGATCAATCCATTAATACTCTGCCACATTTTTCGGAAATTTTGAGTTCGGAGCAGTGCAGGATTGAATTTAATCTGCAGATTTTAAAAGTATTTGAACTTGATCGTGACACTTGCAGTCGTCCACTTGCTCTACCATCTCTCTCTCGCTTGATTTCCTTGGCGCTGCTCAAACTAAAGTGCGTTCTGAAACACACTTTTGTTTTTCGGAATCTTTTCGATTCCCTCTAGACATGGGCGCAATTTGGTGGGGGACACAAGGGACGTGCCCCCCCACTTTTTAGACGGGGGGCTATAATACGCCATGTCCCCCCACTTTTTCTCGTAGGTTTTGTATTTGGAGAGGTTTCCAAATTAAATGTGACGATTGTCACGTTTCGTGTGAAGAGTTTTTCATGTTAGATGTTACACAAAGCTATCTTGATGTTAAAACAGAGTTCGGTGTGGTGTCACTGACTCTGATATTTTTATAAATTTTTACTTCAAAAATGGTCTTTAGCATTTTACAAGTTTCTAGAGATCGCAAAAGATTGTTATCTGCCTCTGTCCGACATTTATCTAGTGTGGTTTACTACAAGAAATGTCACGGTCTTGAAACAGTGAAGTTTAACGGCTGCACACGTGAGAGACCACAGCACAGCCGTGATTTGTTTCGTGCAAAAACGTTGGCTAATTGGCTTTACTGTAGCGTTGGTTGTCACGTATTCAGAAACAGACAGCGTAAAATTTGAAGATGCAAGCGTAGCCTATAATGTTAGAAAGATACATTTTCTGGCAAACCTCTGCGAAGTTTTTGCCGAAGACAAACAGCAGCATTATTGTGGAGACTTAGTTTAAGGATGGGTAGTTTTGCAAGACTGTATTCAACCATTAGTAAACAGGCTTTCCATCCGAACTTTATTGACTTAGTTGTATATTGTCCTATAACTCAAAGCACAATGACTTGACTAGGAATAAAAGATAGCTTGTACATTTAACCTTTTGTGTTGGATGTCACGACAAGGGTGACCAACAAATTCAAAAGATATTTATACCCACAATGCAGCAATGTTTTCATCCAAGTGCGAAACATTTGCTTTACAGGTAGCCTACGCATGGGTGCCGGAACTATTTTCAAAGTGGCGGGAACAAGTGCACGTCAAAAAATGTAAAACATTTGGTGATTTGAATTGGCAACTGTGACGCCACAAGCACTGAACTATGACGTCATTAACT
>Ga0210059_1006841_pt1 | contig 18217 bp, 13 predicted proteins | sample Ectturendosymbi2_FD_188042 | JGI IMG/M metagenome (GOLD analysis project Ga0210059, IMG submission 188042) | Ecteinascidia turbinata endosymbiont from Florida, USA - Sample 2 (SPAdes) (version 2) | ecosystem: Host-associated > Tunicates > Ascidians > Unclassified | place: Key West, Florida... | reverse complement strand
CATTACTTCATACCACTTCCAGCAAATTCTGGTGTCTCAGTCGGCTATTATTTGTCACGAAATATTATCAACAGCACTTTTCTCAACATCGCAGACAAGCAAAATGCACTGCAGTACCACTACAGATCGTATAATTATCTCACAGCCACGCTACATGGTTGTTGGTCGATACCAAAAGCAAAATACCTTTGTTAAATCACCAAAACAGAATTGAAACAACAGTTTCTACACATACTGGTAAAAGGCAGCACAAGCGTTTGCGAATTGCTAGTGTATCATCTAACATATTCGAGGCAGTGGTAGCAAATAAAGCTTAGCCGCCATATGACTAACTTTACAGATAATTGCGCAAGGTACAGACAGATGCCGGTGTAGAAATTTTGAAATGAGAGAATGGACAGGGACAGATGCTCTTCAGGAGGCTCTTGGAGCAACCCATGCATGCTTACTTGGCCAACTAAGCACGTGACATCTCTCACTCTCTCTTACAAGCAGAGCCGTGTAAAAGGCTGTTGGGGCCCCCCAAAAAAATCCAGATGGGGCCTTTTAATATCACTTGACCACAACTTTCCAAAATACTGCTATAGTGTCCGAACATCCGCAATTTTTTTTCGAAATTAACGAACCATGATATTGCATGCTTAATCTACCGGCTATGCATTGAGGGCAAAAACCAGAAGAGTAAAAGCCAAGGGTAGAGAGACGGCTCTAACTTACCAACACAATAGTCCTATACATTGTGGGGCCCCTACGAATGGTACGGGGCTGCCTTGACACGGCACTGCTTACAAGCAAACCGTCACGATAGCACGAATACACAGGCGGACAGTTAATGTGTTTAGTTTCTTAAGTGTTGGTCCTACCTACAGGGCCATGGGCAAAGTAGTTGCTTGTCGTACAATATTCATTTCAAATCTGTCGCTTTAGTAAAATAATCCCTTTCACAAATTTTATAAATGCTAAAGAACGAAATCAGATCTGCGATTACTGCTGGCAACAAAGTCATTCATAATTTTTCTCTGTCGATCTGGCGGTCTTTGCGTATGGAAAGCAGTGCAAGTCCTGTCATTCGCTCATTTCCAATCGATGATCTTAGATAGGTTTTAAGACGTCTCACGATGCTGAAACTGCGCACGCTTGTAGCAGTTGGTACAGGAAGAGTGCTTAAAATGGTGAGCAATATGTAGACATTCGGATAAATGTCAGCATGGCAAGCACCGAGTGCCTCGATGGCACTCGAAGGAACAGTGCTAACATCTTCCTTCTTCCACTTATTTACCCAACGCTGCACTTCAGGAACAACCGCTACTCTGGGACCAATATCTTCCTGATATATTTCCAGTAATCTTTCTAAATCTTGAGCAGTGTTTGGCGAAGTATCGCAATACTTAGGTGTCAACAGTGGCGATTCTAGAATGAAAAAGGTGGGGGGGCCACTGCGAGGCCAAGGAAAAAGTAGGGGGGGAAACATAAATGTCTATCTTGCATGGTGATTTTTCATTGTTTTGAAGATTAAGTTGCTATGATTAACCCTATCAAATCCAACATAGGCTTGTGAATATTATTAAATATGAACTAACGTTATTATTCACTAGAGATACCTAAACGCCACTGCAGATGCAATCACACACGCGTACTGCTATGTCGAAAATTCTGTGCTAACCATGCAACTTCCACAGCACTGCACATGTAAATCAAAACACCATTTTCCGTACACAATTGTGCCAGCCTCACATGAAGGAAAGCAGCTTCAGAAAATGAAAACAATTCACATGAAAGCAAAATAGTTTCAACCACGAATTCCATCTTGGCACAGAGGCAAGTAGGCTGTTGATAGCCAACTAGTTTCATCAAGATATTCTTATTGCAAAGCACATAAAAATAAACCATCTTCCAACGGTTTGGTGACTACTGACTAATCCGTTTGTGGTAGCTTATGGACATTTTGTGATTGTTGTGAAACCATAACAATGTTATGCAACTACTATTACGAGTGTGTAGCGTGGATAGGGTGAGGACTGTTCAATGCAGTTAACAGCAGTGAAGATTCGGCACCAGTTGCACCCGAAGTAACATAGCAGAGCCGCAAATAGGTGTGCATTGGCGTTTAGGGCGTGTCCCTGATAGCAAGATGTAACAGCAGGCGTAAAACTTAATTTGCGTAATATTCCGAACAAAGTCGTTCACTTTAATATTCACACTGAAGTTTCCTCTGACTGTCCTCAAAAGCTGACTTTTTAACCCTGCGTTGATTTATGACTGCCTTGTCATACGCGAAACACGCACTATCTCTAAACCAAAAAAGATTCAGACAAATAGACAATGAGCAATATAATTCTCACACAGATCCCTGCACAGGCTACGTTCAAATTTTATATCATCATCACCTCAGCGCAACTTAATCCTTCGTTTAACATGCTGACAGTCAAATTCATCATCGAAATCTGTTTTTCAGCTAGTACCTTTCAGTTTAAAGCATATCAATGTTACTTCATCTATCACTGGTAATGGAATGTTTGGGAAATATTTTCACTCATTTCATTTCTGAAAAATTTCTCTTGCATGAAGCACTGGTGACGGGTAGAGTTACAGCTACCAGTTACAATCAAACGCAGCTTTTAAGTAGCTATAAATGACAAAAATTGTTCGAGCGATATACGCAGCTTCCACTCTGTCCGAAGCAAATTATTTGCCAGAGTTATTTCAAGTTTTAATCATTTTCACTAACTGAATATGATTTGTGAATTCTTTCAAGAGTGTTTCTAATAGAAATGTTTGACCTCCGGGGAAAAGAGCTGAAATACGCGAAAGAATTGCTTCTGAATCATTACAGAAACTCCGTACAAAATTCTATGAGGTTCCAGGACATGTGGGTAGGGTTAAAACTGTAGTCACGAACCAGGAACCACTTACGTAAGATGTTTCGAAGTCGTATACACAAGGCAGCCGAATGCAATACCACAGCCAGCGAGCCGATAAATTGAGATAAATTAACTGAAACCAATTCCTAATGCTTTCACAAACATTTTGCTACTGGGAAAAGCAACAATCTGCTGACAGTAATATAATCCAGCTCCATCTCACACTGAAATGCACAAAAGATCAATCTTTGTGACTGTTTCTTAGTTTCGAAATGAGTTTTTCAACACTACGACCACTGTCTGGTAAATTTCACGCAGGATCCGAGCAACCCCAGGTGTGTGTCGTCATAAACAACTCTAGTTACCCGACCGTCAAAACAACAACACAGCTTATCATGCATTTGGGAAATATTGAATGCAGGCTAGAGGGTTTTGGTTTAAAAGATTGCTGGGCGAAAGTTATCTACTGCATATGTCCAGGGTTGTCAGATGGCCAGTATTTCACCGGCTTTGCCGGTATTTTACTGCTAATTTTGCAGAGGACGGTAAAAGGCCGGTATTTTGAAAATCAGTGTCTGAAGCCGGTATTGTGAAAATAGATAATTTGCCCAACTTCAAAAAGAACAAACGCAGAATTTCTCAAATTATAATGACTCTTGTAGTGAATCTTGTCAGGACAGTTTCTTCAGCGAAGTTTATTTGCTGCTGTTGACGCAATCCTTGGTGCGATTGTCATGTCACACAATGAAATGTAATGAGCCAGCCAAAATACAGGCAAATTATTAATTGTGGCTTAACAATACTGACTGTTTCTCTATTTTCCTGTGCCGCTTACGATTTACGACACAGCTTAGATTTGGCGCTGTTGACAAAATGGCCGGTATTTTTACAAAACGCATTTGGTAACCCTACGTATGTCAACCAATCGAATTTAAACTGAAAATTAAGAAAAAACTGGGGGGGCCAAACGGGGGCCAATCAAAAATCTGGGGTGGGCATGGCCCACCCAGGACACCTTTGGAATCGCCACTGGGTATCAAGCCCCAAAGACTTCGGCACTTGTGCTTCTGATCAAAGAATCTATCCTGCATTTCCACTATTAAATGATCTAAATACGGTACAAACAGGGCCGGCCTTAAGCCGATGCAACCGATGCAGCTGCATTGGGCCCTGCGCATCTTGGGGCCCCGCGCCATGGTGTTTACGTAGAATGTTCATTTTTTCCAGATACCGCTTGCGCTCGAGAATCCAGTAGAAACGGCTTATAAATCTCATTATCAACAAACAACACTCTCGTTAGAACCAGCCATGACTTTCCTCTGCTATTGAACGTTAGCAAACGTGCTCAATTCCAGGGGTGTAGTGGGGCGGGAACTCGTGGGAACGGCGTTCCCACACCTTTTTCATGTTTTGCTTCAAAATGAGTTCGAAGAAACTGGAACCAAGCACAAAAATTCTTCGTGCGCTGTGGTGTCGTTGATAAACCGAATGGATAAACTAAGTTGCTTTGTTTGACTTACGTCAGTCGTTTCATCCGCTAGTATCGAAAAGTATTTGCATTGGGAAATATCGGAAAGAAATTCCTTTTGAATGGCATCACCCATCAAAGGTATAATTTGATTTTGCACTCTCCAGCTTAAATATGAAGCGTTGCGGGGAGCCTTTAAAAAGAGGTCAGATGTTTGCTTGTCAGCAGCCTCCACTCGCAGTCTAAGGCAGCTTTAAAACTCCGTCATTGCAACCAATTTCGTTCAATGAAAATGCACTAGCGTCTTTGTGACCCCTCAATGGTATATCTTGGCCACCGCAAAATTCAATAGTTCTGATGATATGGGAAAGACGATTTCGATTTTCCTCGACAGCCTTCTGTCGACTGCTGTTTAAAGCATTTCGTACATCTCTGGATTTGTCGGCATCTGTCTACACAAAGTTATCGAACATGGCTGCACATAATTTATGATAGTGACAGTTTTAGTGATTATTGTAATGTTCGTTTGCCTTTTTATAATTGCAGTGTGGTCCCGAAACTAATGAGCCGGGAGGTTTTCCACTACGACTGACAGTCTGAGGAGCAAACACAACGCACCATTTGCAAAAACCTCCATTGTAAATATTACTGTACGCTAACCATGTAAATTCGTTTAACCATTGCTTCCGGAAACTTCGATTTTGAGCACCAACTTTTACATATGGAAACGAGAAACCTGAAGGAGGGGACCAGCAATTAAACAATACCTTTCGTCGATCAGCATCAGTCAGGGGAACTCCATCGAAGCTACCAATAGAATATCAATTTCACTACTGAATACTTGACTGGCAGACTCTGAGCACGAGCTAGTGTCATTTCTATCTCTTTTGCAAAAGTCTCTTTCTCTTGACGACCTCCTTTTCCGCTTGCGTTGTACAACTACAAACTTATCGATTTTTCCTCGCACTCTTCTGACTGTCACGGTACCCGAAATTCGAACTACAGGAGAAACAACTCCAATCGTAATGCATTGCGCAACACATGCAGAGTTTCCACGTCACAGCATGTATGAAGAGGTTTCTCTCAATGCCATTATGACTCATGAATCGCAACGTCTTTATCGAAAAGCGACATTTAGAGAGGGTTTCCTATAGTCTTAGCACGATTTGCTTATTGCAATTGAAGTGTAACACTCGTAACGTAACAAGGTAACAGATCACTACACCATTAGTTATAATCGAAATCTTTATATGGCTACGTATGCATGTGCGGAATTGTTTTGTGTTTTAACAAATGTCAGCAATAAATTTGTGTTTAGGCGATTTCCGTTAAGGGGGGGCTCAGCCCCAACCTGCGTGCGCCCCTGACACTGCGATAGTTCATGATTTCCTAGATTCAAAGGTCCTGACGTCAATTCGGTAACGTCACAGTCAGTGTTTTTTTAAGGTTTTTCGAAGGGTGTCGTGGTGGAGGAGGTTTAGGGTGTCAACACGATTTTCCCTTCTATGTCTGATGATTTTTACTGATTTTCATACAATTGCAAGTTTCCGTTAAAACCTGCCTAATTATTAGAACACGATATTCGATTTTGGCAAAAAACTAAGACAATTTTATAAATTGAAAATGTCAGTGTCCATACTCATTCATTCATTTTCCTGCCCGCTTTTCCTTTGGGAAGGGTTACGGGTGCAGCAGCCCTAGGTGGTCCCGAAATACCTCACGATCAACAGCAATCTCAGAAAGATCATCTCTGCCCACACCAAGTCGGGACCAAGGAAAGTCGGAGATGTGGTCACGCCACCTGGTCCTTGGAAGACCTCTCGGCTGCTTTCGCGTGGGTGTAGTCAGCAAGACTTGCCTCGCTAATCTTTTCTGGGAGATTCTGGACACATTGCCGAACCAACGTAGCTGGGATCTTTCGATTCGGAGAAGTGGCTTGACATTCTGGGCTTTACAGATTTCAGACCTGTGCACTTTGTCACGAAGTGTCACACCCTGAACTTTTCGCAAAAAATACTTTTTTGCCGCTTGTTTTTGGGAAAGTGTTCTTTCAGTCATTACTCAAGGTTCATGTCCACAGATGAGGATTGAAACAAAGACCGATTTAAAAACTGAAGGCTTTTCAAACTTTGAAAGCTCCTGTTTTCACCACAGAGCAACAAAGCTCACGCGGAACTGCGTTTGGCTCGGAATTCGGGTTTCAATCTCTTTGTTCCGACCTCTGCAACTCGTGAATACCACCGTAAAGTATTAAGGTACTTAAACTTCACCTGCTGCAGAAGACTATATTGTCACTCACTTGCAGAATACACTGCTTTGGGCGTCTTGAGATACATAATACATCGGTCTGTTTAGGGTTGATTTTAGTTCCTACTTGGATGCACGCAGCTGAAGACCAATCAAGTGCATTTTGACGGCCCTGTTGAGAAGTTGCTAACAACATCAAATCGTTCGCAACAAGCAACGGGTAGTTTCTGCAGTTCCCAACGGTGACATCCTCGTCGACTCGGCTGTGTCTCAATATTTTGGGAGAGGGCCACATAAGCTATTGCACAGCACTTCGAGGGCCGGGCATCTTAAGTAACGTGATTGGTATCGGAAAAATTGCATTCTACCAAATGAACACATTTTTTGTAAATATATTATTTTTTCATTATTGGCAAAATGTATTTTGCGGCCTGAAGAAATGGCTTTGCGGGTCGGATTTGGCCCACGGGCCGTAGTTTGAAGACCCCTGATATAGAATATGAAGAGGAGTGGTGACAGCACACACCTTTGTCGGGAGTCTATCAGCACGGTGAACGTTTCTGATTTAACTCCACCGACAAGAGCACCGGTTGTGAGCAGGAATACAGTTACTTGACGGCCATTAAGAGATGGCCGTCAACACTATTCTCCCGGAACACTCCACAAAGCTTTTCAGGAGGAACAGGTCATATAATTTCCCGAGGTTGACAAAACATGTGTATACGTCTTTCGAATGTTCCCAAGATTTCTCGAAAATCTGTTGGAGAGTGGAACTTTGTTCTGATGTGCTAAGGCCGTGACGAAAACCGCACCGGGTATCATCCAGCTTTGGTTCAGTTATTTCGAGGTATCTTTTTACAAAGCACTTGGCGTACACTTTTCCAGGGAGGCTAAGGACAGAGATGCCTCAGTAGTTGGTGCATTCACTCCCGTCTCCCTTTCTGTGTATCGGGATGATCAGTTTGCCAACATTTCGGTGCCCTTCCAAAACGCCATGCCACCTGTCACGCAGTGGCGCAGCCAGAATGAGGCCGACGAGGCCATGACCCCCCAAAACAAACTTGCTAAGATTTTTACTGGTGCCTTACATCAATTTTCAATTGTTAGAAAATAAACGGAAGGAACAGTCGGACTAAAGACGACGTTAGTGACTGACGACGTCATAGTCTGGCCCCTCCCGGACAAAACTCTTGGCTGCGCTACTGATGTCACGCACACGAGTCAGCCAAACCATCCAGCGTTCTAAGTTTCCCTAATTCACTCTCAAACCTTTCCCAATTAGCTTTAAGCTCGGATTTGGCAGCGGCATCAGACAACTTAATGATGCACAGTTCTATGGAACCTTTCATTTGTGCTAATTTAAAACATCCCGCCCGAAAAACTGCTCAGTTCTGTCATGTGAGGTAGCAGTGTTGGCAAAAGGAAAGCACCATGATGGAATTTTTTGTTTTCACAAGTCGCAGTAACAAAACGCCCGGTGCATCACATTTTGTTTCTCACAGCTGTTTCAGTGCGTCCCAAATAGCCAAAATCTCACTCTAGCTCTCACAGTTGCCTCACTCGACAACCACCTTGTTTAGCATGCGCGCTGCAACTACCGACTTTTTGTCTTGATTGTAGCCTGATGCATCTCCTGGCAAGCCGATCGCAATGGTGAAACAGTAAAACACTTACATAATTGCATTAAAGTGCTTTCACATTTTCGTACACTGTACAAATCTGCGGCAGTGTAGCAACAGGCCGAAGCGAGACGGTGCGCATGATAATGCGCAGATAACATTCTTATAATTTACGCTTCCAACTTCTGCGCCAGAGAATTGTGCCGGCTTATCATTGCAGCCGCTGTTGCAATGGCCGCGTGCAGGAAAACATGCTTCCCTCAAATCGTTTTACTTCAATGCAAGGCAAAACCATGTTGCCTTGGTTTTCAGAATTTAGGGTGTCATTGCAAAATTTTAGGGTGTCATTTTGACACCCAAAAACGGCTTAAAAAAACACTGGTCACAGACACATGAAATTTTCAGACAGATCTAGAAACAACTATACGTGGGGCCCAAATCAGCTTTGAATGCGCCTTTACACCCAACTCACTTTTCGCATTTATGCTGCCACGAATGGGCTAGGTAGGGGCGCCAAAACTGACTTTGCCCCAGGGCGCAGGAAACCCTAGGTACGCTACTGTTTGAATGCCAGATATATTCCATGTAATGTCATTCTTGGAATTACTTTGAAAGTTGTTTACTCATAGAAAGGTGGCCCCGTTGGGGATATTTCAACAAAGTAGCTTGCATCTCACTAAATTATCTTACATGTTTTAACTGTTGCGCAGAGAAAGTTGCTGAACAAGCACAGTTGACTTCTCGATCTTAACAACGAATTCGAAAAGCAACTTGAGATCAAAATATGCCATACAAAGATGTACTTTACTTCAAATTTGAATGTTATGAAATTAAGGTCAAAGCTAAATTTACATATATAACGAAGCGACAAATTGATGGTTTGAAGAGGAGTCTTGTTCATTAGCTGTTATCAATGAACAGTAACATCTAATTTCGAAGTAAATTGTTTATGACGTGTGAAATTCGCCTTACCTAGTTTTGTTGAAATCGCAGACAACATATCTGAACCAACTCTATGCTGGTCAGATTTGCAAACAATAACTTCAGGCTTTTTGATATCATCCGAATGCGAACCCAAAATTTCAGCTATGAAAGGAAGTTAAGTGGGAACCAAAAGTTCTGGTCATTCCACTTTGAGCTAAACAATGACTTTGCGATGACAACATTCAAATGTAGGCTACTTGGTTAAATTGCTATGCTCACTTCGACTTGCATAACTCATATGCTGTAAGAAGGATCCTAAAGTATAATTGAAAAACCCACCACCTTGCAAATGAATTTGAAAAGAACGATTATAGTCTCCTTGGTGTAAAGATTTCAATAAATATTGGGATAACTATTGTTCATTGTTTCTGAATTTTTCAATGAAAATAACAAACATTGATTTACGTTGAACAGAAGAGACAAATTATTTTATTTCATTTTTATCACTGAACAATCAAACACAACTATGAAAGTTATACTCGCCGGAATGTCCAAAACTGGGACCAAATCAATGGCTGTGGCCCTTAGAGAGCTTGGATATGACGTTTACGACTATCTTGAAAACTACATGTATTTGGGAAAAGACTGGGAAAAGATTTTCCGCGATGGAGGAAGCACAGAAGATTTTCGTCGGATGTACGAAGATGTCGATGCTGTCGTTGATGCTCCAGCTTTTGCTTATTGGGATGAAATCCTCAAGGCATTTCCCGATGCAAAGGTAAATATTAACATCGTGTTCAAATGTGGTTTAGCCGTGAGTATGTTTGTAGCGAATGACTATACGATGAGGGCCTACGAGAGGTTGGTACAAGAGGTACATATTTCCCGGGCCTAGGAAGATGAAAGTACGCACGCTAAATTTTTCGATAATCAAGTCTAGAATTACTAGTGTAAGCCAGTTGCCCGTATAGCAATCGCTCTATTTTTAAATCTTAACAAGGCAGCTGTTTTATTCATATATTGTTTGCTATACAAAAAAGGCTATAGAAGTTCCGACAAGAGGCCCAAAAGCCAGGGGTCCCGGTGACGGTCTTTGTAGCCTCTGGTAAATTCCTTTCAGAATTCCTGCACATGATGCCTCTTACGGTGATTACGGCAAGAAGTAAATTACAGACATCGGTTTGCCGCCAATTTCAGTCACCAAAAACAAATAAGAAATAAGTGTTTCACGTAGAGGCTCTGTGCATCATATGGCGTATGATGTGATGCCCCTGAAAATAGGTTGCTGGGCCCTCCTAATTGGATGTGGTAGGGCAGGGATGGGCGAACATTATCTATGAGGGGCCACATTGCAAACTTTATTGCTACCGGGGTCCGCATATGTTACATTTGTCTACTTCTGTTACAATTTGCGTATATGGCGTTGTATTGTTTCATTGTAAAAGCTCGAGAATTCTAATCTAATCAATAAAATTATTTGAATAGAGACTCGAAATATGTACTATATCTATGTACGCGTGGCCACCCTGCAGTCCGCGCAAAATGCTCCCTCGGGCCGTAGTTCGTCCACCATTGTTGTAGGGCGTGTTAGACGCGGATCTTTTAGGGCTATAGGCGGTACATGATATGATGCACTTCGTATAACTAGTTTCGTTGCAATCCCAATAGATGGAACAAAAAAATGTCCCATAGACAAACCTGCAGATGTATATGTTCCATTGTTAGTTTTTTTGAGAGAATGAGCCATATACTTTTCGTGGTTTAGATTTAGAGTAGTCGAAGAAGCAGGTGCGAACATATTCTCTAAACTTGCGTTTTCTGAAAGCCGCTTCCTTTTTGACAATGTTACCGAAAGTGAAGCTCATTGCAGAACATTCTCACCTCTCCAGGTCATATTAACGATGAGAGAAAATGAAGACGTATGGTTTCGAAGTCAAACGAATCAGATGCGTGCTATGGCAATTCCTATTGTTCGCCTTATGTCTTTATTGTCTCCATCATACCGACGCATGGAAGCATATGGCAAAAGAGTGGGTGAGCTGCATGATTATCCCGTTCTATTTGGTGAGAATGAATAGGTTGAAAGTAAAGATAATTTCTTGCTTTAACAACACCACTCGTGCCAAAGAACAGGAAGTTGCTCCTTGCTACTCGCTAGGCTAAGGTCTTGCAGAACTACAGAAGCAATCACTCCAAGATTGATTTGCTGAAATACCGGCCCCTGTGAACAACACCACTTGCGGCCCTGGACGACACTTAGCCTCGCTACGCCACTGTAGCACTCATTTGGCCTTCTCCGAGTTATGCTCGATAGGCTCAGCTGTGACAAACTACTGTTTTGGAGAGACTTGAACATATACCGCACTGCTCGTCGCTGCAGCATTTATTCACTGTGAGTTCACCAATCACATGATATGTCGCTAGAAAAAATAAAGAATTACTTGCACACGATTAGAACTGACACTAAAAATGAAGATCTGCAACCGGTATATTTAAGCGTGTTAAGTGACAATCGATAACCCTGGCATTAACTTTAGAAAATTGGAAATGATTCTGAGCTGAGACCTGTGGATATCGTGCAGTCTAACTTGAGAGACAAAGTTGTAAACTTCACATGATTTACAACTTCTTGGTCAAAAACTTTGCGTTTACGTCTTTCAAAAAATTTTTATAAATGAAGTTCTGCAACCGTTTGGAGGTTTTGAAGTTTAACTGCGCCTATATAACCCCCTAGGCAAAATACTTACAATGCATCTGGAAAAAAAGAATAAATTCTCATCACAAGTTAAAAACGCACGAATCAGTCGAGTTACATTTTTAACAAATCTCGACCAAGAGCACCTTGGAACGAAAATGTTGAAATAAAAGACGGTAGGTTTATTACAAGGTACAAAAATGTTCAAGGGGATAATAGTCGCATATGCAATTCATATACAATTAAAGTGGTAAAGCTTCAAAAAATCTATCCATGGTATTTTGTGTCCCAAACAGTAACAGATTAACGACACTATCTTATGCAGCTGTTGCGATTTACGGATGGATGATTCCTGGTATTCCTTTATTTGGCGAGCCCCGAATGCATGAACTCCAGCTGAGACTTGCTTATCGAAGACACAACGCTCACGTACTAATGGTACGATGAAACTTGTATCTTCCATGTTTGTAATGGTTGCAATGGAGCAAAAATGAAAGTTTTGTAAGACATTTTATAAACAAGGCACGAGCCATCAAATATAAATAACTCATTCGAAATTTCAAAAACGACTGTTTTATTTTACCTTCAGCGTCATCCAATAAATTGTATTTGCATTCTAATAATCACTCTTTATCTGTTTTTCTAACGTAAGATAATTGTAAAGTACAGTAGTTATGTTCTTTCCTATGCTCACTATCACACACATTCGTTTTTCTGTCGCAGAATGCGCCCAAGGACAAGTTGCTGGTATATTCGATAAAGGATGGCTGGGATCCTCTCTGCAAGTTTTTGGACAAACCGGTTCCCAAGAAGCCCTTCCCGCACAAAAACATTCGAGGAAACATAGTCGAGGACCTCCTCAAAACAAACCCGGCGATCATCAGAATGCAGAGAGAAGCATTACTAAGCTGTGGTTTAATTTTGACTGCTTTCTGTTTCGGCGGTTATAAATGGGCAAGAGGTTCGAATCCATTATCTTGGTTGAAGAATGCTGGAAATATTGCAAAATCATTTCTAACCAAGCTACCACTCTGAAAGGCTGCTTTCACGAAACTTTGGAAAATTTGTGAAAACATTCTTTAGAGCAGTTTGAATTATTTCTGGATACAGAAATGAAATATGCTATATAATTATACATTAGCTGATCCAAACATTGAAAGTTCTATCAACTGAACTTTCAACGAAATTATGTACTTTTGATGATTTGTGTAATGTTTTTACCGCAATATTTTTACGTTGCAAGGCGAGATCACGGTTACTTAGTGGCAAAAAATTTCACACGACAATCAAAGCGCTTAAACGTTTGGAGTATTAGCCCAGACTAATGGACCCCATAGTATCTAATAAAGTTTTTTGTTGAGACAAGGTTTGCAGTCAAAATTGCGCGTTTTTGAAAAATAGCGCCTATCAGGCTGCCCAACCCGCGGCCCGCAAGGTTAAGTGGCCCACGACGTTATCAGTTCGTAAACAGACTTTTTAAATTTTTAGTATTTTTTTATAGGCTCAAGTACATTTGCCATCAAAACACACCAAAATTATACCTGTTGCTTCTATTACGGGCCAACCACCCAAAAACTTGTATAGCAAACATTTCGAAAACATGTCAAGTTTTTAGATTTGATTTACATCCATACCAGCTGACAACACTATCACCTCGTGCTATCGCATAAAACTTACCAAAATCAAAGGATTTGTTACGTCACAATAGCTGTTTGTTACGTCACACAGCATTTGTGGCCCGCAATAAACTTCCTCATGTGAAAGTGGCCCGCAACACTAAAAAGGTTGTGCAGGCCTGGCCTATCTCACAAACACAAAAAGCTTCATGAAACTTATGATAGCACTAACAGCTAAACCTTGAACTTTTGTTTGTAGCACCTGCATCTCATGTTGTTTGATGAAAACTGGTTTAAAATAGAGAAAAGTTATATTGTAGTGTACTCGCATCCTGCACACCGAGTTCTCGAAACTGTGGTGGAACAGAAGCATGTCAAACTGTTTCTAATAAAAACGAGCAGATACGATGTATGGCGCTAGATATCTTTGAGTTTGTCGCGCAGCTCAAGCGTGCAGTATGGAACGTCGGCGCAGATGAGCAGGTTGTTCAAAAGTTTTGTTTTTCTATAGGCCTATATTCGGTTTACGATCAAATTGGAAGGAGGCCCTCTGCTACCCCTCCGCAGGAGCACCTTATTGGATAGACTCTGTGTTTTTCGATGCCCCGACGTTCGTTATCTTGAAGGGTACATCTGGCTCTGTGGCTCAAGGAACTCAGTACCGCCAAATAAATCTGTCCATCTATCCGTTAAACGCGGCCTTTTCAAAGTTGCCCCTAGCCAAATTAATTGGCCATCCCTGATTAGGTAATTTTGAATTAGAACAAGTATAACACCTTTTAATAAAAATGTGCAATAGTAACGGTGTTAAAGACTGTAGATAGTTTCTGGAAATCAGTCAGCAAAGATAGATTTCCCAAACCGAAAGATTTCGCACTAAAAATGCTTTCGACGTTTGGAAGCACACATACCTTTTTTAGTGTAAAAACTTGTGAATCTGTTGTTTTGTAAATCATTTTGTTGAAAATGGTTCGGAAGTAGCCACGTTTTTGTAAAATAGCCGGTAGGTCAAAAGTAATTGACCCACGCTGGCCTGGTCATTGGGTGGGCTTATCAACATTAAATTTTGGCGATTGAAGTGAAGAACTCTGCAAAGGTAACGTTGCTCAGTTTCAATAGAACTGCTGTTTTTCTGTATAACGTAATGGTGTTGGAAAATGTGTATGGTGCCTTAAAAGGGCCTTAATCGAAACAGTTGCACAACTTGGCAATGGCTGCACTGCATAAAGTTGTTCAGTGCAATTACTGTAGAACGTAAGACGTAATCACTACTGAACATTAAAAAGGCCTATGTCCCACCTGGTAGGTTTGGTAATACAGTTTTCGAAATAGACGTATGTTGGTAACGAACGAAGGCAAGTAAAATACCATGCACGTGTAATTTGATCAACGCCAATAGCTAGACCATGTTTGCAGGTCACGATGAAGGTTGCAAGCCAGTGCTCAACCAGAGCCGGCCTATTTGACCTATTTATGAAAATGGGTCCCACACATACAGAGGACCACACGCAAGTGCCGACAGACTTAACGTTGGAAGTTTTTTATACATTATAAGAGAATGAAGGTCAGAGACGCCGGAGAGCGGGTGCATGACAGGGGCATTTCCCCCTGCCCTTTCATAAAGGAGGCAGCGTGGCCAGAGGTGCCTTCTTATGAAAGTATCATAGGTAATTGCATGGTTTGCCAAGATCAAACTGAAACATTTATTGCAGCTATTCGTGCACCAAGCAACCTCAGAATGTTTTTCTATAATTTCTGGTATTATTTTTGAAGTCAACATCGTTGCTGAAAGGGAACAAGCATAAATGGAAACGATTTTTTTATTTTGCATAAATTCGCATTGCCCTCAACTTTTTACTGCTTTCCCTGCCCTACCATTCTTCCGGCGTCCCTGGTTAAACTCATGTGAAGTAAACAATGAAACGTTTTTTATGTCACGGAGATCATACTATCAAATTTGTTATTATTGCCTGCTATATACAGTACATACATACTTTTTTTAGCTAAAGATGGGGATACTTGATGAAATATGAACATACATAAACTTTCAAATCTGTAAAGTAGATATGCCGCCATCAGACCCCTTTAACTTTTTTTTTTCCCCCTGGAATGAGCAAACGATTAAAGTCAAATGGTGGGCTTAGTGGAGACTAAAAATCAACAGGGAAGAAAATTTGACGAAACATGCCGGGTGTACATGCATATGCAAAGAAAGCAGAAAAAATAGGAAAAGCAATTATGAGGAGAGTGGCGACAAGCAGAAAAAGCAAGACTCATAATCGACAATGAAAAACAAGACCCATTTCAGTTTGTGAGTGTTTGAATGTGATCATCACGATGCTATAGTAATCCTTATATCTTTAAATAAGCACGAAACATGATCTTCTTTCATTTTAAATTCTTGCAAGAACATTTTAGGGGTGAAAAGGGCTGCAATTTTATGGTCGGCCCAGGGCGGCACTTAGCGTCGCTACGCCACTGGATAGCTCAGAACATTTTTAATCGCAATCCTCATTAAACGGTTGTTATACCTCTGTGCATTACTGTTGGCGGCAATATTACCCCCGGTAGGAAACTATAGCTTGTAGGAAGTTACAACACAAAGCTTGAAATACCATCTAATCGCAAAGGATATTTAATGCCTTCAAACGCCAATAAAAACTGATGCACGAAATCTGCAAATTGAAAGATTTTTTATTTTAGTTGCTGTCTGGTGACTTTGTTGAAATTACTAAATACTATTTAGTAAAACGCAGACATTTCACATTACAAAAAATACCGAAAAAATGTGACATATCTAGAACCTGCCGTAGACGCCATTAAAAGAAGATAAAAGCAGCCGAGGAAAGTGAAATAAATCGTGTCAGCGAAAAATAAAGGAAATTATTGTTAGGAAAAATAGTACCGAGATCGAGGAATCAGATAGTGAGACCAGTGGCGATACCAAGGGGAGACCTGGGTGGGCCATGACTCCCCCAGGTTTTTGGTTGACCCCCTGTTTTTTTCCCCACCAGTTTTTTTTCTTAATTTCCCGTTTAAGTTCGTTTGTTTGACATATACAGTAAATATCCGACCAGCAATATTTTAAACGATAATTTAGAAACCCTCTAGCCTGCATTCAAAATTTCCCAAATGCATGATAAGCTGTGTTGTTGTTTCTGACGGCCGGGTAACTCGAATTGTTTATGACGACACACACTACTGGTTGCTCGGATCCTGGTGTGTGTCGTCACACACAAATTTAACCAGACCGCGATCGTTGTGTTTAAACATTCATTTCGAAACTAAGAAACAGTCACAGAAATCGTAGAATTGATCTATCGTGCATTTCAGCGTGAGATGGAACTGGATTATATTACTGTCAGCAGATTGTTGCTTGTCCCAGTAGCAAAAGGTTTGTGAAAGCATTAAGAATTGGTTTCAGTTAATTTATCCGAATATATCTTGGCTGCAGTATTGCGTTCTGCTGGCTTGTGTATACCACTTCGAAAAATATTGAGTAAGTGGTTTGTGACTACAGTTTTAACTCTACCCACACATGTCCTGCAACCTCATAGAATTTTGTACGGATTTTCTGTAATGATCTAGAAGCAATTCGTTCGCGTATTTCAGCTCCTTGCCCGGTAGGTCAAACATTTATATCAAAAAAACACTTGGAAGAATTCGAAAATCATATTCATTTTGTGAAAATGATTAAAAACATGAAATGACTTTGGCAAAGAACTTGCTTCGGAAGGAGTCAAAGGTGCCTGAATCCCTCTAAAAATTTGTTTCATTCATAGCTACAAAGCCGCGTTTGATAATTACTGGTACCTGTAACTCTTTCCCTCACCAGTGCTTCATTCGAGAGAAGTTTTTCAAAAATGAAATTAGAGAAAATATTTTCCAGAAATTCCATGACCAGTGAAAGGTTGGGTAACATTGATCTACTTTCAATTAAAAGGGTACGAGCTGAAAAATGCATTTAGATGATTTCGTTGATGAATTTGACAGTCGACATGATAATCGAAGGATTAATCATCACACTGAGGCAGGCGTGCAACCAGGGGGGGGGCATTTGGGGCATTTGCCCCCCCGAAATTTTCAAAACATTCCACAGCAATTTCGACATGTGCAGAAACTTTCAAAGAATAAAGATGAAATTTTGTATTGTAATCATTTAAGAAGTGTTGTTTGAATTTTTCGATGTCCTACTGGTTAATTATCTCCTTACAAGATTTATCTTGAGACAGGCCATCTGAACGAAAATTTCGTAAATGATTGGTATTTAACCACAAATATGCTGGAATTGCCAAAATTTGGGAGATAAGTTTCAAATGTTGGTATTTCTAAGGCATTTTTTATTCTTTTGTTGGTGTACCACTTTTTTCTGAAACAGGCCTCATTTTGACCTCATGAAACTTTATAACATTACTACTGAACCTCATGAAACTGTATAACATAACATTACTGTTGCGGAACCCTAGTGTTCCGCAAAACATGTAGTGGGGCTCCGTGAGAGTTCCTCGTTTTTTAGGGGAAATGATTTTTGCTTCAGTATGTTGATGCATCATTATGAAATTTTTTAGATCACCTTGCCGCATTCAGACTCCAAGTAGGCCAGTTAGTTATACAGGAGGTTGAGTGCAGATAGCGGAATAAGAAATATTGATAGTTTATGCATCACTATACTTGGAAGCTCTGCTTGTTTCTTGAGCATCAGTATCAACCTGTGTCTTCCTTTCTATTAACTGCGGCGATTCTTGTCTACCCATATCTTCAACTTAAGCACTGTCTGTGCACACTGC
>Ga0210059_1006840_pt1 | contig 18223 bp, 10 predicted proteins | sample Ectturendosymbi2_FD_188042 | JGI IMG/M metagenome (GOLD analysis project Ga0210059, IMG submission 188042) | Ecteinascidia turbinata endosymbiont from Florida, USA - Sample 2 (SPAdes) (version 2) | ecosystem: Host-associated > Tunicates > Ascidians > Unclassified | place: Key West, Florida... | reverse complement strand
TTTACATTGCAGTTAAGTGGGGAAACACTATATTTGTAAACGTGGTTGCAGAGGTCTTCACTTTGAGCTTGGTGTCTTGGATTGTGCCAACTAAACTCAAAACAACTACACAATTCTCTTTTTTCTAATCTGACGATTCTGGTCTTAAGAAAAAAATATTGTCTTTGAGAACCGTGAATGACGATGTTATTACACCACCTTAATAATAGCGTTGTCTGTTTTCATTACCATTTTCAATTTCTTTGATACTTACAGCATTCACAAGCCCAGCGACAAAAATTTTGCACCCTTGAAAAAACAAACTTTTCGCTTAGCAAGACATGCATAGCAACGTTGAATAAAAATCGCCAGTTTGTCCAAGCCAGTGGTTCTCAAAGTTTTTTTCACATTCCTCCTTTAGAAACCCAAACACTGTCAATTCCTCCCCAACAAAGTTCATAAATGATAATTGCAAAAATTTCATACTGCCTACTGTGAAGAAAAAATAGACAATTTTGAACCAAACAGACACTTATAACATCAGACACTGCAGTTGAAGCAGCTTGTACCTGCAAGTTACTGCGATTGGTTCCTGACAGGAGCACGGCCCAGTTGATGATGGAGCTGGTTGGCAATCGCAGCTTCACCCTTACCACTGCTAACGGCAAACGGAGTAGGTACAAAGCCTCAAGGATGGCGTCCCTCAAGGACCCGTCCTGGCATCCCTTCTCTTCGATATCTACAATCATGCATGCTGATGGACATGGAAGGGGTGCTAAGCAAAGACATGACAACCGTAGGTAAATACCTCTGTCCTATAGCCCTTTAAGTCCCACGATCGCCATAATTATGGCGCAAGGTTTGCAACGCTATAACTCACCAGCCGATTGAGCTAGAAAGCTGTTCAAGCCATCTACGGATTCAGCAAGTCTGCTAGTTGAAATTGACAAAAAATTTTTTTCGTTTTGGGTTTGTGGTTCTCTGGGGGAGGACGTCACAAGTGGGGGTGTCATTTTCATTTTATTGGCCGGGCTTAGGCCTAGTTTACGCGGCTCTGGACGCCAATCCAATGGGCCAATTGTTTCGCTCAAGTTTTTTTTAGAAACTAGGCTTTCCTACGAGTCTTTAGAGCCCTTGATTGGCTTTCTGGCGTATCTGCATCAAAAATTATGCCACACAAACCAAAAAGTGGTCAAACTTTCTACCCTTACAAAAGGAAACCATGGGTTGAATAACACCCTCTTTGTATATGGCCATAACCCGTCGTTAGAATAAGCTAGAGAGCTGTTCATGCCTTCAAAAGACTCGTGAAGACTTGTAGTTTAGACTGCAAAAAAAATTTTTAGCTTGAGATCTCGGGTTTTTTGTTGATGTTTACATAATGAGAAGATGTTTATGCATATTTTGTTTACATTTGGATGATGACGTCATATCCTGGGAGTCGAACAACCCATCAGATTTTGTGGCTCAAAGTTTTTTTTGGATTCTAGGCTACAATACGAATCTTTGGAGGGTTTGATGGACTCTCTAGCGTTTCTGGTTCAAAAGTTATGGCAAAACAAGCAAAAACTTATTAGGGGAATCCCCACTAATTCCCTAGGGAATCCTTACAAGATTAGGAGTCTTTCGGCCATAACTTGGGGACCAGAAACGTCAGGAAGTTGATCTAGGCCTCTAAAGCTTCTGATTCCAGCCTAGAATCCAACCAAACTTTGAGCCACTATTTCGGCTCATTTTCCGGGTGATGACGTCATGAAATAATAACCAAAAAATAACAAAACCTACCCTTTTTCTAACGACACCCATCGAAAACCCCGAACCCAAACCTCAAAAGTTTTTTTTTAGTGCAAACTACAAGGCTTCACGAGTTTTTCTCGAGCGTCGCAAATAGCTCTCGATCGACAGCTCGCGGCAGTTTTTCTCTGGCAAAATTGTCCGTCAGTGGGAGATTCATGCTTTTTTGCAGTTTTTGGAATTTTGAGTACAACTTGGTTTTTGGCAATAACTTTTGTTCTAGACAGGCTAGAAGGTCAATCAAGGGCTCTATAGAGGCGGATGATCATCTAATTTCCAAAAAATTTTGAGCCATAAAAATGGCTCATTGGATTAGCACCCAGAGCCAGTTAAAGTGGGTCAAAGATTCAGAAACCTGCATTCTTTGTGACGTCAACAAAAGAAACCCCCCACCCAAATCAAACAACGTTTTTTTTAATCGAAACAACAAGACTTGCTGAATCCGTGGATGGTTTGAACAGCTCTGTAGCTATAGTAGCTGGCGAGTTATAGCTTTTAATGCGTTTAAAGTCCGCGCCATAATTATGGCGCTCCCGGGATTTAAAGGGCTAGACCTGTAAGTTAAAGCATAGTACGTCAAAGGCTGTGTTGGCAGTCTTCCACCTCAACAAGGAAGCTAAATGTGAGCTTCACCTCGCACCAGGAACAACAAAGAAACGAGGAAGGTAACGTTTTGGATAGTGATATTGAGTTTATCCTAACTTTCACAAAACGCAGTTGAGTTTGGAAGATATGACTAGAATAAATCTAAATATGTGCTAATCCTAACTATACTACATCGCATGGCATAGCAACGAACGGCTGCGTAAATCATTGCCCCTACGCTGTCGAAATTCAGGTGACACCGCTTTCACGCAAGATTGACTTTTAGCATAATGTGGCACTCTCACGAAACCAAGCCCAAAACCATTTCTGCATATGTGGTGCAGTTGAAACAACCCGAAAGTAGCTCAGAAGCGGTCAATATCACTAATGTTACGTGGTAGAAGCATGTAAAAATTCTTATAAGTTTTCTGGCTATCAGATGCTACTGTAACTGAACGAATCATAACAATTTTAACTTCTTCCAATGCACACTTTGCATTAAGATTGATATACTGTATCTTTGAAAATTTTTCCTGTTTTAGTAGTTTTTTGCATTTATGCCTTAAAGATTCACCATTTCACAAGTTTTTTCTATTATGATAAAATTAATTAGGGCCCTAGAGGTTATTAGGCCGATGCTGCACAATCATCATCTACGACGCACAGCACGCGCTGTTGCTTTTGATGTCTATCGTGTTTCGTAAGCTTATGTTGCATCAATCTTGGAATTCTTGGTAGTAAGGTGTTCCCGAATGGTGAAACAGAAAGCTGGTAACCCTACTGCTACACTGTAGCAGGGATGTCAAACTCATTTTCACCGAGGGTCATATCGGCATTATGTTTGCCCTCAAAGAGCCAGTTGTAACTGTTAAGACATTTAAATGTGGTTTTTGTCCGCATGACTACAAAAACCTGCAAACATAATGAATACAATGTTGCACATTCAAACTGGCGTGTGTATGTAACTAAATAATGCTCAGGAAAATTTATTTTATCGCAGACTCGTAGTCCACATAACAAGCACAAGCGAATAACACAGGAGTACAAAAATGCGTAGCTATAGCGGATAGCACATTACAGAATACTGTATGTGTTAGCACACAATCAACAGTGAGAGGAGCAAAACACTTTTACAACGCCCCAACTACAATGTCCTTTATTCATTATCATACAGGGACTCGGCAGTGGGAAAGAATGAAAGCATTCTAAGATCACATTTTGGGGTAAACAGCTAAGAGAAAAAATAAAGAACAAAATAAATCGGATGGGGTGCACATTGGCGCACAGAAGCATGTAAATTGTTTCGATCAAGTTGTCTTAGGTACAAGTTTTCTTCCACAATCAACTTCATTAATACGTAAACAACATGACTGTGACGTAATACTTGTTATGTTGCAGTGAAAGGAGCCTGAAAACTGAATAACGTTTAGGGAGACAAAGTTATAACATGACAAAGACCATCATTCGCCTTTATACAAAGGTATAAACCACTACTGTTCCAAAAGAGCTAAGTAGGCTGAGGCCTAAAATTTAAGGTTCGCTGCCCACATTTGGCCCACGGGCCACCAGTTTGATACATGTGTGCTACAGCATGCTGCAGCCCAACAATGCCTGTCGAAAGCATCTCATACTTTCTCTCTGCCAGAGAAATAAAAAATCTTCAATACCAAGGCAATGGTTACCTGCAAAAGATCTGCCGCAGTTGTGAAAAATCTGACAAGTAAGACAAAAAATCAAACTGAAGTTGCTTCAGGGCTTTATTTGCCGTGTTTACTTCGTGGTTGCCACGCAATAGACATCCAGTCCACGGTCCCAATTTTTTCACAAGTAATGACAAAAAATAAAACTTTCCTGGTGAACCAAAGCCTGGCATGTGCCAACTATGCTACTTACGTAGCCATACATGCATGCATAGGCTATACAAAGAAGGCAGTAAAAATAGGAAAAGTAATGATGAGAAGGGTAGCGAATAAGCTTAGAAAGCAGGACCCATAATCAAGAGTTAAAAACAAGACCCTTTTCAGTTTGTGAGTATTTGATTGTGATATTCAAGATAGCTTATGATTCCTTATAGTTATAATAAGCATGAGACATGTATTTCTTTCATTTTATATTGTTGTAAGCAAACGTGAGGAGTGGAAAGAGGAAGCATATATATGGTCGTCCCCGGGCCAGGCGCTTAGCCAGAAATTTTGATAGGAGAGGGGGCAAACAACAACCAAGTCTCAACATTTGAATATATCATGCCGCTTGTTTTTAAAGCATCATCCAAATAATGTGCCTTTTTGTGGCGCTTCTTTTTCTGAATAATTCTATTCAGATTTAAGCCGGCAAATAGAAAGTCCGTTTGAATTGACAAAGTTTTAAAAGTTTAGTTTAAGTAAATTTCCAAGTTTTCTACTTTAATTGAAAGCCACCATTTTCTCGTAAAACTGTCTTGCGAAAGTGTTTGCGAAGATCTTGATGCTATACTCGTAACTGCAAGATCTGCAGTATGCATTTTTCAGCCAATATTGCAGTTGAGTAAGAAGTCATCATGGCCGTCATTGTGATCGCACTTTTTATATTTACACGCTTCTGATGTACACCAACACACGTTCCGAGTGGCGACTTTGACTCCCGAAGTAGATCTACAAAACGTGCGCGCATGCAGACGTGGATCTTGCCCAATTCTTGAGCTACTGGTTGACTTACGCAATTGATAATGTAAACAGTAGAGTCCCTCAACGCGTTTGAAAAATTTTTGGATTTTATGTCACACTTTGAGAGCCGGCGTACGACACATTCGTAGTTCGATTTCGGCCTAGAAAACAGCAGTTTTCGGTTGCCTTACCAACGATCTAGCTCCTCAGCCGATTGCGCTAGAGAGCTGTTCAACGCCTCAAACGGATCGGCCAGTCTAGTAGATTGCACTTGAAAAAAAATTTTTTGGTTGGGGGGTGCGGATTTTTTGTGACTGACGTCATAAGTGAAGTAGTTTTAGGGTCATTTTGGCTCATGTTCCCTGACCTAGGGCCCAACCGCTAGGCCAAAGTGTTTCACTGAAGTTTTCATTGGAAACCTTTGATCGACTTTCTAGCGTTTCTGGTTCAAAAGTTATGATCTAAAACAGGGGTGTCAAACTCGTTTCAGTTCTGGAGCCACTTCAAGCATATTTAATCTCAAGCGGGCCGGACCAGTGTAATCATTGCATAACACCCTGGTTGTAATTGTAAGGACAGCTTCCAACTGTGTTCATAACTTTAATACAAAAATGTCAAGTTTATCTGAAAATGATTGTTAGCACATGATTTATTTGCATCAAGAAAATGATTATTAGAAAATGATTATACAGGAGCAACCTTTACGAAACTCTGCAACAACATGACGTTTTTTGAGAAAAGTCTATTCAATTTCACGACATTAATGACTTTGAAACGAACCGAAACCAAACGAATACACAACGCCTAAAAAACCAACCGAAATGAAATATTTCGGTCGGAATAACCGAAACGGTTTCGGTCAAATTTCCGTTTCGAACACCTCTACTTGCCTTCAGCTAAGTGCAGTATCCAGACCACCCGAACTGGCACTACATTATGCAAACCAGTAGAAACTTGAATTTGTCTTCTACCTTGGAAATGCATAAATTTTTACACAAAACATACAGCTTGTGACAATGTACGAACAGTATGGTTCCATCAAACGAAATGCGTTTGTACTGAAGCTGTTGACTAACATTACATTTACTCACTGTTGCAAGCATTCAGTGTCTTGAAATATTTCCACAGTAACCACTCCTTGCTGCATAATTATATTTCAGGGCGCAAAGAAGCAGTTCACAATAAATATGGTTAGCCATTTAGGTCTACGCCTGAAACTTGGCACCTTTTCACTTTGAATAGTGTATCAATATCGGTTGTCAAATCCTGTGTAGTTTTTTAAGTTTTGGATTTAGGTTTTGAGTTTCGGTTTTGGGTTTGGTTTTAGGTCATGTAACAAGGACCTTATGCTAATCCAAGTGTATCATCCTTGTCACTTGACCAATCCACGCAGTCGGATTCTGCTAATGGCAATATAACTCCAGCACTGCTTGTTGATAAATGCTCGCTAGGGCTCTTAGATTTGGTAAGTGGTTCTGCTAGCCTAGCTAAAAAGGCTCAGGTTATCAACCACACTCAGATACCAAACTGCACAGCCTGTTTACAAACATTTAGCAACCAGAATGACCATTGCGCATGCGCGACATTACATCTCAACGTGTGACATTAGAATAAGATAAACAAACACACAACGGTCGGCGTTGCACACGATCAGTCCTCAACATCCCTTCTTCTTTCAAAAGGCTATGTACAAAAGGGAAAACGTTACAGAGCAGAGAAGTGGGCACCATCACCCTTAGGCAGTGTAATCTCGCATCCAGGCAGGCGGTCGTCTATCGCGCTGAGGTCGGGAGTTATTGTTACGTGAAGAGTCGCCAGCATTTGAAAACACTGGTCGGGATTGCGCATTCACTGGCACAGCATGCGAGTCACAGGTAACATCAGAATGAGAAACAAAAGGAACTGGTATACTTGTGTTATAGTACTACGGGTTACTGTATGGTGGGTCACGAGAATCGAAAAAACGAATATGCACACGATTGCGCTTGTAAGTACTGCCATCAATCGATTTTACAATGTACGAACGTGGACCAATGCGGCGCACAATGGTGCCTGTAGTCCACCCCTTCCGCGGGGGGTGTTGAAAATAAACAGGTTGGTTGCCATGCAGTTTACTGAGGGGTCTGGCATGACGGTCATAACACTGGTTGGTTTGGCGCCGGCGAGTGAGACGCTTGCGGACATCCAAGTGTTGAGTTCGTGTTGCATCCTCAACATGAAACGTCTTGTGATTTTGAAATACAAATGAAGAAAGACGTCAAAATCAAGTTCAGAAAACAACTTGGAAGTTCGCCGACAAGTCCAATAAATAGTAAAGGCAAAGAAGAAACATTAGAATGTCTAAAGTGACATCACCGAATGAACTGAACTCAAGAAGAATGAAGTCGGACACTGAATTTACAAATACTTGGTCTACAAGGACGTTGTATTGTGTATTTATTTGTACCACTGTATACTTATACTCTACATGTAATTGTAAGTCACTCCAGGACGAGAGTAACCCACAATATTATAGAAATTATTTGTGGTAATGCCCCATACGAAATTATTAATAATATTCTCGATTCAAACGGATAAAAACGATATGCGTTGATACATAACTTTGATTTTTGACTCAACGTAACCACGCATTGAGAGTACGACCACCAGTGTCGCTACTGAGCCGTGCAAACACCCTGAAACGCTCCGCGCCGTGTAGCGCCTTGCCACGTGATCGGAAATCCCCGACAGGTTAACAAAACCCGAGCGATTTGAGCCAGACAGTCAGTCCTCTTCTGACCGTCCTAGAAGCAACAACAAGATTCCCACTGGAGTCTTTCAAACAATCTACAGGTAGTCTGATAGACTGAGACCTATTGAATATATGGCAGTATGGGCTACTCTCTTCCTCCTCCATGGAATATGTCTGAACTCGTATTAACCCCTGTTGTTCGCAGTAACTTCTGTTACGTGCTTTAACCTATGTTACTGGTATAAACCTCTGTTATATTCCATTACCTTTCTGATGCATTTCAGATTAATAGCGCAGTGCTTAACGTTATCATAATTTAACAATGAGTGAATACAAATTCGTCTGACAATAAAACAGAGCGTAAAGTCGAGCGATACCAGGCGGGTCTAAGTTTCTTAATTGTAAACTTGGGCGTGCCTTGGACATTCCTACTAAATTAACCAGTGCTCTCGTGGAATTGTCCTAAAAGGCAAACCTGAATGCCACAAGTTGGTGCCACTATCGTTCGGCTTTTCATTTTCGATGGAGGAGAGTGTGAAGCCACACAAAATTTTTCGGGTGTTTACTTAACAACCTATCACAATTTTTGAAGGTGTGAATTAGCACAGAAGATAGGAAATCTAGACAGAACAGAGTCTTGTATGCTGAAAACAGAAACATTATAGGTGTGACTTACATAGAGGTAGAAAAGTCACTAGATTAGACATCTATCAGTAAGGATTATAACAATATGGAAACAAGTGGTAAGTTTATGAATTCTTGTTTTGTTTTTCAGATTGTTGTAGGCATGAGAAGTAGTAAGTAATAGCAAAATGTCGACTGATGCACATGATAGATGTTCTAGAGCAATACGAACTTTACGTTTCAACTGGATTCGAAATCCGGAAACAATGTTTGATGAAAGGCTACCAGCTGTTGGTTTAAGGTCTGAATATCTTAAAAATGATCCTGAATTGTTTGAAGTATTTCGGGGAAAATTGTATAGAAGGTTAAACAAACGATATTATGGACTATTAGATTTTATAGTTCCTGCATACTTCATATGGCAGATAAAAACTATGTGGAAAAAATTGAAGTGTAGACCAAGAAATGAACAAACTTATGAGCAGATAAGAAAGATTATCACAATAGTACAACCTAGAAAAAGACCCACTTTTGAAAAAGATAGTGAAAAATTCGTTGTTGAAACAAGGTTTAAACAAGTAAAAGATAATGATCTGGTTTATAAACCTTTTAGGGATTTGACATCATTAGAACAAGAGAATATGATACTTAAACACTAGGAGTATTACGGAGGACAAGGTTTACGTGGAAACAGAACCCTATAACAGTGCTGAGAGAAAAATTACAGGTTGTTGGATTACAGTTAGATGTTTTTAATAGGAGAATCCATTTCATTTAGTAAACTTAAAGATCGTCTTGGTAGAAAATTTCAATTAGATGATTTCCATAAATATCGTACATTTATTCAACTAATAAATCAAAATGATTTTCAGTGGCAACTGGATACTATTTGGGAAGTGTTGTTCAATAGAGGGCCAGGAGAAGAATGTTATGAGCTACTAGAAACACTGTTATATCCTAAATAATCTGCAAAGACTAATTAGAGTAAATGCTATTTTACATTTCATCTTTTAAAGTGTTTTAATGTTTTAAACAAACTTGTAGCATTCTCTGCTTGAATTATGCAGCAAGTATGATGAGGAATTGTTATCACCAGTAAAGAATGTATCTTGGATGCTCGTGTAACCTTTTTTAAAATCTCATTCTTTATTGCCAAATTTTGAGTTCGTGAATTTACGAGTGCTTATTTTGACTGTCATAGGATGGAGAGACAATATAGTAAGTAACGATAAAAATGACCACTTTGGTACACGAAAAGCGGAAGTGCTAAATAGCCTTATAATAAATACTACGGCCAAAGCAAACGATATTTTTTCAATGGCAAGTCATGTGGCTTTGGGAATTTCTTGTAAATACACCGATAGATAAGAACACCTATAAGTGGTTGAAAACATTAACTGACGTATAAGCCTCCTACTAAGCATAATTAATTCAATCAAAAAGAATAAAATTAGTCATGGAACGGATAATGGAGTAAATACGAATTGAAGAATCTTTTTGTGTAGATCATTTGGGGACTTATACAGTTAAAATGACAATCAATGCTACGAAACATTGTATAGAAAAGTTGATAGCTGAAGGAGCAAATGCTGCCGAAATCACAGCAATGACCTTATCTATTGTGTTGACACCAGTGCAATCACTTAGTGACAAGGTGGATCAAACCTATCAAGTTGTTGAAATCGATTCAGTTGACTCAAGCCAAAAGACTCTGTTTGAGAATTATTTGCAGGATATCGGTTGTACTAAAGCGGAAGCCCAAGCAATTGTGTCAGGTCTCGAAAAAGAACGCTTATTGACTGGCAAATCAACCTACGCCTTACAAGTGATTAGAAGTGTGAATTTTGATTGGGAAAAGTGCCCATAAAGGTGCTGGAAGATCATCTACAGGAGAATAATTTAGAATAAGAACTTCTGGATGATAACCCAGTGTTGTTTTCAGTGTTCAAACGAAAATTGTATAGCAAATTTCAAGATTCTTTTCAAGCATATCGACTACTGCTTGAATTTGTAAATATTAAATTCTATCGCTGGCAAGTAAGTTGGTTTTGGGAATATTTAGTAAATATTCCTATGACAAGAGACACTTATGAGAACATTTATACTCTGATAGATTTGTAAACATAATGCGGTTTAGATCGGACATATGTAAAAAATTGAAAGGGGTAGATCCCTAATTAACACTGAGGAAAGAGGAATAAAACGCATATCATTTGAACTGTATGAAGTGGTTTTTATTGTAAACAATTTATAGTCACATTGGATTTGTACATATATTTGTTACAAAGGATTGACAGTTGCTTGATCTGAATTGATATCTGATAGTGGAGCTACAGTCTACTTTTAAAATAACAATTTAGAGTGGAGCATAGTATAGGATAATTCAGTAGTATATTAATTCAAATGCTATAGATAAAAAGTGTTCCTCGTTAGAGTTACATGTGACAAACACCGTTGCAGAATTCTCTTTTTGTGTGTTTTTCCGTCCAATGAATATGACTGTTTCATTTTATAATCGTTGTAGGTATGCCTTTGGAGAGACATACAGGATTTAGGTGATAAACATTTAATGATAATACTCAGTATAACAGTTGCGTTTTAGAAATTTATACAAACAAAGAACTATATTATGACTGCACCTTATGTAAATGATCCATCCAACATGAGTTCAAAGGAAGAACCACAAGATGTTGAAGAACAGATAACAACACCTTTCATTGACAAGGAAGAAGTTAGAAAGAGAGAAATTAGAGTAAACCAAGCGCTCGTTATACTCAAATCAACTAATTTCAATTGGCCACGAAGTCCAGTCGAAGTTTTGCAGGATAGATTATAAAAGTTAGGGTTAGATTGGACTGTTTTTGAAGAAGATCCAATACTGTTCTGCACACTCAGACAGAGACTATATGGGAAATTTCGAGGGAATCTTAGGCGATATGGACCATTACTGGGCCTGAAAAATCAAAGGCATTGGCGTTGGCAAATAGACATGATGTGGGACGTACTTTTTAATAGACCAATTCAAGAAAATAGTTATTCATTGACAGGGATTTTAATCAACTTACCATGACTGATGCAGACAGAGTGCCACTTTTTGAAAATTTATTTATTCAAGTAAGCTGTCTATATTATAGACTAAATTGGTTGCTAATGAATTATGAGACTGTAAAGGTGGGCTCGAGGCGTGAGGAGTTTTTGAAGATATTATATATGTTTAGCTTTTGGTCCAGTTTCTGTATGATGCTCCGTTTAATTGTTTTGATGAAGCATAGTTTTGCGCACTTGCAAGGTAGAACCGGAAGCTGCTAGAGTCTGAGGCTATGGTAAGAACTATATCACTGATTTATGGGTTGGACAACAATTTGTGTTGATTTAAACCAGGTGACTATACTCGCCTAAAATTGCACTTTATCAGGATTGATTAGACGGTTACCCTGATGTGATGTTAAGGTTAAAACCATGATTGAAAACCACTGGAAATCACGAACTGGCGTTTTTAGTCGCGTGCTATAGTAATACGGGGTGGTATGAAAAAATGTTGATATAAATAAGTTACCGTGTCCGTTTGGAAATAACTAACAGCTATCCTTACATTCACATGTGTATAGAAGTTCAATATATTTTAAAAACTTAGAAGTAGAAGAACAATGAGCAGCCAGAATAAAATATCCATGAAACACCAACAAAAGGTTGAAAACGAAATTAGCAGCAAGACTACAGTTTCGAAATATCCAGAGGATACATCGGCTGTCCTCAGAACACCTGAAAAAGTGGAACCATGTTGCTATGACCAAAGCTTGGTTGCGGATGTTGAAAAAGTAGATCAGGGAAATGTATTAAAAATGCTACGCTATGTATGTTTCAATTTAGATAATCCGCTTCCAATCCTGAAAACCCAGTTGAACGGATTAAATTTGGATCTGACTATTTTTACAAAACATTCGCTGTTGTTTATGCATCTACAACACCAAATATATGACTTGCTCAAACACTCTAAATATTGTAAATATGCCCCTTTGATTATGCTAATGAATAGACATGATTTTGTGTGGCAGATGGAAATAATGTGGGATATATTGGAAAACACTGAACAAAGCTAGGGAACTTATCCTTTACTGGTAGACTTAATCAGCAACCAGATTTAAGAATATAAATTGTGTTACAGTTATAGAAGCTTCAGAAATATGTTACTATGTTATGCTCAAACCATCATTACGACAACTTTCGTTTGGGGAAATGTCTTTATCATTTGTAAAATATCTTGTGAGTGATAATTGTACGCGTTTTAGCGAAACTGCTTATTTATATGTTCCGTTTAAAAGAGTATAACCAGATTTGGATGATACATTTGTCACTGTATATGATTTTTAGTAGATGACTGGAAAAAAAGAAACAATTCGCTGGAAGACAATTTATCAATTTTATTGTTCTACCAGTTACCGACTTATGTTTCCCTTAGGTGGTTAAGAATAATGGTGAAGTAAAATTTCTTAGCAATGTCAGAAAGTTTAAACAGGAAAAAGATCCTAAATAGCAGAACCAGAAAGTAGGAACCAAAAGGCAATTTTGGAAACTCTTAACTATACCAGATGACCAGTCGCAGTTGGCTGTAAGCTTACCATCGACATACGTGAGAAGAAAAGGAGAGAAAAGGGGAGATAATCAAACAGTGGTGTTATGACCTATATGCTTCCCGTGATTATGAGATCAGGAAAACACCCGAAAATCTGTACCTAAGAATACAAGGTACTCACATTCAAGGAAAAGGGCACATTTATTTTCGACCAAGCTTCCCAAACATGGAACAGAATCGTCGGGAAAAATGTAAAAGGTTCCAGCAACAACTCCATCTTCCTACACCAAGTGGTTGTCCTGGACTTATACAGAAAAATCAATATCTGGGTTATATTAAGATCTTTCCAACTTATTATATATTAGTGGATATTAAGAATTCCGCCCATGAACAAACTAAAACATCGGGTATTTATAACCTTTCAGGCAGTAAAGAGGAAAGTTGTACTTTTTTGTGGTGCAATGAACTTTAAAGGATTTAATACTGTATCCTTAATACGCACATAATGTTGCTCAATAAATGTTACGAGCAACCTATGTTGTGGTTTTCAAGCATATCATGTCAACTTTTATGTCTAACTATAAAAACTGTGCCTTTCGACTACAGTGTTTCATATTACTGGAGATTCTTTTCAATTATGGTGGTAAAGATGATGACATCTTGGCGATGTAATCTTAAAGATTAGGATTTCCAGTTAAAATGTTGTGCTTTGAAAATTGTTATGGTGCATTATTATGCTTCAGATGACATTTTTAGGAAATATTTGATGTTGTAGACGATGAATTTGTAACGGCCAAGCCTGGAAACTGGTCTACCGTATGCTTTATTAGGCAGACAGATGCAGCCCGCTGCAACATATACCTAACTTGAAAAAAGACTTTCCTTTTCGCTATCATTTATATGCTATTCTGTTTAATTACTCTGTCAGAAAACAATTTCGCGCACTTGCCAGACAGAATTGGCAGTTATTAAAGTCAGAGGTTATAACAAGATCTCAAGCACCGTTGGATAAAATGCAAACTAATTTGTGTTGATTTAAATTAAGAATTTTAATAAATTCATGTATATTTTCTTGTTGGAGTTTTCTGCTATTGATGCTATAAGAATTTTGAATTATGTTTGGGGAACTATTCATTTAAGCTTGTATTGTTTATTTAGACTAGTGCAATCAATAAAAATAATGGCAAACTTTGATTTGAATGCGGTGGAGAAGAGATACCGGGATAAAACGGTGCTGGCTATTAGCCCCAGAACAATCAGTCAGACCACAGCTGAAAAAATGGCCCGAGACCTGATGTTCAAACATGGGGCAAGACTACCCCCAGCCAATGCGAAGTATACAATATATTGGTTCAACAAGAAACTTCAAAGGCATCCAATAAGAACATTTATTGTCTGTGATTACCCGACACCCCCAGAAATTGAACAATCTCATTTCTGGGAGGCAACAGATTTGGAAGACTTTATCACACATGCCCGGGGAAGATATTTTAAAAGATCAAATAGGTAAAGAAGGGGTAGTCTAGTAAGCAGTATCAGAACCGGCTGGATTCTCACTTGACCTAGTCGAGAGCTCTTTTCAGAGCTGCGTATGAGAATTCAAGTTTAAATCTGTTTTAGAATAATCTAGTAACCTTCAACTGCCAAGCTTCCCTTCATGGAAAGCCTTCCAGTTGATCTGGTGAACACAATAATCTCAAAGGCGCTGGTTTCTTCTTCGGAACTGCACCTGCGAGTCCTTCAATTCTATTGTTTCATTGTTCCATTTCAAATTTCATTAGATTCCTGTTAGTTTTGACTATTAATTCTTTTCTTCTTTTCTTTCCTTTCTCAGGGAAGAAAAGTACAGGAATTTAGACTTATGTTTAAAGTAAATATAATTTTGAAAAGTGTTTAATAAAGTGTACGAAGAAAAGGTCGAAGCAAGCTCGGGAAGCCAGAACATTTTCATGAGAACATTAAATCATTGCTTATTCGAGATGACTACAAGGAAAGTGGAATTATTCTATTATGCCGTGTTCAAGGGTTTTAAAGTCCCTACGAATGAAGAACTTCAACGAAAGATTGTTATCTGCATCACCCATCATCCAGAACTAAAGTCCCAGACAAGTGAACCCTGGTACTGCTCAAAAGTGTCACCTGGTTTTAATCATGAAACGGTGGAGTGCTATTTCATCGTATCTCCTCAACCATTGAAAGAACCAGATAGCTCAGATGATACAGTTCGTTATTCAAGCATCGAACTGTACAATCTCCTAAAGAGGGGTACTCTTCTTTTGTCAAACGTGGAAAATTTACCTAAAAGCTTTAAGTTGGTGTGAAGAGGCTGACTGCATCACATCATCTAGACTACACGCTATTGATTTATCCCCAATATTATGGAAAACTATTTATTCACTTCTGTTCTACATCCGTATTGGTACAATTCAGATTTCACTTATCGTGCCTGTATCACAAGAATATGTTTATAAAAATCCAAATCCGAGCTCTGGCGAACTTTGCTTCATATTTATAATGAGCTCGTTGTGCACGAATTTGCTAAATTTTGAGTAAAATCAAATAATTATGATCAAAATTATATACGTTGTTGGCAGAAGAATTGTTGACAAATATCGTGAGTTGTCTTTCTGTTTGTTCTTCACATTTCGTATGTGCCTTTTCAGTGATACAAATTGCATGGAAATTATACTCATGTACAAAACAAATATGAAACCTTGTGGTTTTGATTCTGTCTACTTAGGCCACGTAATCAACCATTTCATATTTCACATATATATCTATCTCGACAAGATACTCAAGTCGTGGACTCTCATCACTTTATAGACATACTTATGTTATTTCCCTATATTTTAACCTCCGTTTTTGAAAAATACCAATGGATTTCATGGAAAATTTTCTTTGATGATAGATCCTATCCCAGACAAGAAACTGATCCCTGCTATATATTACTAAAGGATATGCCAACCACCCAATCTACAAAAGTAAATCATAATATTGGTAGTGATGTAAATGGATCTACTTTAGAAGAACGTAACTTTCGAAAGAAAGTACAAATCACCACTTTATCAGATTCAGAAGTTCAAATTCGAATTCCGGCTGGACGAGTTCAAGACATTAGGCCGGATGTACAAAACGAAAATCACTATTATGATCGCTTATATTTTCAATGGTATTGGAGTACATCAGGCAGACTACATCATTGGATAGTGATACATCTTAGACATGGTCAGTTATGAAAACGGGAGACCACGGTTTGGTGGAAACTTGACAGAGAAAAGACCTTGATAACCTATAATAAATATTACTTTATGCCACCATCTTTACGAGCAAAAAATTCCATATTTTCATATTAGCGTTCACATACTCATTGTGAAAAATATCAACGGACCTTAAGAGGATCAGGAGGACGTGACTTGGAAAGCACTGTTACTTTAGAATCAAGAACTTCCACTCAATGTTGGCCTTACTATCTTATTCCAGAACAATGTTCAGATAGAGAAAATCATACCTATTGTACACCCACTTTAGGCAGATTAGAAAAAACGTTATTACAATTATCTACGGACATTACGAATTGGGAAGACCGTTTACAATATGAAACATTTTGTAAAGCATATTTCCAAGAGTTTGAACCCTGACATGATATATTTCGATGTTATAAGAAACTTCTTCAGACAGGCCAATTCTCTGACCTCTTTAACATCAAATGGTTTTCTTTGCATTTCACACATTCAACTAATTGGAATACTACCCATACGTTGACACAGATCAATTTCTCTAATCTGGAAAAACAAATGCAGCAGATGTTGATGCAGTATGATCAGCAGCATAACTTTACTATGGAGATGGTAAAGAATTACGAATATTATCAAATGCAAGTGCAACATTCTAATTTATTACTTTCACGAACAGTGGATCAATTGGAATTAATTACGGACGAAAATGATCGCCTACGTTTATCTCAAACAATAACGACCCTCAGTGATAAAGCTAGCACAGCTGAAAGAAGTAAGCTATGGATAAGAACTATCATGAAACGCTATGTTCAGACATTGAGAAGTAACTTGGAACATTACTATGTTCTAAGAACTGTTCAACAATCCCTCTTGGCTTTAGATAAAATTACCGATTTGCACCAAGATATCATTTATCAACATCAGTTTCGCAACGGAAAAATCATCAGTTTTCCTAAATATCGAATTGCCAATCCCATAACGACCACGGAAGAGTTATTAACCACAATGCCTTCAAGTACATTTCTGGAAACAACCACCAGAACTACTCCAGCAGTGATTACCACTCAAACAACAACACAAACCACTTCACCTATTATGAAGGAACAAAGTGTGACTACTAGCTCTTCTGAAACAAAAGAAGTAATGACAACTACGATTTCTACCACCACTCAACCGGTTATTGATTGGGAATAAGTAAATGAACTAGATGAACAGGAATCTGACAAGAATACAGGATTTTCTACACCTATACTTTCAAGTATCATGGATACTTTGATGGCCATTGGCTCAACTATAGTCTATGGAGTTTATCAGCTATGTACATCTTTGAACAATACTATAGCTAGTAATATTACTTCTACAACTTCCTAAGTAACGTATTTTGTGTTCACGTTAATTTCGCAGGCACACCCTCACTTATTCTTGTGCTGTTTCAATCTACGTTTGAACTAAAAAATTATGATCGAAGTACGAAGACTCCACCTTAAACTAACATGTAACCCCTATTCTGTAACGAGCAAAAGCTTTTGTTTGAAGTTAGATAACACAAATATATGATTTCGATTCAAAATTTCTTCTCTGCTTAACATTTCGTCACAGAATGTTAGAACTCTTGTCCTTTTGTAATACAGGGAAAGTGAGAAATGTATTCACATTTCACAATTACTAACACCAATAACGAGTGAAAGAAACGCTGCAATGTTAAGAAATCTTAAATGAAAGAAAAATGTTTGTTATTTTCTTATATTTTCTATAGTTGAGAGTTTATGATAGTAAAGGCCAAATTGAAAAATATCCAAACTAGGATTGTTGATTTAGAGTTATATTGTTTGCATGAAAGTTTAGGCGTTATCATTATATAAGATGCTTAGACTCTTTACAGATATTCATATAGACTTTATAGAGTAACACTAAAACAACAATGAACAAACATAAACAAAATAAACTGTCACCCATGACTAAAATATGGAGACGCAAAGTGAAAAGAGTTCCATCCAGCTACACGAAGATACAAGAATGAACTCCGTGTGAAATAATTAACAAACAAATGACTAATTTG
>Ga0210059_1006839_pt1 | contig 18223 bp, 13 predicted proteins | sample Ectturendosymbi2_FD_188042 | JGI IMG/M metagenome (GOLD analysis project Ga0210059, IMG submission 188042) | Ecteinascidia turbinata endosymbiont from Florida, USA - Sample 2 (SPAdes) (version 2) | ecosystem: Host-associated > Tunicates > Ascidians > Unclassified | place: Key West, Florida... | reverse complement strand
CTTTGTTTACACTGATCAGCTATTGTGCCATTGTATTCTCATTTGCTCTAATGTTCGCTAATGGTTGGTTTACTGCATGCGATGGCTTTTATGGTGCTTCTGCTTATTGGCTGAGTCATATGAAACAATAAACCATTACCATTACCATTCACGTGACCGATATAATCATCCACGAAGAACTACCGCAGTTTTTGCTGCCGCATCAATTCGTGTTCACTAAAGCGAAAGGTATAAAGCAACGATTATGAATCCACAAGCAACGGGTCAATATTCGAATCAGAAACGCACAACTTACTTGGTTAAATGTGTCATTTGAACTTGTCACAGACTCAGCGTCCGTATTCAAAGCGCTCGCTGCTGACGTTATACTTTCTGAACGGCTCATCCACATCAGCTTCTCCTGCAAAAGTCAACACCGCGCGTCTGTCTTGTGCTTTGGCGCCATCCAGCGGTATTGGTACTATGACGCCCCGTCCATTGGTGAAGGACAACGTCAGTGCGCACCTTTAAACACTTTTAGTGGCAACACACAAGCGAATTGGAAAGTGAGAACACTTTTTATATCTAATAAAACAATCTTTTATCCATTTTTTCAGCGTTTTTATGTAATCAAATTATCTGGTGAAGTTCGTCAGCAAAGACTGATGCCGACGGTTAGCACGGCTGCGGACGAACCTTTTCTTTCTGCAGCGCTTCAACTTGCGCTTGGCACTTTTTTCTCTCGACCTCCGAGCGCACTTTTTCCATGTCGAGCTGGTTTTCCAGCGTCAGCCGGTCTCTACGTGCTTTGCTCATTGTCTCCTCGTGCGACTGCTTTGACCGCTCCAGTTCCTTCTGAAGGCTGAGTATAAAACAGCAAAGTACAGTATTCGAGTCGAATCATTTGACACTTCATCAAAATGTTGTCTAGCTTAAACTAACGGCCAAGCGTTGTTGCAAAGCTGCGGAGAGCACGTATGATAAGAAACGTGACAAATCTAACAAATATTTGAATGAGTGGAAGCGAAAGCCGTGTCTGGTCAGATAATGTAAATGCTCGAAAGCGTATTTCATCAGCAACATAGCGAAACTGCAGGTGTCTCTCTTCATTTTTTCTTCTACAATGAGCGAACTAATTGCTGATGAATATACGGCTATAATATGGGTCAACAACCGAAGTCAAGCAACCCAATCACTTAAACTGCAAGATCCACGAATCTAGCCGCTAGTCTTAAAAAGATGGCAAAAATGGAGCTTGTGTGTAAATATCGTAAAGAAAGTTGGCGAGTGTCCAATACCACAACACCTGGCCAGCTGCTCATCGAATTCAGCCGCGTTCTTTCTCAGAACGATCGCTTCCTCCACAAGCGCGGCTTTCTTTTTTCGGACCTCGGCAAGTTGACGCTCACTCGAAGCTAAGTGCGATCTGAGCTCGACGCAGGCCATTTGCGCCGAACGCTCCTTGTCCTGAGCGCTCACCAACTGTGCGTGAGCTTCGCCTGCAACAAACAAACTTGGCGTTGGATGAAGAAAGACAAATCACAAAATGAGCAGGGAAGGAACGCATGGAGCATCAACTGTTTTCTTATTTATGCAAAGTCGAAACAAGTTGAAGGTATGCTGCGATTTTCACTGATGTGGGTGTAGAAAGTGGTGTTACAAGCAGACAGCGACTGCACAATTTCTTACATGCTGTTCACCGTTAGCTGCATACAGGTAAGGACTTAGATTCTGGGCTGCTCCGCGATTTCTCAGCCCACCATATCAACGATAAGCGCCTTGATATTTACGAACAATCAGAGACTTACAAAGACACAACAACCGCAATTCACAGATTTCCGAAATATTGCAAAAAACAATGGCAGTTTTTTGACCCCAAGCAGGACATTCCTGTTACCAACCAGTGCAACTGGAAGCCACTGAACCCTTTAGCTTGAAAAGGTGCCAAGTAGGGGGGATTCGCCACCTGTTTTTTGATTAATAACAGATGAACGAAAATTGAACCAAACAAACAACAAATCCTGAAGAAACGCTAAGTCTGCGTTGAAAGCAAACCAAGAAACACTGCATCAAGCTCCGAACAAAGAAAAACGAAGTAGGTCGTCTTACTCAGCCTCGACGTTAAACTTTTTTCGAGTGCTTCCCAAGTCTTCGCCTGAGCGGAATGTGTGGCCTGTAGGTTCTCCATCTGGCGCAGGAGGGGCCTCGTCGATTCGGTGATGCTGTCACTCAGCTCGTGGTTTCGTAGCTCGGAGTCTTGAAGACGCTGCGGAAAATAAAACATGGCTTGCCAGGCTACCTCGCCAAACGTAGTGTGCGCGTCTGCTACCTATAGCCTGAAAACCAGTGCAGGGTTCAAACAGCTTCACAGTTTGCTCGCAAACGATCATACCTGTTGCAAATCCTGAACTTCTTTTCTCCACTGATCTTCTTTTCGTGTGGAGAGCGCTTCGGTGCGCTCGACGTTATCCCTCAGCTCTGCCATCTGCAACGCATTCCGGAATGACGACAGGCAGCGTACCAAGCGCAACGAAACAACAGCAACGTGGGCAGAGCTATCGAAACAGAATAGACGCCAAACGCTGGACAGGGGCAGTTCACGATTAATCGTCACTGAGCACTAAGTCAGGTTAAGAATGACAGAGCGAAGCAAGTAAATGGCGTGCGAGCAAAAACACTGCTGCGGCATAGCATTCAGTTCACTAGCGATTTTTCTGCATGATACCATGGATTTAACCAACATTTTCATCTACCAATGCAGCTGGGTGTCAACCTGAAGATATAGCATGTGCTTTTGGTGTTCGTGTTCTTGATTGATTTTCTCTATTTCCTGTTGCATCTTCTTCGCCACCAACTCCTCCCTTTCTTTCACTTCGCTGGCGCGCTCGCTCTGCACAGCCACGAGTTGCTTGTTCATTTCCGCGAGATCTCTGGATGGTAATTAAGACAATCATTATGACATCGATTGAAAACGCACCAGCCGACATGACTCCAGTTGTTTTTAAGGTTTGGTTTAAGGAAACACCAAGAAATTTTATGAGGCCGCATTTTTTAGCAAAACGTTCAAAATAATTCCTAAACGTATTGTTTATCACAGGATTGGCAGTCACAGTGCACAATTAGTACTGCTGTATTTGCAAAAACTACGACACAAATTTTTCAATTTTAACTTCAATAAACCAGGTTTTTTTAAGGTGTTTTAGGGACCCGATTCGGGTCCCTAGAATCAGAGAAATCGGGTTCCTACAGGTTTATATCGGGTACCAACATTTTCCTTAAAAAAAACCTGAATAAACAGCTCTTGTTCATCAGCAACAGTATCGGTTTCTTCCTCGTCATCTGTAGATTTTACGGTCTTTAGTGTTCGCTCTGTCACTCTCCGTCTATTATTTGCTTTTATCCATTTCTGAGCAATTTCAAGCGCGCCCTCATCATTAAGCGCGCTGGATCGTTCATTGAAACATTTATCAGAGCATCCAGAGTTACATCAAGCAGCCGGTTTCGTTGCTTGGTTTTAACATGGCACAGAGTTGAAAATCCTCGCTCTGGCCAGGCTGTGCATGGCATGGACAGCGCAATGCAGCAAAGCCGGTGAAGTTCCGGAAATACTTACCGAAAATTTTCATCTCGGACGGTTTTGCTGCAAACTGCACCAGCATCACGGCAAAAATCAAACTCTGGCATAATCATTCTATCCTTCAACGTTTGAAAAATTGGCAATGCGAAATCTCATCAAGATCACCAAGGTTCGCAAACCGAGCAGTTGCGAACCTTTAGTGATGTTTTCAGGCGGAGCTTCTGTCTCCAGCAATCAGAGCTCGCATGTGGTTTGACTGACGTCTGCGTCATAATGCTTTCAGATACCTGAGGTTGCGAACTTTCCGACTTCGCTCTCGTTCTAAAGCTGCATCACAATCGGACGGGAATTCAGCGTTCACAGTGCACGCAGTGTGCTGCTGTGGATGCTTTTACAGCAACGGTGAAACTTCACAGTAGGCTATGTTGTTACGACAACAGATCTGATGTTTAGGAAAATTTGAGCTTTGATGGTTTGACAAACTCGATGTTGAAACGGATGTGGTGTGGTTCCGAAGGTAGTTATAATTGACTGAAAAGTTTCACAAGTGCTGAATACATTTGCAAAATTCTAGTTGCAACTGTGCAATAGCGTTGAGTATGTTCGTTATAATTGTGAACTTTTCAGTTACTGCTACATGTGTTTTATATTGATTCGACCTATAAATTGAATATCTCCATGAACATGATCGTCGAAATTTAAGTCACAAAATCGCTAACCTAGAATTTCTCACGGAGCGTCAGTGACCTTAGGTATTTCCTCTTGGTTAACACATCGACACATTTAAATTAAATCAATTTTTTGACGAAATAATCGATAAATATCCAGTAGAAAAGTTGTAATTTTGTAATTATCTAACATCAGATAAAAGAAAACTCTTTATTTGAAGATAGATCATTACAAGTAAAGCATAATGTCGCAGTTTTTACTTTATTTTCTGTTAACTTTTCAGGGCATTTTATCCAAAGAAGTATTTTAGGATTTTGCAATTTAATACTGTACTTGTCAAGTAGTCTTGTATAAAATGATTTGCCTTCAGTTTTTCATACGCATTTTTCTGTCTGTCCTTCTGTTTAATATATTCGTGAGTCTACCCTCAGTCAGTTCTTCACTGCGTTATAAAAATCAAAGCTCTTGGAATGCATGCTCCAGAACCCCTACAGCAAGGGTGGCCAACCTTCTGCACACCATACGCCATTTTTTTCAAACCTGAGTAGCCTGCCAATGCGTCATGCGGCCATGCCATCGGCCATCTTGTAACGATGTTGAATGCAAACGGAATATCTGGTAAAGCAGCAAATAAACTCCACGTTTACTTACGTTTGAATGAGCTTCATTCTGATCTGGCTTCGATTCCACCAGTTTTTTAATCTTTGAAGGTAATTTTTTTGCTGCGAGCACTGAGCAGCAGATAATTTTTTACATTTGAAAAGGTAAAGCGCAACCTTGTTTTGCTTTTAATCAATTTCATGGACGAAAATGCTTGTTCGCATGGGAACGTTATTTCAAAACGACATATAATTCGGAGCGAATTTTCGTAGTTCTAGGAAATTTTCACGCGCTAAGGATCGCCAGAAATGAATCACATCAGAAACACAACGGCTGGACTGAAGTAAAGTTCTTTAAATGACGTTTTCAATATTGAATTTGTTTTGAAGCGAATGATTTCCACCTTGTATGTTCTTGGCATTTCCATTATCTGTTGTTCACTAAGTAACAATGGGTTTATAAATGCCAAAATTCCGTCTTTATCTTCAGCAAAATCAAAAACGCCTTGCAATAACTTCATCTTTTCAGTGCATTTTCTCAATTGCCATTATCAGCAGCACCTTCAATCTGCTCTTTTGAATACGGAAACTGGCTCATATCTTCATTTTCTTACTGCGAAATGAACAGTTTTAACTTCATCTTGAATCCGTTGATTTGATTTATTAAATTTGGAAACAATTTATTCTTGCCCTGCAGTTTGATATTGAGATGACTGAGAGGATCAGTAACATTAACTATAAATTCCAGATCAAATAGTCAGTTGTTGTCACATGAAAGAGCTTTTCCCTCAGGTGGCTCATTTTTTTTCTTCCGGTACATCATGAACAGTTTGTTTCAAGATGTTAACTGGTAACTCACAAGGTTTTTTTACGAAGCAAAAGCCGACAAAATATTGAGGAGGTTTACTATCTTGCTTTATTATGATCACAAAGATGCGCCTCTTGAAATCATCCAATGCGCAAAACTTGGCGCATGCGCCATAGGTTGGCCACCCTGCCTTATAACTGGCACTAGCCGTGATTGTGACAATACCTGACGCGAGAAAGGAACAAGGGGTATACGCTGCATTTAGGATACGACAGGCTCCGACAAATCGTGCTTTGTAAAACAACGGTGCAACTCAATCTGGTCAATTTTGTACTGTGTTGCCAGAAAATTTTTGTATGTCATTGCGATTCATGAAGATTTTTGCAGATGATAGCTTTTTGCCTAGTTTTTGCTTTGTCTTTCACTATTGCTAAAATTCGAATGTATTACTGCAATTGGGAATGTCGCACTGCAGTGTTCAATCGTGACCTAAATTTCGAAGTGGGGACGCGAAACAAATCTTAACTCTACGATAGTTAATGATTTTCAAGCTTCAAAGGTCTTGACATCAAGTCCGTGACGTCAAAGTCAAAAGAAGTTTTCTGGAGGGTCTAGAAACAAAAGGTCTGGGTGGTGGGGGCGCCAAAACTGACTTTGTCCCCGGGCGTGGGAAACCCTAGGTACGCCACTGCATGTCTGAACTAAACCGCGTTCGCGATCTTGGATGTGCTGTAGCTCCTTCACTGTGCCTGTGCAAGCCAAGGCTAAGCGATGCGCATGCCAGTGCACCGTGTAAGTCAGTGGTTCCCAAGCTGTGGTACGCGAAGGCCTTCAAGGTGGTACGCGAGACCCTTCTGTTCTTCTACACAAAAAGAATACATTTTGTTTTCACTTACCGCCTTCTGTTAATAAATTCCTGCATTTTTGTGTGTTTCCCTTGTTAGTTTCGAAAAATGGCCATTATAATTTCTCACAGCCATTTTGGTCATGCCGCATAGCGTCAAGTCTGGTTTGCCAAACTTTTGATCGAATGATATTGGATAGAATGAGTTTTCCTGGAACAAGGTGTTTTCAAGGTGGTACGCGGTGAAAATACAGGGCCCACAAACGGTACGCATCACAAAAAGTTTCGGAACCGCTGGTATAAGTGATCGGGTTTTGTTCGGTCAACTTCTCAGAGAAAATTTCAGCGGCCTATCATTGCAGCAACTCCATCACATGCAGCAGCGAGATGCTTGCTGACATCAAGATCGTGATCGGCAACAACATCATTCCCAAGTCGGAACAGGTCAGCAACAGCTAGAGCGTCAACACGTCGAATATTCAAAAATGTTGCCTGGCATCCTTTTGTATCGATGTACATACTGAACAAAACTAATGTACTGCTGCAATGTAGCAATACCGGTTGTCTCGTCGACCCTACCAGCCCAGCATGGGCTCTGTTTGGCATAAGAAACGGTGCGATCACTCAAATGTTCTGAGATCAGCACCAAAAAAAACTCAGTTACTGCCACAGAACTGGTATGGCGGAGGTCGCGAAGCCGATCTTTATGGCCGGTGCGGTCAACCAAGGTTCGCAAAGAAGCTATTTTTCGATTCGCTATCTCTTCCTTCAAAACCCAGTAAATCAGATGTACTCGCTCAGCTACCGTGTTAACTTTATTTATGTAAAATGCAATCCTGATGAATAGCCTGAAACAGTGAAATACGTCGAGTTTTTTTCCTGGCTATTGGCTTTTTGGTGTTGATCAGAGCTGAGATGATTATCCACGCGGTTTGGGCGTGGAGGCCTGGCAGGCTCGGTAGTGTAAATATTACCATTATTTTTTCGGCCGGTGGTAACTACTGGGTGTTTAGAGCATAGCAAACATATTATGCCTCCGTCAGAACGCAGAGTGAACACATTCATTCGTAGGGATTCAGCAAAACTTTGCAGCTTAATCTACGATTGAAAAGTCTTATTGTTAGATGCTGCTGACTGACTATTAGCTGAAACTGTAGATGCTTTTGAGATTTTAACAGCCGAATGCCGTTCTTCCTGCACAACAGAATCGAAAGTACCTTCGCAGTCACCGTTGCTGGCGTTTGCCCTTTCTGGCTGGATAACACCAAGAAATTGTTGTTTAGGCTTACTACAAAAATACTGCTTTATGCTTGGATGGCTAGTGTTTCGTTTTTGCTGTGATATTATCTTCTGAAAATACCCACAATATGTAAGTAAACGTGTAAAATCTGGAAAAAGCTTCTTATTGCAAACAAAAAATCCACAATAATCGAAAACATTATTTTTATTCGACGTTTTGGCTTATACGTAAGCCATCATCAGGAATAAATGAAATGCGACAGTGAGAAAGAAAAATAAGGATGCAATTTTAAGGCATTCGTGCTGTATTGCAGTGCATCCTATTATTATATTTTTTCGACAGTGAGAAAGAAAAATAAGGCTGCACTGCAATACAGCACGAATGCCTTAAAATTGCATCCTTATTTTTCTTTCTCACTGTCGCATTTCATTTATTCCTGATGATGGCTTGCGCATAAGCCGAAACGTCGAATAAAAATAATGTTTTCGATTATTGTGGCTGTTTTGTTTGCAATAAGAATCTACAGCAACTCCGCGCATTGTTTACTAATGGAAAAGACTTGGCTTGCTGAAAACGCCAGACTCAGTGGTGTTCAACGCGTGTATTATTGCATAACATGATTGTTAATCTCATAAATGCTGCCAAATATTAATTGTTACGTAACATGGGATTTAAAAGATGATTGTGATGAATACGCGTGGCGACTGTCAGTACTGCACTTAGTTGGCGTGAGGCGAATCGGTTTTGGACGTTAATTGAAGCAACAATTCAGTTCAGATAAAACTTTTCGTGGTTGTCCACATTTAATGCGAAAGTACTACTTTTGTGGGTTCCCATAGGAAATTTAGGGACCATTTTGAACCCATAAAACGCCTTAAAAACCCTGGTGACGTACGTTTGTTTTGTATTTCCACCTCTGAGAACGAAAATTGCAGGAAGTACAGACAGACTCAAGTTTCAATTGACATACACCGTGTGATTCAAATTGGAATTTGTAAGAATACACGTTAGATAGAGCAGCAGTAGCTTCCAGACTAACTTCACACATGAAAGTTTCTCTCTTTATTCTGTGCGCAGTTGAAAGGATTACATTCCTACGACGAAATTTAGAGAGACTTTCTTGTTTAAGCGCGCAGTATGCGCTTGCATTTATTCAGCCAGACACAACTGAACCTTAAAGAGCATTTCAAAAAACACATTCCACCGTTGTTCCCTGCCATTCAAGGGGTCATAAGAACAGTGTCAGCAATTCTTCGCTTGAAACTAGCGCCTACACAGGTGAATGTCAAATTTAGCTCCGGGAAAGCAATCCTTGGCTAAAATCCATGTTGTGAGTAGAAATAGTAGAGGCAAACTTGCAAGTGAGTGAAAGTGGGATTAATTCCATTTTACGCGAAATCAAAATACTTCACGCACGATTATCGCCGATTCGTTGAAAATGCAGTCATAGTGCATGGCAAACCGCTGAAAAATGTTTAAAAAATGATGCATTTGCTGTCTGACTGTCGTCTGGTGGAAAAATATTCAAGCTTTTACGCTGAAAGCGAAAGACTTGTTGCAACGCGAACGATGTGAAAGAAGACAAACTGCAAAGGTATCGTACTTGTACGCGGCGTCTAGGGTGGCCTGCGCAGCTCTGCGCTTTTCCTCCGATTCTTCCAGTTGACCAACAACCTCCGCGATCCGCTGTTCTCTTTCCTGAAACGCTTCAGTAAGCCTTTCGGCGGTTCCACGATCCTCGGTGCTCTGACCTTTCATCTCGCTCAATTTCTAAAGAAAGAACGCTTATCACCAGCCTTGACGTGTTGCGCTTCCGCACATGTATTTCCAACGTCTAAAATTTTCCCGAAATTCATCGCAATTGTATATTCAAAAACAAACACCAGATTAAAAATGCAGCTTTCAGGCTCTTTTATTGTGTTGCCATGTCGGCCTTACTAAACCGACCAGATGGTCAAATGACAACATACGGAAGTTTTTGCGTGCCTCAGCAGCATTCGTAGGCAAGCCGTCGTCGGCCTAGCAATCCAAGTGGAAACGGAAGCTTTGCTAGTAGCGCAACGAAAACAAAATGACACGTTTTTTGCAACACGGCTTGCACGCACACTGCGAAACCATGCACGTTGGTCACCTCCTTTAAAGTTTTGTTTTCAGCTTCCGCCTTGGCCAGCTTGTCGGTCAAACTCGCAGCAGACTGTTCTCGTTCAGTTGCTTTGCTTCGCAGCTTCTTGATCAAGTTGCTTTGTTGCAAATGCTGCTTTGATAACGCTTCGCCTGTTAACATGTCAAATGCAAGGTGCGAACTGCTTGGCTAGGAATTATAAGCTTAATCACGTTTGTGAGAAACAGGAAAAAGCTGCAACGGATAAGCGTTGACCCCCAGCCTGGCGAAACAATTTATCACGAATCAATCTGTTTATAAAACCAAATCAGCAATACAGTCGATCTCAGAAAGCGCTTGTTACGGGAAGGGGATACAGGAAGCTCCACAGCGGTTGTTTCACGGTCCAGCGATGTGCAATTTTTATTTTTCTTCGGGGAAGGAACTAAGAGTTCTTCAGAAACTTACACCAAACAGCTCACTTTCTGTTTCTGCAATGACACTGCTACTTGTAAAGCAAAAGAGTCGCTTGCAATTCGATGGCTCATTCAATATCAACACTGCCGGAAAGGCGTCTATATGGGCAGTGGGTGTACATAAAGCAGCCTGATCTCAGTCAATACACTTAAACAAGTTTAGATAAATCAATGCTTATTTGCAAGAAAACGCCTCATTTCGCAACACTTCACTTTAGCAGAAAGCTAAAAATTTCTAGTTCCTTGTGGCTGCAACTTTGCGCCTACGCTTATTATTTCATTACTGGAGAATACTATCAAAACCTTTGCGTATGTTGAAGTTGTAATTGTAAGGAAGCGCACTTTCCGCTTTGCATGTGTTAACAGGCCAAGTAATGTTATGAAAAGCGTTGCCATAAAGCGATAAATACATCTGGTGCAGGTGCCGCCGCAAGCATATCTTTCAGTTTTATGCAAAAAACGTAAAGCGTCTATCAGAAAATTTTTACTTTAAAAGAAGAAACTCCTGTTCAAAACGTTACGATCAACATCGATTAATATTTTATTTCAGTGATTTAGGAAATAACACAATAATGAAATCGGTCTTTTGAAAGCAACACACAGAAGCGAAAGATGGCAACCGCAATATATGAAGGTTTTGAGTTCATATATATGGATATCCGCTCTTCAAATCAACAACCTTCAGTCACAACCACTGAGCTTCGTATTGATTCAACGCTTACACGTGTGGTAGAAAACGCATCTTGCCAATGTGTCGCTAGAAGAAGACTTATGTCATGCACCTATGGAGCCACACCTGCAAGTAATCCGACGAATAGACATTTTTCATTGGCATTGACATATCAGGCTAAAGACAGAAGATTCGGAGATAATTACATCGCTGATATTATCAAAGCAAAAACAAGCCACGTCTAAAAACTTTTTTTTAAAAACCGGCTGCAAAACACGTAAAGAAAGCCGTAAACGGCTATGAATTCCAATCACCTTCTGCTAGTAAGCCTTGAATTGACTCCTCCTTCTCCGCAATGAGCTTCTGTACTTGTTCATTGCTCAGCCGTTGACTCAACTCCAATTTGTTGTTGGACACTTCATCAGAAAGTCTTTTTTTCTCCTCATCCACTTTCTGCCAAAGCAACCGCAACTCACCAACTGCATACAACCGCGAAGATGCGAATTGCGATGTGCGCGCGGCTGCGACACGAAATACAGGAGTGTACAACCGCGCCATGGTCTTGCTTTGGGATCACGAGCGCGTGCACCGCGACACTCGGCCGCAAAAAAGCAGAGCCTTACAAAGACCAGCGGTGTTTTAGACCGGCAAAGGTTTTACAATCCAGTGCAATGTGTGGCGACAGTAATATCGCAATTCTGACTGTACTTGTCCAAGCACCGAAGCACGCGTAGAGGAAAAATGGGTTGTCAAAGCCCATCACGTTACCTGCATCTGACAGTTCAAATCCTCGATGGTTTTCAAAAATTCCTGACGCTCTTCATCAAAAGTATTGCAGGCGGAAACGGTTGCGTTCGTCACTTCCGACCTGAAAACATTTTTTACAAACGGACAATAACCACATACATCCCAGTTTCAGTTGCGCAGTAACGAGTATGTCGAATTGTTGCCTGTCGCCACAGAGCAGCATTTTATCTACGATCAGGCAAAAAGCAGCGGAGACAGGAAAACCCATGCTTTGCGCGCGAAACGAATGCTACGGCGCAAGTGAGTTTACCTCAGATTGTCGTTTTCTTCGCAGAGTTTCGCGTTGCTAACACTGAGGGTGACCAGTTGCTGCTCGTAAGACTCGAATTTTCTCTGCATCTCCAGCCAGTCGTCCGCACTCACATTCGGTGTAGGATGGTCAGGCACAGACTGCGCGAAACACCAAGGCAGCGCTGAAACAATGCACCTCCAAACAGGCCGCACAGCAGAGATGAGCATTGAACTGGACTTGGATCCGGACTAGAGCACATTTTGTTGAATTTGGATTGGATCCAGACTGTGAAACTCTTCAAGATTTAAGATCTGGACCGGATTTGGACTTAGTTAATGGAAAAAATATGCGGCATGTTTGTTGTGAACAGGCTGCATTTTTCAAATTTTTTGGACTTCATTTGGACTTGGACTTTACATTTGCAAACGTTTTTGGACTGTGTTTGGACCTGGACTGAGTTTTAACAAATCAGGACTGGATCTGGATCGAAAAATATGACAGTCCGCCCATCTCTGCCGCACAGGGAGGCAGCCTTGTGTGATGGAGAGAAGGCATATACGGACAAACGTCGGTAAAACACACAAAAAAGGAGGATTTTATACACGTTCTACCCAGGCATCTTTCGCAGAAGAAAATCTGTGTGAGATCCAGGGAACTTGAGGTACTAGCGGCAAGTCTACCACATAAATTTTTTAAACCGCATAGTTTTCCGATGACGAGGACTTGCGAGTCGATTGAGTCATCTCGAAAACTGCGGATATATGTTGTCGCCTTGATTGTTTCTTCTTCTAAGAGAGCTTCAAAGAATTTGATAAATCGCTTTCATGTGCCTTGGGGGAACTTAAGACAAAGTTTAGTTTACCAAGGGCGTCGAGCACCAAGAGTTCAACAACGAGGTGTGACGAATGTGATGGGCTGGTGGCTCACAATAACATTTCAGTCAGTCTTTTCCGGATCATAAGAAAATATACCTACGAAACAAACCAGTGTATTGAACATCTTGAAAACGCGAAATATAAAAGCCACCTGCTTTTCTGCATTGCATTCGGAATCGTCATCGCCTTGCAGCCGAGCTCTCTGACCATCAACTGAAAAACAACGTGGATTCAGGTGAGGTGCTGTGAGAAAACAGCCTGCAAAGGAAAAAGGAAGCAACTTGCGGCTCATTTCACTTTTGTGCAGAGAGCGCCTGATGTACTAAACACAAAATGTTCATGATGTCATTCTCAGTTGGACAGCGCCTGAAGGCTAGTCACCAAGATTAACGGCGAGTCTGCACGTCTGACCAAAGCTTGAATGAAAATAGACCCAATACTCCGGGATCACCTCGACGTGTAGTGGTTCTCAACATCACAGCAAGCGGTTCTCAGGACATTTTACTTGAGGTCACATCACCGTGGAAAAACAACGACATGATCTTCATCACTAGCGAAGTCCGATGATCAAAACAGCGAACTCTAATTCGATTGACTGAATTGCACAGGACAATTTCGAAAAACCAAAACAGATAGAATTTGAGCTAGTTTCGGGAGGATCTGCCAAAACTTGGCGGGCAAAGAAAACTGTACCCATATTGCATCATTATTTCAAAACAACACTTGCCTTGACAAGCAAATAACAACGCAGAGCGGTCAGCTCCCAAAATGCTGAGTTCACGTTTTGCTCAATGCCACACGATTCAGCAAATGAAGAATTTTGCAAACACCACTATCACATGCAACTGACTCAACATAGTTTAGCAGCTTACTACTTCCCACAGCTTGTGGTTTTGAAACACTAACAAAATGCAGCATTTTTTCATTTCCAACACGAAAAATTTGCGTATGTTAAAGCCGCTAAAGGTGTTTTGGCGGTAAAAATCAACAAAGGTTCAGTGCTCGTCACTACCAATTTCGATGCGCTTTTCGCTCAACTTGCGAACATTAACGACCTGTCTGACAACAGAACATTCACGAACCGTCTGCAGTCGAATTTTCTTCTTGCACGACATCGTCAGTGCCTTTAGAATCTTGAAGCTCGACGGCGGGTGAAAGAAGTCGATCAGATGAGGAAGATTCTAACGGGAGTTGAATGGTGTTTTCAGTCCTGGAAGAGGAAACGGAAGACGAGGCGTCGTGCTCTTCGTAGCTTCGCAGAAGCAGGCTGGTTGTTTCGTCTGCTTTTACAGCTGATGACTGGCTCTCATTCATCGCATCAGTGCAGTGATTTCCGGCCGGTTCGTCGGGTGAAACGGATGCGTTGTCGGTGCCGAGTTCTTCGCGCAACGCGACGCTGACAAAATCGCATTCGTCGACCCCCCCCGCTGCTGGTCGACTCTCTGCGCAAAAGCAGCATCTCACATTGCAGTTCCGATTTTGGGGTTACAGTCGGCAAACACCAGAAAAAGTTATTTCCACAGACCGAAATGCTTTGGCACGAAAAGTGGATCCGGAATTGCCTTAAGCACTTGATGACAAGCGAAGATACAGATCGCAACGCTAAAAAATAATTTGAATCAATTCGACTGCTTTAGAAACCCATCTAGGTCTCCGCTGTGCATAGTGCTATGCTTGGCATAAGGGACACCACGAAAGAGCAACAAACTTCTTTGTGTCGTGTAATTAAAGGTGCAATTAGGTCGGAGCTTTTAGCCTGACACAAGCGACCACTACGATCTGAGTGACCTGATGATCCATACTATGGCTACCATAAAAGTCGATTTCTGAATCAAATGTTACTTTATACCCAACTCGCGCGATTCTACATCGGTTGCTTAATTTGCTTTGCGCATGGGCTCACCACATAGGCAAGATGCTGATACACATTTCACAAAATACTACTCTACCGCTCGTCTCAGCGTTGGCTTAAAGGAAAAGTATAGCCACGAATTAAAAAAGTTGAGGGCCCCGGCTATTGAGACTGGTGCAGTGTTAACTGCCCGGCAAAGGTCATCATTCCAGAAGTGGCGATAACAAAAATATCGAGGCATGAAAATCTTGAATTAAAAGGCCTACGCGTCTAAATGTTTTCTGACAGCCTGCATAATATCCATTGTTATACGAACGAAACACAAGTTCATGCAACACTAACTTATCATTAGTGTATAAAAATTTGAGTTCTGGTAACCTTGCACTTGGGTTCTACATCAACAACCGGGCTGTGTGCAACAAAATGTTTAAAAGAAGTTGCCGAGTGTATAGTTATATTTCTTTTGAAACGAATGTTTAATTTTACGTTTTTTTACTGCTACGGTTTTCAGCAGTGCTAATTGTTTTTCCCGATAACGAGTTTCTTATTTGTCTTCGAGCATGACGTTTAAACATGCGCAGCGATAATTTCACGTGACAGGGTCTGGGGAGGTAAGTTTATCACGCAAAGCTGATCGGTTCAATTTTTTAGAAATCTCTGGATGTACATCTTGCTGAGATTACTTGAAACTCTACGGTTACTTTCAATTAAGCTAACACGACCGCCGCGCTAAAATTGCCTCCATAAGTACCTCGCAGCGAAAACAACCGCAAATTTTTGAGAAAAATATTATAAGTGATGATGTGGTGTCTAACAAAGGCCGGTACTTGAAAACACTACTTTGCCAATAAGAAACCTGTTGTTCAAATTGCTACAGGACTATCTATTTTGAGGCTGTGTAGTCATTGTAAATCCTATGCATTTTCGTAATTACTTTGTGTTAGCTCATGGCAAGTTACATTAAAGTTATGGGTTGGGGTAAGTTTTTCTGAGGTTACCCCACAATAAGTTTTCTGAAAATTTGTACAATAAAGAGCAGACAACTGAGACTTCGCGTAACTTTCAGTTATTTCGTCAATATCCTGCATCTTTAGCATCTGGGGCCACTTATTCGTTGCCACCGGATAGTAAATAAGGTTTCCTAATTTAAATAACGCGATTTTACGAAGTGAGCCCAGTGGAAAGGACCATAAAACGAGTTGCTTTTGAGACGATTTGTAAGAGATAGGCTGGGAGCTTCCGGGTAGCCTCTCTAGCCTGTCCAGCACTCACTTTCTCGCGAGATAATGGTGATAAAACTGCTCTCGAAATACGTTCAATCTTATTTGCAGACGGCATGTCTGTTTGTTATCGCCATGTACTCGTCGGCACACAAGTTTCAAAATGGCAAGCATTCACTGGAGCCAACTACGGCATAAACGAGAGCACAGTACACAAGCCCACACATACACTGCAGGCCAAGCCATGATTTCTGCAAAGTCTCCTCCGTAAAGCAAACGGTCTGATGTAAGCAATTATGCGTGGACAGCAACTTAAAGCCACATCCAATACATGTATATTGTTTTAAGCAAGCCCTTACCATATGCATGACGACTCATTTGAGCATCTTGCCGAGGTTTGAACAAACCAAGGTTGTCACTGCCATCCACCTGCGCAACAGGATCATTTTGGCTTAGCCAGAAAAAACTCAGTCCAAAACAAAAAACGACATAAGAGCTACAGAGATCATTTACCTGCGCACGAGCTCAAACCCTTAAAAACAGTTCCGCTTCGGATCAAAAAGTTTGATAGAAGATTAACGAACTGTCATTAGAATGGACGTCTTTTGTTTTTTTGGTGTCCCTACACCATGTTTTCGAGGTAACGATGCAGGTTTCTCGACGTTTTGTCCGCAACAGCATACCAAATGGAACAATGAGTCAACATTGTAGCGTTTATCAGGCGTGGGATGTCAGTCATACGCGGTGAATAGTTCCAGAGTGTAATTCAAACAGAGCTACCCAGACACTTGCACAATTACAAGCGTATTAACAGGTTATGCGCAAGATCTACGCGGTGTGCGGAAACTTGCCAGCAACTCCCTTATCACTGGCTTGGCTGGCGAGACTCGACTCACGGATAATGGCGAAGAGCAATAACCGCTGATGCGGACAATGTCTGACGCTTCACTGTCGAACCGATCTGGAGACATCCGGAATTGAGAATTGCTGTCCGGGCCAACAAATTGATGTTGATTTTCCAATTCCAGCATCTTGGGTGCTAATAAGCAAAACATAAGAAATATATTGGAGAACAGAAACACGCTGCTAACTATTGCCGAAAGCAAGCACACCAAAACGCCCACCCGTGCATTAAAAATATTTTAACTAGTGCAAGTATGCGGTACATTACATGGCCTTGCAGGCCAAGGCCAGGGATGCATGTCTGTAAACCAGCTATATCCAACCGAAATTGCTTATTCAGACAAAAATTATGTCACTAACCTCACCAGGGCCGCACATTGAATCACTTGTTTTGTTCTTAGCAAACTAAATATAGTTTAAGCTAATGTACTGAAAGTGTTCGAATCGTAACTGCAATGGTAACGACAGTTTGGCGCGTTTAACCACTCCGTAAGTGTGATTTCATAGGTAAGTTTAGTGCCAATGAGACAATGGTGGAAATCAGAAAACTAATTGAAACGTTTTGCAACAAGGTGTCAGTGGACATATGGTAATCTTCCAGCACTCAGTACAGACGTGACAAAATGGCACAGAGGAACACCTGGACCTGCATCAAAACTGTCAAATTTAAGATTATCAAAATAATGACAGGTTGTCAATAAGTAGGCTACTTAAACTTCAGCGAACACCTAAACTGGGCCGCATGCCACCCGCGGGTTGGACACAGCTGCTCTAAACTTTTTTCATGGCACCAAAACGACAAAAAAAGTAACAGGTGAAAAGTTCGACTGGCAAACACTTTTCCACGCCAACTAGAAACATTAAGTTGGCCGTCTGTGTTTAAACCACCTTTTCTTTTCAACTGTTGCGGCCAGTGGCCCAACTATATGGAAAAGTACGTACAGGCTGGAACCAGTGCTTTGTAATAGACTGCTCATTGAGCCATCCGCGTGGGCACAAACCGTTCACATGTTCACACAGCGTTTTACGTAACACGTGACTCAATATTCACGCCGTTCGTTGAATGCGTTTTTCTGCTCACCTTTCTGTGCATGTATTTACGATCTCGCAGAACCTTACTGGTTCGTTTTCGTCAGTAGTGCCGTGAGCGAGTTGTCATCTGCCTGATGCATCAACTGTTTTCTGCGACATGTTTGCTGCTGTTTAGTCGTAAAAGACAAGTCGCTGTCTGTTTTAATGGTCGATAGATCGATAGATGTTGCCGTTTTGCGTCATAAAAAACAGTGCAGAACTCGAGGCAATAAAGTGTACAGTGTCACCTCTCAACTCCCCTGCCTGTTTCGTGTCTCTAACAGCCGCGAGCCTGAGTAA
>Ga0210059_1006838_pt1 | contig 18224 bp, 14 predicted proteins | sample Ectturendosymbi2_FD_188042 | JGI IMG/M metagenome (GOLD analysis project Ga0210059, IMG submission 188042) | Ecteinascidia turbinata endosymbiont from Florida, USA - Sample 2 (SPAdes) (version 2) | ecosystem: Host-associated > Tunicates > Ascidians > Unclassified | place: Key West, Florida... | reverse complement strand
GGTCAATTGACAAGGACGATACACTTGGATTAGCGTAAGGTCTTTGTTACATGACCCTAAACCCAAACCTAAACCTAAACCCAAAACCTCAACTAAAACTTAAACCCAAAACTTAAAACCTAAACCCCAAATTCAAAGATCAACCCAAACATCTGAACCTAAAAGTTGAACCTAAACCCGAAATGTACTCTGTAAACCTAAACCTTAAAGGTAAAACCTAAACTGAAATTTAAACATACACTGAAATGTAAACCCTCAATTTTTTGAAAAAGTACATAGAAAGCATTCCTATCAGTGGTGTAACCTCTACAAGCTAAGCCAGTGTAAATGATGAGAGCAGAACCAACGAACAATCGCACAACAGGCATTGACATTTTCCACTCAACTATGTCCACGTTGCTACTAGACCTCAACGTTATAAGTGAACAAACGTGGATACAGTTCGAATTTCAAAATAGTCCCAGTAGAGTTTTGCATTTGATGGCAAAATATACACTGCCATTTAGCAAACCTGTGAAGTCGGATCACAACCAAAATTTTTGATATTTTCAGAATAATCACATTAAAACAACAAAAATTCTCTGAGTCCTATTCAGTCCTGATCCGCCAATTTTCAAAAAAATTGCAGTCCGATCCAGTCCTGATCCGGCCAGAATTGGCTTCAGTCCTGATCCAGTCCGATACAGTCCTGGTCCGTGCTCATCTCTGCCATCCAGTTCACTGCAGTGTTGGCAAGTGTATATTTATGTATATATACCAAATTTCTAAATTTTGGTATGTTTTTAAAGTGTTTGGTATATACATTTTTTATTTGGTATATATAAAAAATTTGGTATATACGGTGTTAGGTATCTTTTTTTCAGAGGGTTATTTGAGACCTCACACCAAATTTATTCTATGGCAAGGTATGGACAGAGAAATCATAGTGGTGTTAGAGCTGTGTGTGAAAAGTTTAATGATTTTGATTAACATGGGAGTATGGTATTAATTCGATTGTACCGCGCAAAATTCTGTACTAAAAACACCAACGCAAAGTTCGGTGCGCGTTATAAACCAGGTCATTGATTTTTATGCATTTGGTGGTTTTGGTACTTTTCAAATACAATTGGTGGTTTGTTAGAAGACTCTTGTATGGAAAATGATTTGATCATTTCTGATTATGCACTACTAAGTACTACACTACCCCAGGATACATTCACATACATTAGTGATGTACACAACACAACATCTTCATGATCTTGGATAGACCATTTTGTCTCATCCTTTTCAGTGCATCAATGATCAAGCAATGTTCAATATGGATGTGCTAACTGCTAGCCTAGTGCTAACCGAGTGCACACTTTCTGATCATTGGGCAGTCACAGTCAGCATTCAGTGCTCCCACCTTCCTGAACTTCATGATTAAGGTGATGGAGCCCCAGTCAAGTCGAATTCACTGGCTACTGGCTTAAGGTTACGGAAAGAGACTATTACCATGAAAGCAAAAACCTACTTGATCAACTGCAATTGCCCACAGAGGTTAGGCACTGTCAAAACTATGATTGTACAGATGAGAAACATCTGGAAGAAATAGAAAATTGTATGCAGAATAGAGCTAACCAGTGCTCTGCTCTCTGCTGCATCCTCTGCAATTAAAACAACAGGTAAAAAGAATGAAGGTAAATTTTTTAATTTAACATTCCTGGCTGGAACTCAGTGGTCAAATCAAAACACCAAATTGCTGAAACAGCCTTCCGGCTATGGGTAAAGTGCAGTAGTAGACCCAAGACTGATGGCATATACAGGAACATGGCTAAACCAAAAAAAGACTTCAAATATTCATTGCGGCAATGCTGCAAAGATGTTGAAATACATGAGGCCAATGGCCTAGCACCTGCACTACAGCAACAGGATTATAAAACCAAGAAGTCATTTTGGCAAAAGGTCAATAACAAAAAGAGATCCCCATCATTACCAACATTGGTAAGAAGGGCAAATGGTGGTTCAGAGCATTGTGAAAATGTGGAAAGACTATTTCAAAAGAATATTAAACTCTGAAAACTCTGCCAATGGGTCTGCAGAGTCTGTGGAACACAGAACAGACTGCAAGGCAAATTATATGGGTCTTGAAATGCCCATGTGTTCTTTTGTCTCCTTGACATCACTTCTTCAAAAGCTGCCCTTGAACAAAGGTTTAGGGCGTGATTGTATTTCTGCAGAACACTTGCTGTATGCAGATGAATCTCTGCGCTTTTTTTCTTAATTAACTGTTTAATATGTCTATTATTCAAGGGTATATACCCAATTCTTGTTTAAACACCACAATAGTTCCCATATGCAAAAACAAGAATGGGAATATGTCTGACACATCAAATTACAGACCAGTGGTAGTAGCCACAGTGGTGTCAAAGCTACTTGAGCACTTCATATTATCTAGCATATCTCCCTTCTGTGATATCACAGACAATCAATTTCGTTTTAAGGCTGGTCATAGTACTGATCAATATACATTCTTGTTGAAGCAAACTGCCTCATACTTTGTAACCCATGGTTCATCTCTGCATGCTGTGTTTTTAGATGCCTCGAAAGCATTCGATCGAGTACTACACATGAAATTATTTGAGAAACTAATTCAAAGATAGGTCCTAATGTGTTTTGTGTACCTACGGAAACATTGGTACAAGGAACAAACGATGTAAACAAAGTGGGGCAGGGATTTTTCTGAACCGATCCATGTGTCTAATGGGGTTAGACAAGGGGGAGTACTGAGCCCATACTTGTTCGCTGTTTATTTAGATGATTTGTTCAATGAACTAAACATTGAAGCAGGGTGTTATATTGGTGAAGTTTTATTAAATCACTTGATGTTTGCTGATGATATTTGTGTGTTTTGTCCAAGTGTACGTTGGTTGCAAAGAACACTAGATGTGTGCCAAGCGTATGCAGAATCGCATGGGATTATTTTCAACTGCAACAAAACTGTATGACGTTTAAGGCTAAAAGTGTAAAAAGCACAGTCACTCCATTGTTGACATTAGGTGGTCAAAACGTAAAATCTGTTAACCAATACAAATATCTGGGGATTTTATTGGATACTGAGCTCTCAGATGACAAAGACATTCAGAGACAACTGTGATATCAATATTGTGCAGCAAACAAGCTGCGAGCCTCCTTTTCCCGATGTTCAAATGTAGTTAAAAACGTACTTTTTTGTTCCTTTTGTACGCTGATGTATGCATCACAATTCATGGTGTATTCAAGTATGTACTTTCCACGATGGGTGTAAGCAAGGAATCGATCAGCAAAATTTTAATAGGAAATAGATTTCACGTAAAATTACGCATCCTCAGTCCCAGGAAGTCATGTATGCAGAGATTGCGTGTGGCATATAATTTTGGATGCAGAGGTCTATACAACCTGCCCTGGAGAGCGAGTGTTAGTAGCCACCAAGTTCAATGTAACATTCCTACCTTTGAGGCTCTGTTACGAAAATACACGTACTTGTTTCTCGAAAGATGCAGAAAATCTAACAACATATGGTTACTTGCTTTGATGCAGTTAGATTGTTTGTATTCCTCCCTATTCTTTGAACACTATAATCGCGTTTTACTCGGCGAATTAGTGATCGAACTTTGCAGTATCCATTTGATTGATGGCATGTCATGCCACATGTCACAATGCTTCCGCATTTTACCTAGACTCGACCGAGTTAGGAATTAGCACCCTACTGCGCAGTAGTTTTGTAACAAGTGTTACATGTTAGCTAATTTCAGTGTTAAGAATGTGTCTGTAACTTTATGGTTCTGTCTGCAGTGCAGTTGCAAAAAGTGTCTGTAACCCTGTGATTCTGCCAGCTTCAATGCCTTGTACTACATGCTGTTTTGTCTGTTTTTATTGACCTGCCTTCTGCAGAATGTGTGTGTTCATACTATGGACTTCGTGTCTGCTATAAACAAATAAATTAAAATTCAATTATGCCTTTACGCTAGAGGGCACATGAATTCAGGTGCGCATAACAAACAAGTCATACGCAAAAGAATGTGCAAGTATGGTATATTTCGTATAGCCTGTTTTAGCATAGCGCAGGGGTGCAAAAACCTGGTTGTATGCCCGAGCTTCTGTCAGATAGGACAGCGCTTCCTAAAACTGGTGTGTTAGCGTTTTACCGTGTGGTATCTATGGATATAATGCGCTGTAGATAAACTTCCCTGTTTGCAGTTTCAATGTTACTAAGGCTCTATGATGTAATAATACAAAATGTTGCTACATAAACGACGACATCAACGTTGCAACATGAATGTTGTGTTCAGTTTGAGTATTGCCTGTTTCAATTCAGTGTTTTCATTGGTAACATTTTTATTTGGATACCCCAGTTATGGCAAGTCAGAGTAGCACGAAAAATGTTCTGCATATGATGCTTCATTCAATCTGGAAGTTGTTGGTTATGCTGAAATTAATGGAAATGGAGAAGCTTCCAGAGAGTTCACTGTACCAGAGACAAATGTTAGAGACTGAAGAAAGCAGAAAGTCGTCCTGTAAGAATATGAAAAAAACAAGAAAGCACAACGAGGGAGACAAGCCTTATACCCAGATATACAGAAGGAACTTTATGAATGGATCATTGAGCAAAGATCTAGTGGATACATCGTCACATCACTCCACGTTAGACTCCAAGCCCAACAGTTTTGCAAAGATTCAACCATCAAAGCGTCTAATGGATGGGCACAAAAGTTTATGAGAAGGCATGAACTTTCAATATGCCAGAGAACAAAGATAGCACGGAAGTTGCCACATGATTTAGAAGAAAAGATCAATTCATTCCATACCTTTATAATCAATCTACGTAAGCAGAACAACTTTGAACTGTCACAAATAGGCAATATAGATGAAACTCACATGTGTTTTGACCTACCAGCCAGCAGGACAATTGACAGCAAAGGGAAGCACACAGTCCAGATTAGGACCACGGCCATGAGAAGACTCATTTTACAGCTGTGTTATCTTGTATAGCAGACGGCACAAAACTAAAACCCATGGTGATTTTTAAAAGAAAGAGTATTCCAAAAGGAGAGAAATTTCCACCAGGTGTCATGATCCACTGTCATCCTAAAGGATAGATGGATGAGAAGGGCATCGTTTTATGGTTAAATAAAGTTTGGGATATTAGACCAGGCGCACTACTAAAGAAGTCTATGCTTGTAAAGGACCAATTCCGCTCACACTAGACAGACACTGTGAAGGCCAAGGTGAAAGGTCTAAATACATTTCAACCTGTGATTCCAGGTGGACTAACCTCTATTCTTCAGCCACTGGATGTTGTTTTAAACAAACCCTTCAAAGGCAGAGTCAGGGAGAAATGGATTGCCTGGATGAAATCCGATGACAAAGAGTGACTGCAGGTGGAAATCTCAAGAGACCTGGCTTATCTCTTGTGTCATCCTGGGTTAAAACATCATGGGAAGACATGCCGAAAGAAATGATCATCAAGAGTTTTTTAAAGACAGGCATCAGCAATAAAATGGACGGCACAAAAGATGACCTGCTGTGGGATTCAGATCCAGGCTCACAAGAAAGTGAAGAAACTGAAGAAACAGATGTTCTCGCCAACTGGGGCACTGATGAAAAATTAACTCAAGAAAAGGGGAACAATTGTTTGGTGTATCTGATGACGAATCGGATTTGGAAGTGTTTTAAATTGTAAATTTCATTTGTGAATTGTGTTCATACTGGTAGTTTGCTTTACCAGGGTACCGTATGTTGTCAGTAAATGTTTTGTCATAGCTGCACGCTTTCAACAGCATTTGTCACTTACAATCCTTGGTTTAAGCTGAGAAAAAGTGAAAAAAAAATGTATACCAATTTTCAATCAAAAAATTAAGGGTGCGCGTTATACACGAGTGCGGGTTATACTTGAATAAATATGGTAAGCAAAAAGCAGGACTGGAAGAGAGCTGAGAAGTTCTTAAAAACTGAACTTAGCACTAGGTATGTGTTTTTAGTCAGCCAATGCATCTATCCCATGTTTAGAAAGCTGTGTATGAGTGTGGCAGAAGATTTATAGAAGAGCAACTAATTAATAATAGAGTTTACATGACTTGCAAAGCAGGATTCTTCTGGTGCTTGTACTGTAGGCCTATCCCTTCTGCAAACTACACAAAAAATTCCAAACCGCAAAGCAGCTATTTGCACAGCATAAGAATCTATCGACCAGAAAAGAAGTGAAAATGCAGTTGCAGGTGTTGAAAGATTGAATTTTCCAGAGGATAATGAATCTGTCCTGCTGTAGTTAAAAAAGTAGAAATTAAGCTTGCAGCTTCTTTATGATGACATTGCTCAACAGCAACTAAACCCGAGCTGTACTTTTATCGTACTAAGCATGGCAAAACAGAAAAACAACTTTCTTTGTTGCGACTGTTTGAGACTGCAAAGCAGACGAAGGTCTGTCTCAACATCCTGTTTGCAGACACAAGACGGTGACATAGGAGAAAGAAATTGTTACTCAACTCAGCATGAGATTACCAAGTTGCCAAAAAGGCAGTTGACGACCCGGTCACGACCTTCGCATGGGAGTTCGTCATAGCGTTAGCTATGTTAAATTATTGGCCACCGGATGGACAGCTGGAGTGGTTAACAAGGCAAAGGAAGAGTCGTCGCTGAGCGCCGCCTGGCAAATCGGAGGACCAAGATATTGATCATTTAAGTGAAATCGTAAAAAAGCATGAAAAAAAACCAGCATTAAGCTGTAAGGTCTCTGCTACAGAATATATTTGGTATGTATTTGGTTTATTTTTAGACTAAAATTGGTACATCCGTTGTAAGAAGAGTTGGCACCCTGGTCCAATGCTGATGCTCTCTGCCACTGCTTGCTTAGTAGTTTGTTATTAGAGTTTTTGTATCGATAGCGCACAGACCACGTTCACGTTGTTCTGTTGCCGTGCCATCGTCAAAGCATTTTTTGCTGCTGCTGATCGGAAGCCCTTTGTAAATGAAAATTTGTGCACCAGCAAATCTGTGAAACTGAACTTCAAAACGGGTGAGACTGAGAGCCAAAGCTTTGCTTCGGGTGGTCAACTTAATTAAAATGCGGTTGAAGTTGCGAGACTAAAAAGCACTCATGCCTGACTAAGTTACTTTGTTGTTAGTAGCATTTGAGGAAACCAGCAATTCAACATGCAAGATGACCTTCGTCACACGCAATCTCTATACTGGGCAACACCCCAAAACTCTATAGCTGTCAATCTTTTTCTTAATTTGATTTTAGTGATAGCAATTAGCGGCAGACCGAAGCCTGAAATTTGCTCCTTGCCCAGGTGGCTGAGGTGAACGCTGTTGCCCAAGAAGCACTACGGCGATTCACTTAGTGGCTGTGGATCGAATACTCAACCTTCCAACTGAGAGGCAGACACTTTTCCACCAACTGAGCTATACTGCCGCCCCCAAAGCAGTCTTTCTCATTATACCCGTAGATCTGTGAAAGGGACAGGTAGGTATCTTACTGCGTGAGACAAGATAGGTGATCTTGTGTGAAAATATGTCTTCTCATAGCTGTTATGCAACCCTTGCATAGAAATATCCAAGCTTGCATGCATTGTGAGTTGTGTTAACTTCCCATGCCGATTTTTTACTTTAGATTCAAGGTGTGTGGTGTTGTAAATGGTTGATCAACTTTACATTCTTTTTCTGGTGACATCACTGGCTTGCTGCAATTTTCAGTATGACACAAGATGTGCTTCAGCAGATTGGTGATATTCCAAACCAACTTGGATATTTGGTTTTAAATGAAGATGGAGCAGTTTTAGAATCAGATGGTGATTTAATCAATGATGAACCAACTGCAAAAGTCCTTTTCAAAATGGTCCGCATAGCTTGGAATGTAAAGTTTAACAAAGGAGATAAACATGTGAACATGCTTAGTCTTGTTTTTCCAAATCATATTCTCCATGCTACGGTTTCAAATGAGAAAGTCTATATTGTGAAGAAGCCATATGTAGCAAAAGTCTGATTTGATATGCTTGTTTGAGCATTTCGAGGATATTTCTTATTATATACTGCATCAGAACACGTGCTCAATGTTTCATTGAGTGATGTCATTTTTTTCATTCATACCTCTTGTTTGTTGTTGCTGCATTTATTGTTGTTATAAGTTGGACTGTTCGGTTTCTTTCATAAGTGTTTGACAATGCATCATTAACTTGGAACTGCTAGCAAGGTTTTGCTTGGCATTAAAAATTGGTAGAATCTCTAAACTTAAAGTGCTGAGGCATATAAAACTGCTGTTGAGCATTACGGTGATTGAGGTCCAAATTTTATGTGGTTTAGAAATCAAATCTTGTGTTTAAGTTTAATAAACTTTTACTAGAAGCGTCATTGTAGATAACTTGCTAAATGATTTCTTGCTTAACTTTTCTCATAAATTAATGAAAAATCATCTGGAGATGCAGATGACAGGCAAGTTTAAAGTGATTTTTACAGTCACAATACTTGTGTTTGACTTTAGTATTTGCTATTTTTGTGTTGCTCTCCTTTAATCACTCTTGAAGTTTTTCTTGATTGTTTCATTGTGATTTTGCAATGGTTGTACCTACTTATCCCGAGAGAGGTCATTGGTATAGATATGATTTTTGCATTATCAGTGTTTTTACCATTTGCAAAATGTAAGGTTGTGGGTGTGTAAGGTTATCTAGTCTCTCTTTTATCTAACTATAAATACACTAGTGAAAACAGCTATACTATAAAAAAATTTAACAAAAACCAGAAAAATTGTTTACTTGGGAAGTTTTCTTTCTCAACACCTTCTGCACCAGTGTATGAATATATGGTACTTTAAAATCCTGCATAGAGCCAATATTTTCATGACACTTTGCAACCACGTAACTTGCCAGTCGATTGTGCTAGAGAGCTGTTCAAACCCTCAAAAGACTCAGCGAGTCTTCCACCAAAATTTGGATAAAATAATCTTTTTGGATAATTTATCCCAAATTTAGTTATTTTGGCCATAACTTCTAATGCGGAGATGCTAGAAAGCCAACCAAAGGATCAAAAGAGTCAGAGTTTAGCCTAGTTTCCAGTAAACGCAAGAGCAAAACATTTCCCTCTTGCGGTTGGGGGCCAGGGCCCGATAACCTTGGCCACAAATGCTTAAACCTATATCACTTATGACATCATCCACAAACCCGAAACCTAAAACTTAAAATTTTTTCATTACAACTAGAAGACTTACCAAGTCTTTTGAGGGTTTGAACATGTCTTCAGCACATTTGGCTAGCAAGTTATGGAGTTGCAAAGTGACATGAAAATGCAGAATTTTCAGCTAAATCCACCCAGTGTTGAAGGTGCTAAAGAATTTGCAACAAGACACCAGATTGTTTATTCTCTGTATGGTGTGAATTGTCATGTAAGGCTTAAGAGTCTCAAATGTTCATGGATTTTTGTGAGCCATAAGGTGACACATACTGTTCATATTTTTTCATTGTTACAGGATTAAAAGGTTTAAAAAGATTGTATTGCTATTTTATGAATAATCATATCTAATTCCCAAGTTGTCCATCACTGTGAATGCATTTTCCATATTTTTTCTGGTGTATGTTGACAGCAGATGAAACATTTAGATTCAGATGAAAGAACATGCATATTATCAAAAGAAACTTGGATGTGATTAGTTATGATGGATGTAAGAATTCCTCTTTTTTATTTGAAACTTGAAGTTGTGGCTGTGTAGTTCGTTATTGATAAGAAATATGAATGACTAGTATCATATTCTATATATGGCTGACACTTGTTTGAACTATTTTCAATTTGTATAAAATGCTAATTGCAACTGTATCTTGTCAGAAATAAAATTTTATCTATTACGAGCATGCATCAACAATGAATATCAAATGTAATTGATCTGAATTCTCTTTATTAACACATTTGGCGACCGGTAGATTTTCCTTTTGAAGGTATAATTTGCCCGTATTGGACAAGTCTTTGCTCTCTAGCTGAATTGTCTGGTGAGTTATGGAGTTGCTAACAGATGCTAGAACCTAGGTTCATGTGAACTGTCGCACCAGTGAAGGTGTTAAGCACTCTTGTTTAATGCCCTTTCCTACACACCTAGCAAATATTAGTAACTAAGTACAGTTGGTCACATTTGTGCACTCGGCAAGTTGAACTGCAGACATATTTTGGACCTACAAATGTCACAAATCACTTGTTAGAAATGTCTACTGACATTTTTGCAATTCATTGTTGTACTGCATTTTTAGATAGAGAGCTTGAGTAAGCTTTCATAGTGATTCATCTTCAAAGGCAATGTACCATTACTTTTGTGGCATGATTTCATTGAATGATTTTGTAGTGTTTTTTTGACCAAAGTACACACATTGGAAAATTCAGACGATTGTTTACTGTGTAAACCCAAACTGTAGCTGGAAGACTAAAATATTTCATTTTTTTGCTTGTCATTGGCTACTTGCTTGATCTTGCACTTAAAACACAAACTTATACAGTAGAATTTGTCTAATTTGTCACCTCAAGGGGATTAGAATAAAGTGACGAATTATGCAAACAGGTGAAAACTATCATAACAGCTCGTAGGATATACTTTATCATAGTAACTCGTATACATAGTGCTCTTATTTGCAGTAAAATACAAGTTTATGACATTATGGTTGAATACAACAATTAATTCCTCTACTCTATCTGGACTCTTCCATTTAATCAAGTGCCTTTTAAATCTTTAATAAACTTTTCCGCGTTCTCTCAATGGGAGTCGGGTCACGCTTAGCACCTTGTGTATAAATTCGATAAACAAATTGCGAGGTGCAACGATTCTCAAATAAAGATCCCTAATTTGTTGGAATTTCCATGCGTACTAGCTGCTTAGACGTCAAAAGCGAAACTGCAAATGACGAATTAGACAAACAAAATGCTTCTCAGGGATGGAAAGAGGTGACGAATTCAGCAAATTGACGAATTAGATGATGGCGAATTTGACGAACAGAAATGTTCACAAAAGATAGGAATTCTGCCGGTACTGATAAAAAAGTGACGAATTAAGCGAATTGACGAATTAGACGAGTTCTATTGTACTACTAACACACACTATCTTTAAGGACATGCTGGGATATCCACAATATGGTCGATCTGCACTTCAATTGGCTAGTTTTTCAACAGTGCACTAGTAGCAATTGTAACCTGAATGACTTGTTGTCTTCCGCAAATGTGCTGTTTGTTTGAACCTGCCAAGTAGTGCTTTCCTCATAGGTACATTAGCATAATTGCAATATTCCCACTTCCATAAAATAGTGAAAACTTCTGAGAATAAGTGAAAAATTTATGATATCCATACACACCCACAAGGAAGAGTGAGGTGAGCATGTTTTCATATAATTCTGCAATCAATGTACGAGTATAAATAAAGAGAAGACAGGCAAACTGTGTGAAGTTCTGCTAGCAATCAGCAGCTGTCACAGCCAAGTTGTTGATAATAGTTACTTTCTAAGACTTGATATTCTCCTTGAAATGTGCAAATGTACGCCTAAGTATACATATGTCCCTACTTAAGAATCCATGTGCAAGATCATGCATTTTCTTTGTTTTTTGTAATAATGATGTGGTGAAAACGGTGCTGCTAGGTAGTAAATTGTGATCATTTGATGTTAAAATGTCATCCCAAATTTAAAACATAGGCATGTTTTGTTTAAGCATCAGAAGATTACTAGTAGCAAGATTTGTATAGTTTTAATATTTTAAAATTCATAATAAATCATCACATTTTTAGTGCTTTTGCACTGATCAGCTCTGGTATTTGCACTGTTAAAGGGAACATGGATGATGTCAAAATTCATTTGAATCCTGATGTATTTGGTAAGATGTGTTTTTCAATTTGATCTTGATAGTGGCAATGTGTTGTTTTAAAGTAGTCATGGTTTTCAGTGCCATGATTAGTTTTTGAGATATTCAAACGGACATTAATCAGTTACCCTAATATTCTCAATTGTTAAAGATTTCGCTTTGGAAGAAATCTTTAAAGCTCAACTGACATGAATTTTTTTGTTCACATCGGTAGAAATTTTCGTTCTGATTCCAAATCACTAAATTTTATTAACGTCGGTGCCGTGAGAAGCAAATTAAGTTCGGGAATAGCTGAGTGGTGACTCACAGTGGTGCTACGTCATCATTGAACTTTCTCTGTGCGTTTACTTCGCGTTGGATCGCAGTCGCATTGCTTGTTAGCGTTCCATCTCCAAACACAACGCGTTTGTACTAGGGTTTTAAATTATCTCTGCAGCAACAATTCCACAGTGTCACTTGACATTGTCACACTTTGTAGCATTCATAGGGCATAAATGGCAAAATTGTTTTGAGAATGACAGTGAGCAATGAGACATTCCCAATGTTGGCACACCAGTATGACCCTTAATGAAGATATGAAGATGAAGCTGGCTAGGCTGTGAATATTCCTGATGTTGAGGACTGGTAAGCTTTTAAGCAGCTGAGAGATTTTATCATGTGAAATCACTGATTGATGACAGCGTCGCCGTCGGTTCCAGAAAAATATTCAGTGGGGAAGGGCAAAGCATGTAAATGGGGTGTCAAAAACAAAGGTAGATGCAATGTAAAATGCCTACTGTTTTGGTATTGAGCATTGGAAAGCCGGATAAACATTCCATCCTATGATGCCGATTGTGGTTGACAAATATTGACGGCAATCTGTCGCCTCTTTGCACATAGCTGAGACAGCACAAGGCAATTTTCATTTTTTATATTATTTTCACGAAAATGTGATAAATATGCTAGTTTATACTTTCAGAAATTCTTGCCGGATTTTTACCTTTATCTGTCCAATTTTATTGTAAACTTGTCAAGTGTGGGAAGGCCCCATGGCACCCCTATCTCCTATGACTATGAAAGAATAAATCTTCTTTCTACATCCTGTGGGCAATGCAAAAATATGTCAACTGTTAGAGGTTGTGTTTCCTGCAACTCTCGTTCAGAAGTTAATACGAAGCGAATAGAGAAAAATGCGGACTGCGTAACAGAGTATTCAGGATTTGATTTAGCCTCAAAGTGAACGTTTTGGAAGCTGACTACATCTAATATCAAGATGTAAACAGGCTACGCTTGCAGAACGAATTCATTCATGAGTACATGTGATTTTGTTTGAAAAAATATCGGCATTTCAAACATGTTGTCGTTCGTTGTGTGGGTTAAATATTGAAATTCACGCAAGACATTTTTTTGCAATGTGACTTTTTCTTTTTTCACTTAAAACTTGCACACACATAGCATACTGAAGATTCGTGTGATGGATTTGGAAGAATCAGCCAAAAAAGAAGAGATTTGCCTGCTTATTTTTTCCAAAAGTAGACAACGATTTTTATTTTAACATTCATGCACCTGCAAGTACCCTTGCTTAATTTTTGAATAAACATGTGAAAACATCCTGGCATTTGGTTGTCGTGCGTAGTCATGCAGTATGAAGTGCATCAAAATATGCAGGAGGTGTTGAATCTTAATGCACATTGGTGCACGGCTTCATCTTTACTGATCTATTTTTCACAAGCTGACATGGGAGGAGACCTTTGGCAAGCAACAACACCCACAGCTGCATTGTAGATGGGTTGCTTTCCTGGAAGGATAAAAACTTCTTCCATTAATAGTGTGATATTAGTACATCTAGTGTGATATTAGTTCTAGTGTAAGTCTAGTCTAGTGTGATAGCACTAGATTTTGCAAAGTTTTCATGTAGTCAAAGCCAACAGTGTTGTTTTGTCCTGGATTAATTTTCAAATCTGCAATCGTTTCAAACCTTGATGTACTTGAAAAGCATGTTTATTATCTTCTTTGTCTGTCTGAGCTGCAAGCAACATTCACAAACAGCTTCATTATAAAATGTTTATTGTTTGAGGCTCATGTTGCAATGACAAGTCTGCATCAGTGCTTATCAGCAAGGAGGTCAATCTTGTTATGTTTAATCCAAGCACTGTATAGAGCTGAAGATGCATGCTCAGTAGGTGTAATATCCACTGAACCAACATCATATTGTTGGATTCAGCGTTGTGGAAGGATCCTTTTGATGAATAATGCTTAATTCAAACAGTTTGAAAGTTCATGGGGCATAAGCGTAAAACGTTTGTGGCATGGTTTGTGTGCTGGCTTCACTACATCTTGTGATTTAACAGGTATAATATTAACACTTTATGGTTTAGTTCTTATCTAATATTTGAAACTGTCATACCTGCATATGCATATGATGCATATTGTTGTGGCTGTTTTTTGCTGTTGATGCAATACATAAGAATGTGATATTCTTCATTTTAACAGATTTTTTTGAAGTTTGGATATAAAACAACTAATAAAGTGCTTCTAGAGTTAAGTCCAGTTACAAAGTTGAAAACAGATCGCTGTGTAAGCACATGGTATCTATATTTTCTTTGTTTTTTAGAGTTAAATTCATTTAAGTTAGTGGATTCTTGTGCAATCAGAATGCCGTGAAAACTTGTTTCAGACATTGAGCCTACTTTAAGTCGTAAGTCGGTTGATTTTTTCATAAGACATACATGGTGTAACAGTTTTAAAGTACTGTGTAATGGTGCAGCTATTAACAAGAAGTGTGTGTCCAATAAGCTTAAGGAATTGCATGTACAGTATGCCCACTTAACCCTGTTGCAGAAGGATTAAACATTTTTTGTTTGCATGTATCGGCCATTTGCTAAGTGTACTGTTTATAGTATATATATGCTTTTGAATGCTAGAATCAGCAAACAGCATTAAAAGATCGAACAGACCTAAGAAAAAGAAAAAGTTTTTTGATGATGCACCTGGAGAACTAACTCCCCAAAACTCACATAAAGGCAAGATCAAACCAACTAAAGAGAAAGATCAACAGTAAGTTTCAACATGGAAAATTGTGTTTACTGCTGCATGGGTTATCACTGTGGTTACTTTTATTAATACTGTAGTAGTGTTTGTTGATGGCAGTTAGGTCATCAATAATGAAAATGTTGAATTAACATCTTGTTGGACAAATGCATTGGGTTGTGAAGCTACACTTGTGCTCATGCTGATTTGCACGGAAGGTCGTTTATATTCCACTGACGATAGTGTGCAAAGCCTGCTGAAAGCTGACAAAAACTGTAGGAAACAGAAATGTAATGGTTGTACCGCAGTATCTTTTGTGCTTTGTTGCAATGAATGAAACATTAATTTTGTGCAGGCCTGATGTTATCGATGTTGTTGAAATTGAAGCGTCAGAGAAAATGGAACCAGCTATACAGGTAATATTTAGGATTTGAACCATGCAATTATTGTTTCGTGCTAATTATTTTCCAACCCTCATTTCTTCTGTGAGGATCGCATGGGCAGCAACTCTAGATGGCCTTTAAACACCTTACGGTTTATGGCAACCTCTGGTAGTTCTAGCTCCACACCAAAACGTGACTGAGCCAGATCAGAGATGTAATCATGCCATCTGGTCCTCAGTTGGCCTGTGGAGTCTTTCCAGGTGGGTGTGGACAGCAGATGTGGATTTGTCCACCTATTTGGGGGTATTCTGACGACATGGTCAGGCCATCGCAGCTGGTATGTCTCTGCACCTAAGAAAAGTGGTGCAAGAAACTGGGCTTTGTGAATTTCACTCTGCGCACATTGTTGCACAGCATTGCATAAAAACGTTTTGTGAAAGTCCCATCTCTGCCTCTTGCACATGTGGGATCACTTTTTAGGTTATTAGCCAAGATTAGTGAACCAACCTTGTGGAGGATCAAAGAATAGTTTGAAAACTGAAAGTTTTGCGGTGTTTGAAAGATCTCATTTTGGGGGTTAAGAAATTGTATTGAAAATACAATAATGCATTAGGTAAGGGTATAATCTATGATCAAAAAGTGGTCAAACAAAGCACTTACTGCGAACAATATAGCCACAAATGTCGAAAACAGTATTTTATTCAACGTTTCAGCTTTGTCGTATTTCGTAAACCATCATCAGGAACAATACTGAAATATATCAACGAAACAGAAAAGTAAAGATGCGCTTTTAGTTAAATATTTCGCGGATCACCTTGGTAACAAAATGGAATCTAGACGATACATGTGACGTATAATATTTTTATGATACTGTAGACAATTTATAACCTTTCCGCTGTAGCTGCTACGATTACATGCCGAACGGATTTCAGTTGCGTGTTTCGACTGACTAAACCTTTTAGCTGTTTTACTTTGAGTGCCATTTTCTATGAAGCAGGGGTTCTCAACCTTTTTTCTCCCGTTTACCCCTTGTCAGCTTCCTAACATAAAATTTACCTCTTTTGTTTATTCACTAGCGCTGCAGAAAAAAGCAAAGTGTTGTAACTTCAGCATCATTAAATTTACCCCCAGGATAGGTAAAATTAACCCACGGTTGAGAACCCCTGCTATAAAGCATAATGAATTATTATCAATAACTTGAGCTTGTTGCGAACTTGCGAGATACCCCTCTGAAGTGGTACAGACTACTTCCACAAGAGACCGCGTCGTGAGCGCAAAACTGTCGTTACACATATACAATCGGATCTTAGGCGTTTTTGGCGAGGTTGTACATCAAAGCCGTACCCGCGAAAGCTAGGTCATACTGCTAGAGTGTCGCAGACAGGATTTTGCCAAGCAGGTGGTTGAAGTTTTAGAAGCAAAAAGCCATAAAATAAGGAATTGCTTGTCGCTTATTTGCTGCATCGGATTTTCCTAATAGGTTGTCATCTTGTCTCATCAGTGTCCTTTCACACTGGTGAGCTAAAGCAGGTCAAAGTTGAAAATCTACGCTACTGCGATCTCTAGAAAATGTCATATAGTGTGCAAGCCGTTAGCAACTTGTAAGAAGATAACCGCAGATTACTCGGAGGAGCCATAAGCCTTTATTTTAACAAAAAAGCTTGCGCGAAATCGTAATTATGTTTGACTGGCTGATGACCTCGCATACGGTTTATCAAGATTTAAGTCTGCACTGTATCTCCAACAAAACAAATCCCGCGTAGCGAGTCAATAAGAACCGGGGAAGTACACATCTGGTCACCTTGTGTCTTAAGGGACAAAAAAATTATATTTGTGGGCTTACAGGGTCAATTTTGAAAAAGGAACCCATGCACCATTCGATTTGGGACATTTTTGAAAAAACTCTCTCGGAATTTTGCTGCACCGTGACAAAAATCCACGATATGAATATTACAATTGCTCTCCGTGGAATGTATTTTTACCGAGACACTTTAGCAATCACATGTTGGTAACGTGGCGCAGGATCGGCCTGTGGATGATGAGGAGGCTTGGCTGGATGCGCTCGAAAAAGGCGAACTTGATGATAACGGCGATATTCCGAAAACAAAAGACCCTTCGTTAATGACTGCTCGACAGAAGGCTTTACTGGAGCGGGCAAGAACTTCTAACCCTGTTGAAAACGTGTCGGTCGCACCGAAAGAAGAGCTGAGTGAAGAAGCGAAGAGAAAACGCGAAGAGAAAAACCGTCGACGAAAATTGCAAGTATGTCGTTGTGGATGAGTAATGTTGCTAATTGAGGCAACGTGATTGCTTTAAATTTTTCGCGCCCTGCCTACACGACAACTTTCCGTTCAAGCGCACTGCTTTACTCCTTGACGGTTTAAATCAGTTGCGCTTTTCGAAGTAAAGTTGCCATATTTTTGCATTCACATGTGTTTTAGGTGAAACAGGGGCTTCCATACTGTAGCATGCATTCATGAGCGTTGCAAGTTTAGGCTTCAGGACCGTTTTGTTTTTGTCCAGCAGCGCGTTAAACGGTGGTGGATTGCATGCGTTTGTTTGACTTTCATGCACTAATGGGATCGGCGGTGCATCCAACACTCAACCTGCTTCTGCTGTTCAGAGAAGTTTTAAAAAACAGTGCAGATCATTTGAATGGGTTGAGTTTGTTGCTGAATGCTGAGTGGAGCACGCGTCTTTTAAGTAGACGGATTTGATGCGATACCGGGTCGAGACGCACCGAAGACTTGAAAAACGATACTTCGGCATTTTTTGTACTTGGTGTTAATCCTTGGGTGCAGGAGAAAAAGTCACGCGAAAGAGATGGTATTTCGGCTTTTGATAGCCCGATAATATTCTATTCTCACTACAGTCGCCTATAAGGTTTCCAAGATTTTTTGAACATCCTGTCCAAACTGCTTTCAGTTGTGGAATTAGCTTGAGTGGATGATCGCATTTGATTTTATAGCCCGTAGTGACGTCGCTAACTGTAGCATTCCATCTGTTCCTTGCCAA
>Ga0210059_1006837_pt1 | contig 18225 bp, 12 predicted proteins | sample Ectturendosymbi2_FD_188042 | JGI IMG/M metagenome (GOLD analysis project Ga0210059, IMG submission 188042) | Ecteinascidia turbinata endosymbiont from Florida, USA - Sample 2 (SPAdes) (version 2) | ecosystem: Host-associated > Tunicates > Ascidians > Unclassified | place: Key West, Florida... | reverse complement strand
CTTTTTGTTGAATGGTCAACATGTTTCATACTTTGTTGCAAACTTACGCCTTTATTAAAAATGACTTATTCTTGCTTATCTGAACAATAAAATAACCTGTAAAAAATAACAAACAAACTTTATGGTAGTATAATTCACTGTCGAAAATGTAAAGTTTCTACCTTATGTGGTTTTTGCGATATAAAAAATTTTAATGTGTGCAGGACTTTATGCACACCCTGTAATTCCACAGCAGTTCTGGAAGGAATGTTTCTGACATAAAGAGAGAGTGTAGGTTTGAGGGCAACGAGTACTGAAACAAGGCTTCCAGCGAAACTATCACATGCCATCGCTTGTAATCTGGCTTAGTCACGATGCGTAGGACACGGCTCTTTGTCTGTTCTTGAAACAGATGTAGCAATGATTTCTGGACGTGCTATGTGCTGTACTTCAGAATTTGCTTGAACTTAGAACAAGTTAATCTGTTTACTTTGTTTCTCAATGCCAACTGTTAAAAAACACCCGTCGAACTTTTGGTAACAAGTGCGATTCACTGCGAACATCTCGGAGGCATGTCAGCAATAGCCCAGCAAAATATTTACTCAATTCCTTTGCAAGTGTCAACTTTCATAAACAAATAACTCCGCTAGCGTAAGTTTGCAAAATGCAATAAGATTTAAGAAGTTATACTGCGCTTAATTAGTTGAAAAATGTGTCACTTGCAAAGATCAGATTGAAACCTGTTATAGCGCAACAGTGCTACGGACTAGAACAGTTTTGCCAGCGTTTTCAAAAGCGATTGACGAGATTGACAGTAATGTGGTGTTGATTTTAAAATCACTCAATTAGGAAATTTCTTACACGCTGGCGTTTAGTTTGGAAAGATATACAAGCCTCAGGACACATTTCATGGGGTCTCTCTGCCAATATACGGACTGAAGTAGTACACAAACATAACATAGTTGATTTTGTGTTCAAGCATTCTCGGACAACGCAAACGGCACACTTAAAAAAAACACACGAAACAACTCAGATTTTTGTGCAACAATGAGACATGTGATGAGTATAAGCTTTTAAAAATTTCCGTTAATTCAGATCTTGTCTCAACTATATCACCAGGTTTCGAGTCTCTTCTCGAAAGGCTATCCCTCTTGGTACCGGATCTGGACTATATCTATGGCATCGACAGTTTATACATCTTATTAAAGATTTTCTAGTGCGCCTTTCGGCCTGTATTGCACTGTGTTGGCTGTGTGTTCGTTGAAGCTTAAAATAATGAAAACACTCCTTGGCTTGTCCTTGTTTACTATGAAACTTCCTGTGAAAAGCTCACGTTAAACTAGCTATGTTGCTGTTGGTTTCAACAGTAGTATTGTTTGAATTTCAGACACCATATCTGAAAAGAAACTGAGTGCTGTTATAGAGGACGAGGTGGATGAATCAATTCTGCGCAAACGTTTTCTCTCGGCAACATCGTCCAACGATGCTTGGGGTCCAAGTAAAGTTACCGGCCGCGAGAAGCTTTCTCGTAGGCACTCTAGTCCTGCTTGGGTGGGTCAGAACGTCTTTTTGTAAAGCTAAGCGTTTTACCTATAATGCTTATCTGCAAATAAGATTATTATTACTTCGTTTATCATGTGTAAAATAATGGAAAAAGAATGACTTCTGTTTTGATGAACGTCGTCAGGTAGGATTTATTTCTTAGAAATTGTGGAGAATAAAGCACTGTACTCAAGAAAGTTCGGAATAAAGCGCTTTTAGTTACTACTTTTGGCAGTCATCCAAACTTGTCACGACTGCGATTCGAAGTAATTATACGTTTTTTTGAAAGGGTACCGACCCAGCAATTCTCTGCCTTGTAAGAGCCAAATTCGTTTATAATCAGACCTTGCTTCGACTTAGGCTAATAAGTGTATTTCAACAGATACAGTATATTAGGATTTTATGTACACTTCATGCGGAAAGTTCTTACTAATTTTTTTAAGTCAATCTGGCTCCGTTACACGTAATGTCAGGGAAGGTGGTGAATATCGCGATGTTGCTTAATCGCCGTATTGTAAAACATGTGGTGGCACGGAGCTTGCGAAACGTCGGTGTTGTGAATGAGCATGTTCTACAGACACCAAAAAGTTCGCTGGTCTCTTAGCTGAGAGACGTGCTTTAATAATATTTTGCTTAATTGCATTCATTTGTGGCTTTCTGTACGCAGCTATGTGAAAGTGACTTCGGAATAGTCTTTCAGCTGCGGATTCTCACGTAAACGGCTCCAATCATTTTATCCGGTATCCCTGCGCAGTTTGTGAATTAAATTCAGAGAAATTTGTGGGCACGTTTCTAAATGAAGTCGATAATTGCAAAAAAAGCTTAACTCGCTGATATGTTGCCGTTCGTGATTTCTATGTTAAACAAAACTGAAGCAAATTTTGTATCGTGTTTGGAGCGATATTGGTCCTCACGAAGTGCGTGCCATACTTCACACATTTCCTATGTGACACATTAGGCAATATAAATCAAAAGCGTCACTGAACTCCTGTAGTTTTTATAGACTCTATGAAACCGGTAACTTGTAAGCTTATAGACTCTATGAAAAGTGGTCAGTCTAACACATCCTGTATTTTATTGAAGACATGCGCAAAAATCACAAACCTGACCTTTCTGTATTTGAAGGTCAGACATGTACACGATTTGCATTCAGTAGGGATTAACGCCTTGTGCTTTGGCTAAACTTCTCGCAATTGTATATGAAAGCTCCAGCGCAACTGCGTGAATATAAAAAAAGCTACAGATATTTTTCGGCGCATCAATCAAGGAAGTTTTGCTGATGATGAACGGTTGTTTTTCGAAGTCTCCAATATCATTTCATTTAATTATTGCTACTGGTATTGTTTTCTACTAAGTGCCGCAGTAATGGTTTTGGTGGAAATGCTAATCTGCTTACACTTGCGTATAGTTTATAAAATGCTCTTCCAGAGCAATGGCGACCTGTCACCATATGGCAAAATGGAAACTTACACAAAACTGGAAGTACTTGGAGAGGGATCGTATGCAACAGTTTATAAAGGGAAAAGCAAGTAAGCATCGGTCAATCACGTGAAAGCCGTATGTGCTGCAGTTTGTAAAGAAATCTGTGCGTGGTCCCGCAACTACAATATCGCCAAGGCGTAAGGACTCGCCGTATTGTTTTGAAGCATATCAGACAACGTTAAAATGACATTCATTCAGTGAAGTGTTTTGAAAAGTGCTTTTTCCGTTACTTTTAATACATCAAAAACTTGATCGGTTTTTGATGCTGTTTGCAACAGAAAAATCGATTATTTTCAGTTGCTTGATCGTTGCTTTTCAATTTCAGTTTGTTTTACTAAAAAATGTGCACAGATTTTATCGTATGGTGCCATACATTTTCATTCAAGAAAATGTATGCTAGACAGCATTGGGAAATGAAGATGCTAGACGAAAACCATCACTCTTGTATGCGTCTGCTTGGATCAGCATGTTTACCATTTATTGGATTTTGCATTTGTCGGGAAAACTGTAGAGGAAATAGAAATATACTGTGAACTTGAAACATATTATCACACATAATATAGTTTGTTTCAAAATGTTTCGCGACGTTTTCTGGTTAATGCTGTTTGTAGGTTCAACTAAAGAAAGATTTTCCCGTTGGCAACCCCGTTGTTACATACACAAGGCTGTATTAACTGTTGCAAGGTGTACATTGTTTCGTTTTCGCGGGTTGGTTAGAAACAAAACGTTGGCTGTAATTGTTACTTCTTGAAAAAAAGTGCAACGCACTTTACTTCAGTGTGAAATTTATGACAGCGCTTAACAAACTTCGAAGTTCTGTTACGCTTCGACTTTGCTTCTTGAAGCAATTATAACTTTGCCATGAGTTGAGTTGCGACATCCGACGGTGTTCACTTATCGCAACGATGCACCATGACTTCATACAAATAACGTCTTGAGTTAAGTGGTTGTCTCATGTTCGTCCACTCAGCTGGTTGCTGCCCCTTCGAGTGACGTGAGTTGGCTTTGGATGACTTCGCTGCGATGCTCAACTCAAACTTAGCATACTGAGATCTGAGTTCTCTTTTTTTGTTGCGATTTGATGCTCATTTTTTCCACGCTTTGCCTTGACTGCTGCAAAAACTGTCACGTAAGGCTAGCTGTTGCATTTGTTTACTTGCACCAGGTACTTGACCATCGAATAGAATCTAAAAAAAGTTCCCCACTCCACTGTTTCCGCGTGTTCTCCATCCTGGAAGTGTAGATTTGTACAGAAGATGTAAAGCCTAAGATGTTCTGTTACTTGACTTGCCACCCTTGTACACCGCCGTTATATGTAATGTATACTGGTTAAAGAGGACATAACGATGCTTAAAAGAGCGTAGTTGGCAAACGGTTCGTGTGTTAATGGTTGTGCGTTGGGCAACTTGCCAGGGCGACGAAGGAATTCAAGAGAAACAGGCCGTCAGCAACCAACCTGCCTAAACTCATGCGCATCGTCGAGATAACAAGTGGCATCAGTTTTAATCAGGCCTTCAACGTTGTAGTAAAATGTGGCTATGAATTTTAGTCAGAAATAAGAGCAGCTTGAAAAGTTTACTGGAAACGGCAAATCAATGCCTGGCGGGAAGGGGCGTCATTACGCATCAGGGCCAACCCGCAATATTATCAATAGGTGACTTCATTGCCTACGGAAGCTGAACATTTCGAACTAACCAAGAGGAAGTACACAATTGTAACATCTCTCTTTGCTGCTATTACCAAGTCAACGCAAATTTCAACATGTGTGGAAGACCACCAGAGGATACTTAATGTCATCATTTAAACAAAATAGAAATCTCGTTTGGATAATCTTTCAACATTTTCTTAACAGTGTCTGTTTGAGCGGCCCATGCGAAAGCGTGGATATTAGCTTCTTATAAGTGCTGTAAATTGATAGTGAATTATAACCGGAGTTATATGTACTTGTAATTTTTAGCTGTTCTGCTGTGCACTGTAGTATGTATGTTGTCTTACGATTTTTACTTACCATTTGGTAGGTACTAGGATATCGGACACAGGTACGTTCTGAGGTTCTCTTGCACATTAGCCCCAGCTGCAACTGGCTAGGTTTTAGACGGCTATAAGGCATAAGTAGGTCTGTGTGAGTTGGATACGGTAGTTAGTTCAGGATTGTACTGCTGTTTGATTTGGAAAATTTGGGTTTTAATTGTCATGTGAAGTTGCTCGCTGTTATATTTTGGTAGCCTGTGGGCTGCAGATGGTCAGTTCACATGTACAGAAATACATGAATTACACCATTAGAATTTTTTTAGACATGCGGTGTTTAATTCTTTAATTATGATATAGCCATGCTGACAAAGCTATGTTTTCAATAACTTCGAATCAATTTTGTTGTTCCGGTAAATTTTTTTGGTCGGCTTATATTTTGTATTTGACATTAGCATGTATAGGGCCCTAACCCAGGGTACTTTTGCATGTCATTTCGGAATCTACCAGGTTGTCATTGCTAGGATTTGTGAAGAAAGCAAAGTCTTACCGTATGCCCCAAAATCAAGTTGTGCTTTTATGAAGATTGCTGTGTTTCGAATCATTCTGTTAAATCACGGGTTCTTAACTTGGGGTCTGTGAACCCCTTAGGGGTCCGTGAAGGTGATTTAAGGGGTCCATGAGTGTGATTAAAGGGTCAATACGCTTTGGAGACATTTTGGTTACTACTACGATGATTAAGAACCAATTTAAAATATTGATTGCATTAGCAACGTTTCTTCTTGTGGAGTCCGTAACCTTTATTCGGAATTAGGATGTGCTAGGGGTCCGTGACACACAAATGTTTAAAAAACGCTGTTAAATAGTCTGTAGAATAATGCTTGTACTGTTATGTTTGAAGCTGAATGTTGTCCGTGTTCTGACACGTGACCGTAGTACATACTAATTCTGAATAAAGGTAGAACATTTTGCCCATCTTCCGGTGTTTTTGCAAGCCACCTCATATGGTCATATCTACATTTCAGGCACACCGGCCAACTTGTCGCTTTGAAAGAAATATCCCTCAACTCTGAAGAGGGTACCCCTTTCACAGCTATTCGCGAAGCGTCGTTGCTGAAGACCTTAAAGCACGCTAACGTTGTTACGTTGCATGACATCATCCACACGAGCACTAAGTTGACGCTAGTATTCGAATACATGGTATGTTTTTAATGCTTTAATATTTACTGACTTTGGTTGACTGTCCGTTTAGAATAAAAAAATATTGATTAAAAATGCGATGTGTTATTCACCTGCCAACGGAGTTGTTTGTGAAATACAGTAAAGCTTCAAGAATTTTTGAAAAAAGAGACAGCTATATCTAACTTTTTGTATCATTCATTTGAGGTAAGATGAAAACCAATGGTGAAGCACTCGGCGTTTTTAGCTTGTGGAGTGTGAGCAACTCCATCAGTCTCGAGCTGTACTGCCGAAATGTGCGTTGGTTTTATAACAACCATCGACCTCGCCTCAGACTGGCAGCTGGTGGTTGAATAGTTGGTTGTAACAAGGACAAGAAACAGAATGTTTGCTCACGAAGTAATGACTGCTTCGAACTTTCTGCTTTATGCCCGGAGGGTGTTGATATAATAGCTGGTGTGTTTTTTGAAATGATTAAGCAAATCAAGCTGTACTAACGTATATATCGCAGGGAACACAAGTTGTAGAATGTTGATCTTTCTTGGTATGATAAAGGTTTTCATAAGATCACACACATCCTTTCTTCTCCCCTTTCGTGGTGATGGATTTGTGGATCTGAGTTGTGTCTGCGGTGCGCATGGTCATAGGGTATAAATTGTTAAACAATTTTGAATAAGTTCTGCATCGTGGTGAATTTCGTCTAAGCCATGTGAAATTATTGTGTTGTTGACCACTGAAGTCGGTTGTTATCTGCATCGCGACTTTGTTAACCTGTCGTTTTTTTTGTTTGTTTGATTCGAAACTACACAGCTGCAGCCCTAACGCTTGTAACGAAACAGATTGGAATATTGGTCGATGAAAAACCGTGTCGCGATGCAATCAGAAACAAGACTTGACATTTACTTGTTTCTGACATTGTGTTCTGCGAAAAATTTTGCGAACTCTGGGAAAGCAGGTTATGCGATCAACGTACAAGCTTGCAGGTTTCCCGGTGTTTGCGTTTCGTGTTGTCTGAAAAAATAAAAACATTTGCGATTTTTAATATTTTCTTACCATTCGATGCGCAGGTCACGGACCTCAGCGCATACATGGAATGGTATGGTTCGTCGGGTATAAATCCGCGCAATGCAGTCCTCTTCTCTTTTCAACTTCTGCGAGGTCTCAGTTACTGCCACAAGCGTCAGATTCTTCACCGAGATATCAAGCCGCAAAATCTTCTGCTGAGCGAAGCTGGAGAACTAAAGCTGGCCGATTTCGGTACGTTGCGTTTGCCATTCACCTGTGCGTGTTTGCAGATAAATTACAGTGTTCAAGCGATTACTGTTTCCTGTCTGGGTGACTCAGTCCAATCTATCAGTTAATTGATGTTTATGAAAAGATCGTCAGTCCTGCGGACAAACTGTCTGTAATGATTTGAACTAGCAAATCGGAAAATCTTGCTCTGTTAAAATCGTACGGACAGTGCGATTCTTCTTTTATCGCCTATTCAAACTACCTATTGTGAGTATGCGAGCAAGCATTGTGCTCGAAAATATAAAGTAGAACTGATGGTGCGTTTCGAAAGACCAAATCGACTTTTAAAAATTGTTACTGACGGTTCAATCCACTTCAACTTACCAGAAAACAGCTTTTCAAGTAAAAGGCATTGTTGACAAACAACTCATGCAAAACCATGAAATCAGAACGCACTGCATTTCCGATTGGGTTTTGGTCTTTGCCGACAGTGCAAGCAGTTTTCACTGAACTCTTGACTATGTGATGACAAACGACACGCACCACGTTTTTTCCGTTTGGTGTTGCATGAATTACAATACCTTATCTACGGAAGGTGGTGGCTTCTCTCAATAAGTTTCTTTTCATGTTCTAACTCCTCGTCTAACGAAAATATATGCAATTGAGCGCTTGCGTAAGATTCAAGCCTCGCAGTAAAACGTTCGCTTTTTTTCCCGCTAGCCCCCATTTCATATCTACTGCATGTGCCGTTAGTATGAAGCTTCTTATATACAGTATGTATACTGAAATATTAAAAACACTAGCGGTGTACTTCGCTGCAACGTTGAAGCAGTTTCCAGCAAATAAAAATCATATTTTGCCAGTTATTCCTACGTGCTCTTAAGATACTGATTTGATCAATGCATTGCTAAATTATTCAGTACCGAAATTAACCAAATGCGATTGCCAATGCCGAAGATGTATGATGCATATAACGGGGCACCAAGCGAGTGTTGCTAGTATAGAATGCACCTGTTATCACTGTAAACTTTTAGTGGAGTATTTTGAAAATTGAATTTATGTATATTTTTGTTCAATAGGTGCCTTATACATCCGCTGATGTTTTCAGCGTAAACCGTTGCGAAAACCTAAGTGCTGTTTAACCTTTTCGTGTAACTTTTTGTTCTGCATGCTAGTTGTAGACAGTCTGATAAAAAATTTAGTCTGGTTAAAAATGTTTGGAAGACTACCAGCGTCGCCGAAGCACAGCTCAGTTAATGTTGACCTGTACAGCAAACAAACCGTTTCCTCATTGAAAATTAAGTTGATAAACTCTGAAAATTAAAAGCTGAATCACCGTAGCTCCGTTCGTACAATTAGTAGTCTTTTTGTGTTATATGGCACTAGGATTATTTCTTCTTTTTACGCTAGTATCTCAGCTTTTGAACTTCTTTGCGTCCTCAACTCCAGTGTCTCTTATTGTTTGCTGAAAGACAGGTATACTGCAGATCTGTGAAGTGAAATCTTATTGAGAAGTAAATAAGACATATATGCAGTGCAATTCAACAAAGCAGGAAAACAAACCTTTAACCTTCAGTAAATTCTCCAAACTACGTCCCGCTGGCTAAATGCGCCCCGCAAAGACAGTTTATCAACAATAAAAAAACAATTACGAAAAATTTGTCGATTTGGTAGAATGTAACGTATCCCGAAACAATGGCATTGCGTAAGACGGCCACGTGAACGTCATTTGGCTAAGTATTGCTGCGCCAAAGGCTGGCGTAACCTTAGCTGGTATGTTGCCCGCAATCTGAGGTCTGTTGTTTATACTAGGTACATCCCATCTAAAGCCAGGTTTTGCCACCGTGCTACATTTTTAAAATTGTGACCCTGAGTTTGTGTCCGGCCCTCGAACTTTTGTGTACTATAGCTTATGTAGTCCTCGGACAAAAATGTTTGGAAACCCGTGCATTGAAGCAACAGGCGCGAAACCAGCTGACTTGAACTTCAAATCCTACCCATAGGATTGCCGAAAAGATTTTGTTATAGATCAGCTGCGTCCCGTCCCACACGTGCAGTAGTGCACCTTCTTGTGTTCAACAGATTGTCTTTCAAAAACTCCGAAAAGCAAGCAAAGATCAGTTCTGCTTGAGAATTTTAAAATCTTTTGCCATTATTACCGCTTTTTGCCCTTTGCCCTGACTACGCGCTTATCTTGAAGCACTAAGATCCACGGTCGTTTTTGTTTTACTGAAAGACTTACGGCACCGCTTCAGTGTGTAACGTTTGGTCCAAACACCAACGAACTAGGCGGTGCTTCAGACCTGTGATGCCAGGTACTCCACAGTGCTGCACCTTTTCAGAGGTCGCAGACGATGACGATGACGACGAGTGGTGTTGAGCTTGGCAGCCAGAACACATCATGAATCATGATATGTGCAATCTGAATACGTTTTTGTTCATGCGCAATAAAACGTAAAACTATACTTTTCATAGCTCTGACCATGTCGGTTGTCCCACGGCCTACTGAAGATATCTTCGGCAGGCCATGGTCGTCCATTTCATATCTGCTCCTGCACGCTCAGTGGGTGATGCACAAAACATGTCAGTTCTTAGCATGAAAATGCCAGAAAACACCTCGCTGCTTAAGTGGAGCAGCCGGTCAATATTGTCTGGTGTCGCGGTTGCGGTTGTCTATCATTGGCAATTAGCTGCTTTTTACGGAAGACAGGAAAGGTTCAATAAATTGATCTGTTCTCCAACATTCAAGCTGCGTAGAACGCTCCGGATGGCTTTGTAGAGGACACGCACGTCATGATATTAATTGATTTGGTGTTAAGCTTCTGATTGGTTAAACTTGGGCACTACTTTTGCTCGACTCATCTCAGCATGGATCACTTTCATACTCACGGTAACACGCGCAACACTTCACATTTCAGATGATGCATCAAAATGTTAAACGCCTGTTTGTTTAGAAAGGTTGGTTAAAATGAGTTGTTTGCACTATTTTAATGATACCCCAAAGGTCGTTTGTAAGTCCTTTTTAAATCACAGTTCGTTGCTTTAGTATCAGTTGTCCCTGCTGCACTCGATGAACCTCTTGCCCGAGGTTACGAATTAACTGCATTTAGCGCACAGTAGAACGACTTGGTGTCTGCACTGGCAGCGATTTTCGTTCAGAAGTAAGCCTGACCGCTCTCCACAAGGCCACAATCCATTTTTTGTTAGTATTTGACGGATGGTGGTCGTTTTTGCTCCATATGCTTTATGGTTGGTTAGTCATTTACCAGTTGAAAGTAAAAAATAATTCACGTTGTCATGTTCATTTTCCGCTCCTTTGAAATGGATTTCGCAAAAATAATGAATTTATTTATCATCACCTGTGCTTGTTTCTTTAAATTCTAAGCGAAGTATCGCATAAAACGTTTCATTATTGTTGCAACTAATATTGCATCGAAATTGGAATTTTTTCATAACTTTCATCGTAACGAATTAAACTTGTGAAAAATTAACTAGATTTGCTTGATAGTATTTTAATACAGTACCACCAGTTCATGCAGTTTCCTCAGTGGTCTAGTTGTTACTGTGGACCAAAATGCATTTTTGCAGAAAGCTTTTTGGTGAAAAAGTATTTTGCAGTTGATAGAAAAAGCCTGAAAAAAGGTAAGAAACGGGAAATAATTGTCTACATGGCACCGCCTGCTCTTTTTACTGGAAACAACTGCCCGGGCTAACGAAGAGTTCCAAATTCGTGACTGCGCAAAGCACAGTAATGCCGCTTTCCTTCATTGGAAGATACGTCCAGCTACAGCTGCGTTGGCCTTTCTAGGCTTATGTCGCATCTGTTCCCAGCAAGGTTATTGAAAATTTGCCAGTTTGGTTTACGCTTTTTAACGTTAAGCTATTCAATTACCTGCCGTGCTCAAGTGGCATGAATCGATGAGTGTCCTTTTACCGTTCAGCCAGTACATATCGATGATGATCATCGTAGTGAATTCGTTCAAATGACCATCCATTGAACTTTTCTAGGCTTATCTTTGTAGCAGGTTTTTTTTCGGTTATAGACCGAATTTTTTTAGATGACCGAAAAAAAATTAACTCAATTTGGTCATAATGTCCGAAAGAGTAAGCTAGTGAATACTGTTTCGGCGAGTTTTAATACTACTATGGGACAAATGACCGAAATATCTCAGCGAAAAAAAACAGGTTTGTAATGTGTTGCTGGTAATTCAGATGAATCACACTTGTTCTGTGCATAAAGATACCAAGCTTAAGTTGCTGAAAATCGACATGTAAGCGTATGATCAACTGAAATGCAAGTTTTGATAAAAAAAGGATTTAACGCATGTCTTGGCGAAACATAGGAAGGAAAGACTTTATGTGAGCAGTTGCGGTTGTTCTGGATTCTTATTTGCGCCAAGAAGTTCCTGTCGAACTTCAGAGTTATCAAACGGCTGATTCAAGTGATGTAGTTTAGTTATGTTCGCACAAAATAACCTCGACGCGTCTTTTTTTGTTTCCTCCTAACAATCTCTCAGTATGCGTCAAGAGCCCTGCTTATTGTAATGACGTTTTACATTCACTTGCGACCTGGGTTTTGTTTTCGCTGAGACGTTTCGGTCATTTTTGTTGAGACACTTTAATCACTAAAGCATTTCGGTCATTTGTCTCAAAGTTGTATAAAAAACTCGCCGCAACAGTGCTTTTCAGCCTATATTTACAGATATGCTGACCGAAATGACTTGAATTTTTTTCGGTCATTTCAAAATCATTTCGATCTATGGCTGGAAAATGACCGAAAATAAAGCAGCTTGCGACCACTCAATGTAGCTTCTTTGAATGCCTGAATCAATTATGAAAGGTTGGTCTTATCCCTGAAATTGTTTGTGTTCAAAAGGCCGCACGTTCTCTGTGTAATTCTGTTAAAGTATCTACTGACAATGACTACAGCAGACTTTATTCAAAGCCCTTCGCTTTCTTACTCTCAAGCTGAGTAAATGACGTTTGCAACACAGAATGGTTTATTGAAGTCGCCTCTTGTTGAGTTAGTTTGAGCAGGGCTCCCACTGCTGGGTTTTTCCACCCAGATATGGCTTTTTTGAGTCCATCTGGGTGGCTAGGTTTAATTATGAAAAATCCAGTAAAATCTGTTTTTTTTTTAAGATAAAATTTTGGCAACTGGTAAATTTAACAGCATCATAAACATATCTTCCGGCTTTTTCAATGTGAATGTTCGCATGCGATCATCAGGTGAAAAAAGTACTGAAATCGGTGAAACAAAACATCTTCAGTCGGTTTCATGCCCTCAAACTCGTATCAATATCATTATCAAATACTGTAGGTTGCGTACCATCCAGTATGGTCAGCCATGCAGGTGCGCGTACAGCAAAAGCAACATGAATGAATAACAAACGGTTGTATAAGTGAAAGATTTACATTTGGGTGAACGGTTGTTATCCCAGACGCCAGCTGAAGAATTTGGTTATACAATAATTTACGACAAAATCTTCAAATTCTTTGGTTGCACTATTCATGCAAACTAAAAAACAATTTGCATTGGAGTAAGGATTTGCTGCCAGGTTAGGGATTTTAGATTCCTGTGCAGCTCAAGATCTCACAAGATTCAAGTTCAATAGCAAATGTGGGTCTACATTTTCCCCATCTCGTGCCTGAAGATGAGCTGGAGGCTAAGTTATTTTCGGTCATTTTTCTGTCATAGACTGAAATTTTTTTTTTGATGACAAAGAAAATTAAGTCAATTCAGTTATAATGTCCGAAAATATAAACTAGTAAGTGCTGTTGCGGAAAATTTTAATACTACCGTAATATGAGACAAATGACCAAAATATTGCAGCAAAGAAAAATAGACAATAGTTTAAACATGTGTCTATGTCCAATAAATCTATGCAGTAGGCCTATATCATTGATTTCTGATATTATCTGCGTAACATGCATCAAAGATGGCTTAGATAACTAGGAGATGATTTAATGACCAGATTTGCGGCTTGCCGCATTTTACTGCATCACTAGAAGGAATAATTTTGTTAATCATGTTAAAACAAAAACAAACTCGCTGAAACCAAGACTGAGGAAAAAGCGAAACAAGCATTGTCAAGAAGCCTGCAGCGAAACGGCTACTGTACATCTAAGCCTGACAAGTGAGAGATCTCAGTAACGGAGTATGTCATGAGCTTTATTAGTTATATAAAATATCTTGAGCAACAGAGAAAAGTGATCTGAATGTTAATGTTAACGCTGTAGACAAAAATTTAGAGGAACTATAAGTAAATCTGTATTTTAATCACCGTTTTACCTCATGTATTTGCATTCATATGTTTTTTGCATTTCTGCTTTTTTTGGTAGACAAATGGGTTTTTTAGAAATTACAGAATGGGAGCCCTGAGTTTGAGTCTTGTGGGTTACCTTTCGTGGCGGTTGTGTGCTTACCATTCTACACCAGTTGTGTTGGCGCAGCTATATCCACGTTGAGCAGTTGTGAAGCCACGATTTCAGTGTGAATGGCGCATGATCTGTTGGCTTGCACGAAAAGCAACAAGCCTGCTTCCATCTGCCAGTCTTGTAACAGCAAGTACATGCACTGTTTAGAGAAACGCAGAGTAAAAGCTGAGTGTTTATATAGGAAGTTGCAGGTTGACGCCACGACAAAAGCAGTCTGTTTTGATTGGCTATGCAAATCGCAGGCCGGATTTAATTTTGAGTTGCCGATGCTTGGCTGCCATGTGTGTAAACAGCTTTTGTACATAAAGAACTTTGCCTATCAGTGTGAGACTTTCTGAACTTCTTATCGTACGTCTCGTGGAAACTCATCATCTCACTGATGTTGAAAGTATGTGCCATGACGATTTCTCCAACTCGACAGACGCAGATATATTGGGTGTTACCTCGGAAGGTCTGTGAGGTCGAGAGGCGGTGCAACAGGTGCGGTTGATGAGTCACTGCCAAAGCTGCTGTCAGGACTGCAGGTCTCGAAGTTGCATCGGAGTAAACCTGCGTCGCCTGTATCCAATTTCTTGAATACGTTCACAGTATTTATCTATCGGTTGTCAAGCCGATTGTGTTTTCCGTACAAGGCTGGACCTTGTGAGTAGAAACAAAATCGACGAGTTCATCTCCTATTGTTTCCAGTTCTGTGCACATCCTCACGAAAAACGTTTTTTCCTCGTGTTTTTGTCTTTCATCAACTACTATTGCGTTAAGAAATGAGACACTCAGAACATTTCTGTTTAAATTCTGTCTTTGTTTCAGGCCTTGCGCGAGCGAAATCGATCCCAACCAACACCTACTCTAATGAAGTTGTAACTTTGTGGTATCGACCACCCGACGTCTTGCTCGGATCGCGTAACTACACGACTTCCCTGGATATGTGGTGAGTGTCAGTCAACATTTTCTTGCTCACAAATGTTTCAGCTTTGATAAAACTTAAAGATAAAAAATTCAAAACAAGCATTAACATAAACTCTGTGCGTAGTCATTCTGTATATTTGGAAACGACGCAAGTTCAGCAACAAGTCAGACGGAATAAACAGGAATTTACTGCAGGAATTGTAAATACCGCGTGCCACGATGTCAATCAAAGTCAATGCGGCGAGCGCAAAATATTTCCTTTGATCGGTGGTTGGATTAACTGTGCACTATCTGGTGTTGTATACCTGCAAAGCAACCTGCGCTTTTGAGCTAGTAGCTTGTTAATGGTCAACGGCTCATGGTGGTGGGGTTACCTGCGTCCCTACGACGGTATCATTTTCAAATATCGCATGTACTCTGCAGCAAAGTATTCCTTGCACTTTTTCGTCAGATCTGTTCTTGGTTAATGTCTGCTAGTCTGTGGTCGCAGTGCGTCGAGGCGCCGTGCGTGTTGATGCAAGTATTATAAAAACATTGTAGACTTGCTACAAGTGTGAACCGCTTGCAGACTTTACCGTCATTTTCCGATCGTATCGGCATCGCGTAGTTTTCGTGATCTATCACCACAAGGGCATCTTAGCGAAAAGATAACATGTTGTAATTTACAAAGTTGAATTAGATAAAGATGAAAATCAAATTTTCCCTGCCGGACATTACCGAAGCAGCCCTACTTAAGGCGAAACAGAAATAAATACCGTTGTTTCAGGACAAAACTTCAGCAAGTAGCGTTGTTTCTCTAGGAGGTGACTATTTAAATTTTGCTGAATTTTCTACCATTACTAGGTTTTCGCGTTTTTTATGACCTGATGAATATTAAATTGTAATTAAAAAAAGAGAGAAACGTTTCGTGTAATTATTGTTATTTCGTATGATATGAAAGCTTTCTTGATAAGTTTCTCTAGGAATCCAATTCCCACGTTTGGCGATTCTTCTGTATCACTAGATACTTTAAGAACACGGACGGAACTGTGAAATCCTTTTACAAAATGCCATTCCGCTGATTGACTTTTGCTCGGTAGTTGAAGCTGCGCATATTTTTCAAGTTCGTTTTCAAAATTTTGCAACAATGGACGTTCGAAATAAAGTCAAGCAAGGGGAGTAAAGCCTGGGTGACGCAATTTATGTCCGAACAACACGGATCTTACTGGCATTGGCGAACAAACGATGCGTTAAATGGCGTGGTGTGTGGAGATTTAGGAGGCAAAACGCATTTACCCAACAGCAAATGATACCGAAACGTCAGTACTTCCGAATCAGTTTGTTTGGTTTTCGTAATTAGTACATGTCGAGTACCGTGGTTAGTATCTGGTCTATTCTTGAGTTGGATGGCTTAAAATTTGAAGAAGTGTTTTTGTTTTTTGGTCAGGAAAAGCATGTGTTGGATAGCTAGAACAACTTAACCGGGCAGGTTCTCTTCCCATATTTCAGCACTTAGTTTGCTAAGTATGTTCACTGTTTCCAGCTTTTGATATCTATAGCATTACACAGCATAAGTCTCTTACTTGTATTGTATGCCACAGTTTGGGTGGTCCCAACTTTAATCTCAATTTTTCTGTGAATAAATTAAATAAAAATGCAAGTCTCAGATACCGAGCCACACCCTGATTGGGTCATTAAATTTGTCGTTCAAGGTACTCACCAATAGCTAGTTTTAGCTTTATTTGCGTCTGCGTGTGCTGTTGCTGGTGTGGAAACCTTAATCCAGATTAAAGTTAAAAGCTAGTTAAAACAGATGTGTTCTCCGTAGCTTGTTAATAAATAAGTGAACAGAGCGTATCCCAGATGTAAATGTCATTTTCCAAGTAGCTCGTGAAATCAAAGTACGATTTGATCAACAGAATGCGATCCACGTCAAGTGCTTTATATAAAATTTCGCCAATTGCAGCTTTTATACGGTATTACCGATACAGCTTTGATGCTGGAACAATTTTTATTGTTTAAAAACGTGCAGAATTTGAATAGAAACGTTTACCATGCAATTGGTTTTGTCCCTCAGGGGAGTAGGCTGCATCTTTTTGGAAATGCTGACAGGCATGCCAGTATTTCCCGGGCAATCCGACACGGAAGACCAGCTCGAAAGGATTTTTCGGGTAAGTATTTGTATCTTTTTTTCAGCGTTGTTGGGTTTTGTAGTCGCTGGATATTTTGCATTCAGTATTAGAGATCGACCGATATGGCTTTTTTGGGACTGATACCGATATATCGGCCATTAACGGACCGATAAGCGATATTTCCAAATTTTTTAAAATTTGTTTTGTGCTTCATTATCGAAAATATAATGCATTCTATGCCTTACATTTTTTCAAAAATCAGGATTTATGAACTAAAATTTTTCAAATTGCAATAATTTCAATATTTTGCTATGATTTTTAATTAATCTGATTAATGATGATGCTTTTGTTTTGGCTTTGACGGCCGAAGCGCTTGTTTATGAAAACGCATCTGCTAGCGTTGTTACATGATAACTGTCTTGACTTGGTTCGTTGTGCTTTCTTGCGCAAGTTGTCTGCATGCGTGAGGAATATAACAGCGTTTTGTCAACACCTACCAAACCCAAATATCGGCCCGATATATTGGCCTGGCCGATATATCGGTGTATCTCTACAGTATGGCCTCAGCTCAAATCTACTAGACTGAGCAGGTTATTACACATTGCACCGTTTTAATTTTCCTCTCTGATGACCTTGCACTTCCCTCATCCGGCTTAAAAACACCAAGCGCCGTGTTGCTAAAACCAGTATTGAAGTCATTTGAGTTCAACCTATAGCGCTGATTGGTGATATGTACTTGCCGGTTCTAAGCTGCGGTGATGTACGAGTATTGCTTTCCTGCTCACCATCTGCCATCCATGCTATACGGAGCAGACTGTCATAATTTATAAAACTCATTGTCGGGACGGTAAGGAACCCGAAGGACATTTTTTGTGTATCCCATGTTGAGCGTAGTTGTGTAGCAAAACACCTCCTAGGTATCTAACCGTAGGTTTTTCGGTTCTCATCAGCAGAGCACTGGACTACGAGCCAGTACATTCTGTCCCGAAGATAAAATCAGCTTAGTTCTCCTGTGCGTTGTCACCAGCAAGTTCATTAAAACGTTGTGTTGAAGGCAATTAAGGGTTGGACTGCTCACCAAGTACTTGCGTCGATGGTCGGTGTCTCTTCAGTGGTATTATAATGAACTCTGTGAGGGGTTCTGCGTTATGCTGCAGCATCCTACGCTAACTTACAGCAGCTGCTAATAGGTACTGGTGAACTGTATTCGTCGATTTGAACAAAGGGATTTGCCGACAAGGAGGCATGAAGTAGTTCTGCTTAATATATGTTACGTGCCCTTCACGCTGCGATCAAACAAGTGTTAACCAACCTGAAAAGCGTATTGTTAATTTTTTGTCGTTAGCCACACCATTGCCCCTTGTGTTAGTGAAAAAAAATTAACAAT
>Ga0210059_1006836_pt1 | contig 18227 bp, 11 predicted proteins | sample Ectturendosymbi2_FD_188042 | JGI IMG/M metagenome (GOLD analysis project Ga0210059, IMG submission 188042) | Ecteinascidia turbinata endosymbiont from Florida, USA - Sample 2 (SPAdes) (version 2) | ecosystem: Host-associated > Tunicates > Ascidians > Unclassified | place: Key West, Florida... | reverse complement strand
AGAAAGTTGATGGCATGATCAATATGTAGGCGGCTCCACGGCTTCTCAGGTAACATCCACGGGTGGACGGCAGCTTTCGACGGTTCGGACTGATGTTCGGCGCAAGTCGAACATTGCCGGCATGGATCGAGAATGGCGATATCGATGTTCGGCCAGTAAACGGCCGCCCTAGCCAACTGCTTCATCCGTTGGATGCCGAAAAGGCATTCGTGCAAAAGATCGAGCACTTGTCGACGTAGTTTGGTCGGAATCACCACTCGGGCTCCATACAGCAAACAGCCATGACAAACACTAAGTGAGTCGGCGGTTTTGCGAAATTTCTCTGCTGGGTTATCGCCGTCTTTTTTCTCTGGCCAACCTTCTCTCGTGAATCGCACGACCTTCGTCAAAGTTGGATCATTCCGCAACGTACCCGAGTCGGTTGGTCTCACTTGCAAACTCACTGTTTCAATGATACAAACGGTGTCCACGTCGTCGGTATTTTCGTCCTTGTCGAAATTGGGATCTTCACCGACAGGCATTCGACTACTGAGGAAATCGGCATTGGAGTATTCCAACGTCTTGCGGTTCTCGATGGTGTAGTTAAATTGTCGAAGAAATAGAGCCCATCGAGACAAACGGTTTGCAGCGAGAGCCGGAGTCGGCTTATTCGGTCCGAACATGGCCACTAAACGCTGGTGGCCCGTCACTAAAATAAACTCCATTTAAATTTTTTCAAGGCGTAGATGATGGCCAGTGCTTATTTGTGTCTGGCTGTACTTGCGCTGACTGCTGTGAGCGTCTTGGAAATGTTGGCTATTGGTCTTTCACTTCCGTCAGAATAGTGGTGAAACAAGGTAGTGCCAATCCCGACCGCTGATGCATCGCAGGCGACTCCTGATGGAAGGGATGGATCAAAATAAGCGAGCACATCAGCTGCAGATAAGAGCTCCTTCAGCCGACGAAAAACTGCTTTCTCTTCTGACCCCCATACCCACCGATGACCTTTCCTGGTAAGACGGTATAGCGGTTCGGCCACTGAAGCAAACATGGGTGGCAAAAACTTGGCGTAGAATTGCACGGAGCCGAGAAACGAACGCACGTAATGTGAACACGCAATGCGGCGCTGGCATCTCGCTGAAAATACTGATTTTTGGTGAGAGGATGCTGAAATACTGGTTTTTCGTGAGACGCTTTCTGCGCAATCGCCAGCGCCGGAACGGATTTTGGGTCGTATCCTCGTCGCCAGTAAAAATCCGTTGTGTTTTTCTCCGTTAGAGTTTCAAAACTCAAAGCACATTGTACAAAATGCACTGTATATTATTCGGTGAGGACAACGTAAAACAAGGCAGATAGTTCCGCTTACGGTTTGAGTACAGTAATGCAGAGCTGCAGAGCGCGTATCGAATGGAATGAGTTACCAGCAAAGGCGACGGTATTTAACCACCGACCAAGAGGTACAGAGCGCGCAAAACAAATCAACGCGCGGCGTGGAGTAAATCACTTGCCGGCAGAAACAATCAGGACTGCTGAATTCGTGGCAAACTGTCACCAAGGAAAGTTCGAGAAACACCACTCTTAACAATTAATAACTACAGTAGAGTCAAACCTGAGAACATCATAAAGTTGAAACAATATATGCATAATGGGTTGAGCATTTACCAAACCAAGTACTGTAGGTTTCTTGCTTTACCACGCCTATCCCACATACTATTCAATCGTCCAGTAGTGGTCAAAACAACATTATCACGTCAGAAATCGCAGCAAACCCATTATTATTACAGAATTGCAACAGAAGTTCCAAAAGAATATCAATATCTATTGTTGTTGTTTCAATAAAATATCGATAGAGAGAAAAAAACTGTGCTGCAAAAAAAGTTTGACCCAGCGACAAACTTTGACCTGATGACAAATTTTGACTTTTTTTTGACGTAATAACGTGGGATTCTCTCAGGGTATGAGCGTGAAATTTGGTCTGTGGGCGTTTCATAAGCTTTAAAAAAGGCAGAAAGAATTTGACTTTATTGATTTTTGGTTGCGCTAGTTATAAGCTTTCCATATTGCATCCCTCTTTTCACTACTGTCCTTCCATTCAAGGCTGCCATCAGGCATAAAAAAATGAACTTCTAACCAAAACAGACCAATTTTGCGCAGTCCAGTGACAAGTCGAGAACTCTGCAAGCGAAACCGACAGCGTTTGTGATTACCTAATCTGAGTAAGGCTGCTTGGGCAGTTTTTAAGGCTGCTTGGGCACATTAAGCCGGCTTGGGCAGCAACGCAGAAAAGAAATAACGGAAAGGTTTCATTATTACAATGGAATGGCATTGTTGATGCTGTTCGATAATGAAGGCCGAGTAACAGTCCAGCCTGCAAATCCTGAAGTTCAACGCAGTGTGAAGCATTGTTTGGTTTAGTGTACATTGTTTGGTTTCATCTCTGTTTCTACTTCGATAGGCCCAAAATACCTTGAACTGTGTAAAATTGAACACTGGCTGAGAGCGAACAAGCTTTCTCTTTACTATAATAACACTAATTTTATGCCATTAACTTCTCGAAAACAGACTCGTGCTTCATTTAAAATTATCATAAATAACCACAACATTTCCCCTGAAGATAACTTGAAATGCCTTGGTGTCCTTCTTGACAATAAGTTAAGCTGGAAACCTCATGTACAAAAGGTAAAAACTCAACTATCAAGAGCTTATGGAGTTCTAGCCAAACTTAAACATTATACAACACTACCTGTACTGAAAGTTGTCTATTTCTCATTATTCTATCCATACCTTAACTACTCAATCCTCAATTCGGGACGTGCTCCAAATGCAACCATACAGCCTCTCATTACGCTCCAAAATAAAGCTATAAAAATAACAAATCCAACTAACACGGGATCACTAGAAGAACATTTCCAGCACTTAAACATGTTATGCTTTCCCAAACTATATAGCTTTCCTGTAGGCAAATTCATGCCCTCGTATCATAACAAACTGCTTCCAAATCATATTGATGAATATTGTATTCCATTCAGCTCAATTCATTATCACTCCACAATACTAGCAACCTCTAAAAACCTGTTTTTACCTAGTGTTAACTCTTCCTCAGGAAAATTTTCTCTTAAATTTATTAGCCAAAAGTATGGTCATAAATACCAGACAATACTAAATTTTTAACCACTTTACCTTTAACTGGGAACTTAAAAAATACCTCCTGCCTGAAAAACATTTCCAACTATAAACTTTAGCAACTTTTCACTTGTCCAGAACAAAATACTGTGTATTCCAGCATTCTGTAATTCTGTTTACTTTTTGTGTATATTTTGTTTTTCGTATTTCCTGTGTGCACATTCTATGCTTTCGGCATGAAAGTACACTTTTTTCTGTTCTGTTTTGTTTTTCTTTTGTACGTCATTACTTAGTTTTTGTAACGTTTTTACTTTTTTATTTTTTTGTATTGCTAAAAATATTCTAACCACACCAAAATCCTTCACTTAAATTCGATCCACTCATCTGTGTACATAGGCACCTGTACATTTTCTTCACCATGTTCTGCGTTCATTCCTTTTTTGTTTTTCTTTTCATTATGCTTATTTGACGTCCAACTGTTGTTTCTCAACACTTGTCAAAAATAATAAATGGGGTTGGTTGACTAGATGACCGCCACGGTCTTTCGCCAGTCCTATATGACACAGCGCCCCTCTTTGTTTGCACTGATCAGCTGTTGTGCCATTGTGTTTTCACTTGCTCTAATGTTCGCTAATGGTTGGTTTACTTCATGCGATGGCTTTTATGGTGCTTCTGCTTGTTGGCTGAGTCATATGAAAAAATAAATTTGAAATTCAGCCGAGGGAGAAAAAAATCCTTCTATTTTTTAGTTGTGCAAAATAATCGTTTGTTTATGAATTGCGAGCGAAAACTGTGCTAATTAGTGAAGAGGAGACCAGGAGGCACAATTTTCATATTTTGACTGCTGTTGTCAAGTGTTGGCAGCTGCAATGTTTAGCTTTGCCCGATTCGCACACAGCAGCAATGCATTTATTAATTTCTTATGTTGAATCTAACGTTTTTGTCAAATTACATCGTGCTGCGTCAAAAATTTTTTGGAAGGTATCGAACAAACCCGCGCTACATCTGCATCAGTCCTCATTTACTTACGGAAAAATGATTAAATTGTTGAAATGAAAACTGCATTTACCTCAAGCAATTTTTACGTAATTCAACTTCTGAAAACAAAACCAGTTTGGTAATGCAAACGCAAGGTGAGTTAGTGCAATCAGCAAAAGAAAACACTTTTTGCTAAAAATACCTGACGTCTTTTCCTGAAACTACAGTATTACTGATTATGATCCATGTAATGTAACCCAAAACTCTGAACGTGAAGCAGATGACAGCAAAACTATCTAATATGTCGGACATTTTGATACCTTTTAGGAAAACCTGCGATGGGCAGAAAAACTGACCATTAACGTTGCTGAAAAAAAGATTGCTTTCTTTCAAATCTGAGTAAAGAAAAAAGGCAATAGTGCATGGACAATCACTTTCATTTTTCTATGTGTTTCATATGTCTGAGACAGAAACCATGTGCAAACGCGGAGATTTCTTTGTCTATCAGTCTGCCGAATGGCCTTTTACGATCGGGTTTGTTGAACAGTTTTTTAGCTGTGTTTCGCGGAGGGGTTCCAATTGGAGTCAATCTTGTAATATTGGGTTTTTTTCTCAGCAGCAGTACGTAGTTTTTCTATTTGTGTCATATGTCGACTTTTACGCAGACTGAAGATGTGTAACGCACGAAACTACGTTTCCTTGCACAATAAATTACGATTGATTCACTTGGTGTTGGTCACTGTTGTGACTTACCTGTTATTGTTGCTACAGTCTATGATTTTCTTACATTGAAATAAAAGATTTTGGTTAAGAAACGCTAAAACAAGTCTACGAGTTCATAAAAGGATTAAAAGTTATCTTCAACTGAGGGAAACAAATGGTTCATCACAACATGCGTTTCAAGTGTTTGAAACACCTCTCTTAGTTACATAAAGCTTTCTACAAAGAGCAATGAAAACTAAAAGCAAACCTGTGTAGTTTGGTGGACAAACGCATGAATAATTGCCGTATTCATCCATGCAAGTGGCGCCATGCCGGCATCTTCCAAATCGGCAAGGATTGATGTAATTTTGGCAGACGTCTCCATAAAAATATGTTTTGCAAGTGCAAGAAAACCATCCAGGTGTAGACTCGCAACTCCCGTTGTTTAAACAAGGAGTGAGTCGGCATGGGTTGAATTCTTAATGACAAAAAAGACGGTAGCTCGAATGTGAACGTCTAACACCGATTTTACCTTTCCATTTTGCAAAACCTGATGTATTGGAAAATTCACCAATATATTTCGCTCACGGCGAACTTGCCGTTACGTGGCATAGATTACACATAGAGGGGTCATTTGTCAACTAGAATCTAAATCTACACTGGCCGCAGCATCCCACTGCGGCCGACATGCTTGGTCGAAAACGTTCATGATGTCCATTCTTGTAGTATGCACTATGACAGCTGATCGGTCAGATAGTTTCTGACGCAAAAATATACGAAGTTTTTGTGCAAAAAATAAAAAAACTTCGACATTAGCAGTCATTTAACGTAATTCCTCAAATTTTAGTTGAATCATCTGCTAGTCGGAAAAATAAGTGTCTGATTAGAACTAAACCTGAATAACAGCGCAGTAGAATATCACCGCTTTTAATGATTAGTAAGAGTAACACCGTTATAACTTTCTATGCAGTTAAAAGTTGAAATTGCAGATTCAGTTTGCTTTTCAAACATGTCATGCTTTTGTTCTAGTCACCCTATTGCTTAAAGCCAAAACGATGCACTCTCATAGTGTTTTTCTTAGTTTCGTTTGTGTTAGTTCACAGAAACAGCACCCGGTGGTTTGGATGATACTTTCTTGGGCGTTGCTAGCTTCTTCTACAAACAGGCGTTTGCTACCTTACTGTATGAACATGAGCTTACACTCCATTTGCACATAAAACAAGTTTGTCTGGAGTAACAAACACAGGAGCAGCGATGGCACGGAACTTGTAAGGCGCAGAAAATACAAAAGTTGCTCAGTGCGCCTAGCAAGCTCTGTCAGCCTTAGCTCACTACAACTAGCTAGAAATCGCCAGTAAACAATACCGATTTCGACTTTATCATACGACGAAAACTTTTTGCAAAGCTGACAGGTTTAGACGAAATGAAAAGAGTGAAATATTGCAACGCAAATTGGAATGCAGCGCACCACAGGTTTGCAGGTTGTGGCAAAGGTTTCAAATCATAAATACAAACAACAATCTAACCCGTGCATCCATCGTTAGTTTGGTAGAATCCACTAAAGCAGACACATCTGTAAGAACCACCAGTGTTGGAGCAGAAAGTGTTTCTCGAACAGCTGACTTGACCAGTTTGGCATTCATCAATATCATAACATGCATCTTCTATTTGCTGAATTTTTTCGTACCCAGGAAGGCAGTAACAACTTGTGCTGTTGCTTTCCTTGTTCAGACAGACAGAATTGGTGCATGTTTGTGTGCACTGAGTAGCTGCAAAAAATGAGAGTGTTGTTATTTTTTCAGTGGTTAGCCTGTTGCTCTGCAATGACAAAATAAGTTTGTTTGCAGTAGGTAAAAACTTAATTAAGTGAAACTCTAAATGCAATTTTCCAAGACATACTTGAAGCGCTTAGTTGTATCGTTTCTTTGTATGCGCTGTTCTCGTAGACAACCACAGAAATATCGTGCGCAGTGTAGGGTTTTAATCCACGAATAAGGTATTCATTGACATCACCAACAACGTATTGAATGCTCATCTGAGAACTAGAGACTGTTACGTAGAAGGTCCTCGCAGTATAACTGCTGTTGCTTGTTGTTCTAGAGTTGTATGAACTGAAATCCAATAGTATCGCCACACTTCCGCTGTAGACCTTTACTGGAGCTGCATCAATACAAAGCGATTGTTTTACCAGGTGCTTGTTGAGATATTCCTGAGTGTTTTTCAAAAATTCAGTTTATTAATAAATTTTTGAAAAAAAACATTTAAATTGCGCTGAATTCGGCATAAATATAATTAGCTCTTGAAACCCACATGTTTCAAAGACAACTACTTGAGAGTAACCAGCGCTGAATAAATGAATGCAATTGGAATGAGGAAACATATTCCAAAAATAAATGGGGTGGAAACAATGTTTGTACGAATAGGGGGTCAAAACAAAGCTTTTCTCAAACTTAAACACCTGTTTGAAACGCATTCAGATACACAATAGCTTAAAAATATTTGATTAGATGAAGCATAGGCAGTAAATAAGAAAAAGGCAAAACTGGTAAAAAACGTTTATTTTTTCGTGGAAAATTTCCTCGAATGAAAAGGCGTGGTTCCAAAATGTCTCACGAAAATCCTTTCCATCACTGATTGTTTTGTTCGATTTTCCTATGCGTCTTTGTAACATTTCCTGGTTTAATTATATTTCCGTGCTTGCTTATGTTATGACGTTGTACAACCTACAAACGTCAATTCCCATTGTTTTGGCGGAAATCGACAGAGATATTTCACTCTCAACAGAGTTACTTGACGATTTTTTTTCTGAGTAAAATTGCATTGCAACTGCCTGATTTCGTGGTGACATATTGGTTGATTTGTTTATTTATTGACAGTGTTCAAACGTTTCCGCTGAGTGAAATTCGTCACTTAGGCAGATGGAGACCTATCCGAGACGGTTGGTTGTCGGCAGTGATTTGTATGAAGATCAAATACGGCAAATAAATGGATGCATGTTACTAGTTCGTTATTATCCATAAATGCAAGAAAATATTTCTAACGAAGATTTTCGTGCTGTAATGTAAAGAAAGCCTCGCAATTGCCGGTAGTGATGAAAGGATAATGAGCTCCACTCAGAGTAGATAATTTTGGTAAAAGCTTTTACATAGATGCCATCAGCTAGGACGAAGTGGTACGTAGTGGAAATTTAGCAAGAAAAGCTGCAGTATATTATTTTCTGGAATACAGTTATTGGTTGGTAACCAAACATTCGCATTCTCGATTCCTCTGCAAACGAAGCGTGTAGTTCAGTAAAACTGTGGTTTGATTGAATTCTGACATGTAAAAGCGATGTTGGTTTGAAGCTTTACTGGAGTAAAAAAATTATTTGCTACATGCAAAACCTTTCAAACGCTATTTGCTGAAGTTTTTCTACAGATGTTAGTTGAAAATCTTATGATATGATTCAAATTTTTCATGTAAAAATCAATTTTGTTCCAAAGGCTTTAGTGGAGGTATGTGATAAATTACTTTTAGACGACAATTGCAGGTCTGGTGATGCTTACGACATCAAAAATATATGTTGTGGATGTTTTATTTCTGTTTTCATACTTTGCAACTGGAGATCACATATTTACTATGAATTTGAGAATAGCCATTTTGAAATCGCAAAGGTTGGATGACACACATGAGAGAAGCTTTTTCACGACGCGGATTACAAAAGTATTTGATGAAAAACTGTTACTCAGGTGAACCACGATTGATCCTCACGACTGACATCTAATATTGAAGCCTGCGTTCTTATTCAACGTTGCTGTACACATCAGCTTTTAAACGGAAATCTTTTGCAACGCGCTTCAAAACGTAAAATCGCTGGGATTGTTGGACCGCTTTATGTTAGTTCCTACGAAAAAATGGTAATGGACTAAGCTATTGTTGACTATATTCAAAATACTATGTTTCGTGATTTTGAAACTTGATAGTGTTTTTCTTCAGAACAAAATCGTTTCATTGGAGAAAGGAAAGTTCTTTCGCTGTTTTCAGTTAAGCCAAGAAACTGGCACCATGAGGTCATTGAGACTATGCGTTCCAAAAAGAACGTTTCCACAAATTGACTGCGAATGTGAAAGACAGGTTGTGCTACGCCTACAGTAGAGAAACACAACGAGCAATCAAGAACAAAAGGCAAAGATGGACATGGATGAACCTGAATTGAGCTTGGTGCAAACGAATGACGTTAAAGGCTGTGAACGAACTAGAAGCGTCGAAGCCGCGCCGTTCCACACGACGTACTCGTGCACGATACTCGTGTTATGCCGTTCCGCACGACGTACTCGTGGTATGAAACCGAAGCGAAAACGTTCAGCCAGTTTATTTCTTGACGGGTTGAATAATATGTGATTGAGATTCGTTTAGTTTGTTCTCATACTGCAAAATCGAGCGTACGCAAAATAGAAGGAGCGGGCTTAATCGCAGCAGTAGATTGTTGACTTTACTCGCCCCATCGCTTTCTGCGCTTGCTACAAAATGATCGAACGCAGTGCGAGATTGTTATTGCTCTATAATTTTCTTTTTCGTCATAGGAATTGATAGAGTATCGCATTTATTTTAAGATAGTAAACTGGATGTTCGTTTGTGGAGTTTCGAACATTTTTTTTACTTAACTGCAATATGTTCACGTTTTCACCAGGCGATCACGTTCTCCTAACATCAATCAATTTGTTTCTGAAGCCCTCTATCGGTTTTGCGTGGTGACCCTCACACTTGCATTTTGAAATGGCCGTAAATAAGACCAGCCACCTTGCAAATCGCTTTCTTTCAAAATTCTCCTAGTATGGGATTACGCAAGTAGCCACTAGTTGAAACCCGAAAAATACTTCGTGGATCAAACTGCTTAAAGCAATTTAATCCATGCTCCCCGGCGAACGCCCGCCATTACTGCGAGAGCACGGAGCCTTTGGTTATAATTGGCACCAAGGAATGCGAAGAAGAGTACTTTAAAAGTAGCAGCACAAAGAAATGGGGCACACGAATCACCTGCCACGTTTGTAGATGCAAACTCGACCACCTCTATTAGAATCACAGCGTTACTTTCAACGATACATTAGAATTTGTTCATTTTATATGCTGCATACAAATTCATGCCAGATAGATACCTTCACAAACTGAAATCTTTTCGTTGCTCAGTAAGCTGCAATAGACAAAAACACAAATGTACATTTTGCTAGTCCATCTGTGTCATACTTGGCACACTATGAAGTAGTTCGGCAGGCAAATGTACAAGGAAATTGTTTCATTTTCAAATTGACTATTGAAAATGTTGATAAACGGAAGGCCAGCCTTTTTATTACAAGAAAGAAAAGGCTATTGAGTTAAAGTCTTCAGCATAAAACACTTGTTGGAAATTTTATGTATTTGAAAAAAATGTATGTCGATGTAGAAGGAGTTCTGCGTCTTACTATAATTACAAAAGTGTTGGAAAGAACATTTGAAGTGCCGAGAATATTCACAAGTAGGTAAGGATAGTAATATTAGCTTTAGGGTGAAAGAAATGATGATGCCCTAAAATCGTACTGAAATCCTTCGAAGTTCAACAACATACCATTTATGTTCAAAAATTTGAAATTGAGAGACCAATGCAATCCTTGTGTAAGAGCACGTATAAACATCGTATTAGCTGGCAAAACGCAATGCCTTCCTCAATTTCACTTATTGCAGAATTATAAAGGATTGCCCTTGACGTACCAGGTTATCTGACATGTCTGTCATGGTTTACTGGATCCTGCTGTGGTACGATCGTGTGCAAGGATTTCAAGCGAGATCAACAGTTGGGGTGAATATAGGTATCATGTCTTAAGTACAGTTTTATTTGAAATGTCTATTGACACGAAAATCCTTTCAAGTCAGTGGTTCCCAAACTTGTTCGAGCCGTTGCCCAAATCAAGCTACAGATTATGTCTTATTACCCTCAATAAATTTTTTTCGCATTTGTGGTCGAAAATTTGTTTTGCAGATGTCGCTCATAATACAGAACAACAATGCGGTTTTGGTTTTGCGTTACCCCCCGCAAAATCGCATATTACCCTTGGGGGACAATTTACCACCAGTTTGGGAACCACTGCTTTAAGTCTTTGGTGAGTTTATTTTCCCGGCTTCGCACGAACCGATCCAACATTTCAACAACCCGCACCTAACTGCTTCAAGCTAACCGAACAAAGCACGTGGTTTCCACCACTTTAAGCTTCGGTGATCTAAAAGTGAAAAGGAAAAGGACTTTACGCACCAAATATTGTGCGAAGCAGCGAGCCAACGTCACATTCTTACAATCGCCGTCAGACATCGACTGGCTTCAAACTAGGGCGGAAACCCAATTGATGGGCTTGCGCTTTGAGCTAGCAGAACTGCAAAGGTCCGTTGCACATCTCTAAGCTCTTTAGATTATCCTAAGCGAGGAGCGCAGAGAATAAGGATTTTTCGTCCTAACTCTATCTCGCGAGGGATTATGCGCAATTTTTTATTTATGAGTGACTGCCCGTGTCAATGAAAACGGCAATAAAATCACGGGAAAGTATTTGCGATTGAGTCGCAGAAACGCTCTTCACATTTATGCTGACGTTGGAATGACGAGTAAAACCGCCATCGAAAATAGTGAATGCATGCAGCTATTTTCTCATTAACTCAATGAAATACATTGCCTTCACATTTGCGTAACCGCTTATTAATTTGCAATTACGAAATAGTTTACACCGACTTATGCAAAACATAGATGAGAAATCATTTCTACGCAGCGAATCAATCTAAATGTTATTCCCCGAACACATCATACTCACATCTGATATTGACTTTTTTATTGAACTTTCTGAACTTTCCTAAATCTATCCAAGATACCTTAGTTTGACGCCGTGAAGAAGCAGAGGCTTTGGGTAGCCATAATATCTCTAGCAAACGTAACCAATGAGGAGTGACATATCCTAATACTGTTGTCGGAAGTATCGAAATGCACGTTTCTGCTCTGAATGAGTTCCTGGTCTATACGGATATCGAAAGCGTTACAATGAAACTTAGACTGCACAAGAAACCGGCATGAAAGGATGCACACACGTGTAAGTAAATAACCTTACCAACAGACCTGCCGTACGTCATAACCACAAAGACTTTCATAGTTCTAAAACATACTACAACTCAAAAAATGTTCACAATGCAAATTGTAAAATTTTCAAATAAAGAAAAAAATTGAATTCAACTCACGAGCTTCGGAACAAGCAGCTTCACCCGATACAACTGAAAAAAGTTTTTTTTGTTAAAACGATACATTCATGCTAGCAACTATGTCAAGCTTTTCACTGCATCATCAAACAAATTTATGATAAGATTTTGTGGATTTTCAACCTTTAATGTCGTTTCTGGTGGTCATCACTTATTTCTAAGAAGGTTTTGAAATATAAACCAAATATTTTAGAAAATGTCTCAAGCGGAATTGTTTGTGAAGACACATTACGCTGTCTGGAATGCTTTTTTAGGTTTCACTTTTCTTTGGGTTTTACTGTTGTTTAAAATACTCTAACGCTCGAAGAAATTCAATAAGGCACTCTCCTCGTAATTTCTATCTCGCAAAGTACTTCAGAATGAACTCACCCTTCCAGGTCAAGTGAAATCCTCTTAATGGGACAGCATAGTCAGTGATGAAGTCCAGAACCACCGTGCAGCCGGATGTTATAAAAGAGGTTGGTGGTCGGCGCCAGTTGCAATACCTTAAACTCTATAAAGGAAATTATATTTTTCGGACGGTGATGAAGTTCGTTTCTTTCTGCTTTTGGGACACCAGGAGTAAACTAGTAATCGAACTGCGTAGTAGGCTACTCCTTGCAAGTTAATAGGAAAAACAAATGCTAAGGCCCGTGAAAGCCACGATCGCGGCTTTGAAAGTTTGATCGGCCGCAACTGGCGAACGAAATGAGCAGGAGAGCATGTGAAGACAATGTCGTATCTGGAAGACAGCAACGAATCTTCGGAGGTTATTTGCGCGCACAGGCGACGTCATTATGATGTCATTTTGGGATAAAACCCGTTTTTTCATGTTGCCAAGCAAAATGAGTTGCTTACATTCAAAAAGCTACAGACCTCAAACTTAAAACGATGGAAATAAACATTCTGCACGAAAAATGTCGGCAAGGACAATGGCTTTGCGATTATTATTAAAATATTGACCTTTTTTGGTGTGAGATCAAACGTGGTAATACGCAAAGATTTTACATTTTTTGCCTAAGAAGACACTTTTCTGCCAGTCAACACTCACAGAGTGTTTCAAAGTTACACGTTTTGGGAGTCTTACAACACACAACAAATTTCAATTCCAAATATTGACAGGAAATTTTTATTCTTGAAGAAAATCAAAACATCCACGAGGTAAATGTGTTACTTTTGGGGTCTATCTTACGTCATAACTCCCCAACCACTTAAGCTAGTGGACCAATCAATGTCTCTGAAGCTTCAGAATTGCTCCCAGATCATTTAAAAGACAAACCAAGTAATCACCTTCTGCAATGTTTGCTCAGGACCTCGTAACGTCATCGGGAAATAAGTCGACCCAACCCACCCTTTTTGCAACAAGAACATCCCTCTCAAAGAAAACGTGGACTACCATTTTTGGAAAGTTTGTGCTATTGGGTTCTTCAGACGTCGTCGAAGAGCAAACACCGGATTGAAAATCTAAACGGGGAACGCGTTTTTTGTTTTTCTCTGAAAACTGCCAAAAAATCAGTACCGCAAATACACAAATATCGATTATGCATCAGCATTTCAAAATGTAAACGTATATAATGTTTTTGTCAAGTCCGTTGGATTCTTGCTGTCTTCCGCATCCAAGTATGTTTTCAGTGGCTCTCTAGTCCGATCTGTTCAGGAGTTATGGTTGATCATATCTTCAAAAGCAACGATCGGGCTCCTGCGGGCCGGAGCGCACTTGCACTGTGACCTTGTCTGTTTATTCATTATGTTCTTGAAAACTGCAGTAAAGAATCGCAGTCGGTTGCAACTTCCATTTTTTAAGTCATTTTCACTTGTGGTGCAAACGCACTTTGTTTTGCTTTTAATGAAACAAATATTGAAAATAATTGAACTTTTTTCAGCATAATGAATAAATGATCACTGAAGGCAGTTCTTGATCATTTGATGACTGAATACAGTGCATGCAGACAATTTCCTACGATTCAAAATATGTTGAAACATCATTGTACTACCTGCCTCACCGAACCCACTGCAATAACTACGACATCTTAACCCCTGAGAGTTGTTATTAATGCTGATTATAATGCAAAGTGTACAACAGTGTGGTTAGACATTAAGTGAACCTAAATGCTTAAATGTTGGCACACTGAACTGATCTTTTGAAGTGTAAGAAAATCCACAATCCGATAATACCATGGCCTATAATAAGTATAAACTGGGTGGCAAAACTACCGCACAGTTGTAAATATTTGCCGCCCTCTATCACTGAATTTTAGCCAATGGGTGGCACTAAAATTTCGTACAGCACTTCAGAACTTTACTGAATTTTGTGGTTTTACCTGAAAGCCTGCAGAGGCCTACTTGTCTCAGTCCAGAAGTCACGCATTCGTTCAAACTGAGACCGACACTTTGACATTACGTGTTTGGTGATGCAACAAAGAGCACTGGTTGTCTGCAGTTATTACCGTTGATTATCACCTCATGTTAAATCAAGAAAGAGGCCAGAGATGCTGGTAGTTTGATTGTGCTCAAAAGTAGTCGGTAGCAAGTTGCATTGGTTTCAGTCCTTGAGGGCAAAATGTCTCACAAGCAACTTAAACAATAAAACATTTGTGCATTTTGTTGAAAGCTACCACAATTTAAACTAGTCATTACTCATTCCCAGTGATGCCACTCGGCTCATTCATTTCAACATCAAACTTTTCAGGTTTAAGCATGAAAAAAAGACACAAGACTGTGTCTTGTCTTTTCAAAACTTTCTTTTATAACTTACACCTACAGAAAAATATATGATTTTGCGGGTCTAGGACAGTTCAGCGACGGGACGTTTCGGCGATGGTGGTCGCAAATACTTTATACGTAAAAGGTGTGTTTTCGAAATACTTGAAAGGTTAGACTATTAAGGATGTTTGTTTACCCTAAACCAAAGCCCTAAACATAAATCCTAATGCTGAAGCCAAAACTTTTTCAAAAAGTACAAAAAAATCGCTCCCGTTAAAAGTGTCATGTTTTATTAACCGATTTATCGCCGAAACGTCCATCGCTGAAAGGGCGTCGCCGAACTGTTCCATTCCGCCATTTTGTTTTGACTTTCATAGAAACTAGGAAATACAGATGTAGGCCTAACTGCAAGTTTCGTTTCCAAACTGTTTGTCATGAAAAAGAACCCTTACTATCAATGAATTATTTTCCTTCAACTGAGACCGACACTTTCGTAATAAAAGTTTGGTGATGTAACAAAGAACATTGTCTATCTTTAGTTATTAACTGCGATACCTTGCAGAACACATGAGATTTGGAGGCATAAGCGTTAATGGCTTTTTCTGCCATTAATTTCCTATGCTTCCAACGCGTCTTTTGTTCGATTTCCGCTTTCTGGTTGAAACGTGGTCGCCAGGCGTAACGAGATTATATGGTGCCAGGTGCAAGAAGCAAGTTTGGCGCCCCTATTTTTGAAACTGAGGTCTTTCGGAAGCTGGTTTGCTGAATTGAAAAAAGTAGTTGTGACTTTGTTGGGACTTTCTGCCCCTCGCTGTCATTCAGCGCCAGGGGAATTGTGCCCCCACTGCCCCCCACGGTACACCCCTGCTTGGTAACTGAAATTTTTTGAAAGGAAAGCGCTGAGCAGTGGCGAAATTTGAGGTTTGAGCCTGGGAAAACGTAACTGAAACGGGACCATTGGCCGCTGCAGGGTCCCACTAGCCAACGCTCGGAAAAATCTTGAGAAATGATGGTGAATCCGGATGTTGATAGCTATGCTAAAACCCTACATCACCTGAAAATGTTGCAAAAACCGCGAAAAAAAAACAAAAACCTACTGAAAACCAAAAACAGACTAAAACCGAAATATAAGATAAGTGGGGCCCGGTTTAATTTAGTTTGCCCAGGAAGGCGATCCGCCCTTCTGCCCTCATCGGTGGCGCCAACGGCGTTGAAGAATACGCTCAAAACGTAGTGGGATTTTGCAAGGAGCGAGACATTTTGGAGTAGCCTATGCGAGTCAGTCACTGCCAAGTTTTATGAATGGCTAAAGAAGTGGAGAGGATTAGTACTGAACAAGCTAGATCAGTGCTGTTTGTTTTCTTGTCCTCACAGCATGCTTGCAGAATGAGCTGTCAAGGTAAACCGTAGGATCGTAACTCAAAATCTGTTCATAGTTGTCACTGGCACTGGCACAGGAACTGCCAATTATGATTCCAGACGCACAGTTTGTAGAAGACTCAGAAACATACTATGCGAACAATGCAACTATGTCAAAACCTTTCTCCAAGGAGAAAGCAACATGTGAAATCCTGCAACGATTGTGCTTATCTAAACGAATAAAATTCAGTGAAACTAAAAGTTTTGTTACTAGGTTTTGCATGACATTAACGCACAACCAAAAAGTGTATCACTGCGTGATCCACTTGAAAGACCATCCGTTTGTCCAGTCAGAGGGACCTAAGTGCAAACAAAGCATGAAATTCACAAGAAAATCGGTAGACTTCAGGTTTGCAGTTTTCTTGGGGTTTCTCGTACTGATTCCTGTCACGCACAAACAGCAAGGAAACAATGGGGGCAAGGGGTCACAATTCCCCAGGTGGCGGATCACTGCGGGAGGCGCCGAATGACTGCGAGGGGCGAAACGTCCCAACAATGTCACAAGTATTTTCTCCAGTACAGTAGATTTGCTTCTGAAAGACCTCAGGTTCGAACATTGCTTTTTGCCCTTTGCGCCATCTAACCTCTCCCCATGCGTAGAAATCAAATGTGGTGTCCGCGGCACATGCTTCTATTTCCAAATGACAAAAACTAATGGCATTCACAAACTACGTTTTCTACAAATCTGCCTTTCCGTCAGACACGTTGTCAGTAGGTAGGACATTGTCATTAAGGAATAGGGAAATCGTGACGCTTGTGACGATTTTCCTCCTCCCAATATGTAACCTCGCATGGTCATCCCGGAAGTACTGCAGTTTTCCCAGCCAACTAAATTGCTAATTGCTCTCGTGATTGCCGCCCAGTGAAAATTTCCTATTTTAGGCCATGGATAATACAGTAGGTCTCCTCAAACGACACGCTGTTCCCTCAATGAGAAAATTATTTTACTGGTTATGAAGATGCATAAAATATGTAAAATCGATTTCCTAGCAAATTAATTTACAGATAGATTCGACAGCGCCAAGTTTGTGGAGACTTCTTGTGGCAATATGGCATATGTGCATGTAAAAATCACCCCAAGGTTTTCAAAATAGCACTCTAAATCTAAATCTAAATCTCATGGCAGGCAGGTCACTCTAAATCTCAAAACAAACAGACGTTAGAACCTTCCATCCTCTAGCACACCGCAGACACACATATACAGCACAAACTATAGAGGCATCAACTTTTTTATTATGTGGGCTTTTTGTAAAAGTTCGTGTTTTAGTTGCAGCAAACAAACCTGATTTTTGCTGGATTGCCGTTGCGGGCTTGCATCCGTAATATGAGCAAGAAACATTTTATCTTCGGCTTGCATCAGTTTATTTTCTTGATGAATAGTCTGATTGGGGTATTTTGCAATAATATCGCAAACGTAAAATCTTCAATTGTATTAATTTCAGGTGGTCCTTAAGTGTAAAAGCTTCTATGACTAATTCTGACAACGTTTCATCATATTTTCGAAACATGCATTTGATCGACGTAAAAATTTGGACGTAGTTTATAGAAATAATCATTTCATGACGTAAAACTTTGGGAACTTGACAATCTTGGAACAGTTATTTTTCCAAACTGTTCAACCCATAGAAAATGTTTGCATATGCTGTAAAATGTCTTTGGACGGATTATCGTGTTTGAATCTTTGACTCACACACAAATAAAACTACCTTTAGTCAGTTTGATCAATCTGGTGAATAGTTGTTCGCTGACAAAACGTCGTTGGGCAGAAATATCACGTTGTCATACTGTTAGCTATTGCATCTATAGATTCACCAATGAAAGGCACAAACTGGATTTTTTTGTTTATGTTTTGACTTTTCAAGACGCCATTTCTGATTGTTTGCGAAATATGGACAACACGCAATAGAACATTTTGTGAATAAAAAAACTAGTACATACATATTACACTGTTACGTGAAGAATTACTTGACAAGACGTTTGGTGGTACAGAACTTGAAGATGGCGTGAAGTAGGAGATTCATCCCAAAGCTTTTCGTCTGACACTCTTCAGGGGATATCGTCAGAATGAAGTGGAGATACTACCGAACTGGTTTATATAC
>Ga0210059_1006835_pt1 | contig 18228 bp, 7 predicted proteins | sample Ectturendosymbi2_FD_188042 | JGI IMG/M metagenome (GOLD analysis project Ga0210059, IMG submission 188042) | Ecteinascidia turbinata endosymbiont from Florida, USA - Sample 2 (SPAdes) (version 2) | ecosystem: Host-associated > Tunicates > Ascidians > Unclassified | place: Key West, Florida... | reverse complement strand
AAAAAGTAGGGGGGGCAACAAAGTTATCTACTGTATATGTATAGGACCTATGTCAACCAAATGAACTTGAACGGTAAATTAAGAAAAAAACTGCGGGGGCCAAGCAAAAATCTGGGGGGCCATGGCCCCCCAGGCCCTCCCTTAGAATCGCCACTGCAGTGAGTGTTTTCGTTGATTGTCGTTGAGTCATACCCATTCGGTAGTTGCAACAGTTTGTTGAAACGCCGTAACCTCTGTGAAAAACATAAGCAGTTGTGGACCTCAGAAGTCCACTGTGATTGTTTCATTTTTGTGGTCTACGGTTCGGTGTTTACTACGCGCAGATCACAACAAAAAAGTGAAGCCTCCCGTAAGTCACGCGCCGATCTCGAAGGAAACAGTTTTAAGAAAAATTCATTTCATCTTAGCCTATTCAGAAACCATCATTAAACGTTTCTCAAAAGGAGTTATTTACCTCCTGTGATGCATTTGCACGCCATACTTGTTTTCTATATTGTGAAATCGTCCTTGCAGATAGACTATACTGCGAATAGTTCCTATGATTTGTTTTTGCTTCAATATTGCAAAGCAACCCATACGGTAAATCCATGCACAGGAATTTAACCGCAATCAGTCATTGCCAGCATTCGCACAACGTAATTCATTCATTTCGATCTTCAACAAAGTAGAAAACACTTTGCTGCTTTGCTTAGAAATGTGTGCAGTGTTTGCGACGTTTTACCAATAGAATGTCGGTCTTGCCACAACGTGCACAAATCAAATTTATAAAACAGATGAAAATTTTTATCTATACAGACACAAAATAGATGGAAACTTGTAATTGCAAATGTAGGGGGGGTGCAAATTGTGATGTTATATTTCAAGGGGGGTTTAAATACTTGTGACGAAATGTGACAAGGGGGAGGGGGTACTTTTTTGCCCAAAATAGTGCGACGTCTTTTGTGGACGGCCCCTAACTTATTTTTCCATTAGGGGGAAAAATTTTCCAAAGGCCGCCCCCCGAGTTTCGGGCCTGATTATGACGCTGACGAAACAATGGCGCTACCTGAACCTCACTAGAAACAGTTGTTGCATCTCATGTATTGCGAAAGTACAGTATGATGAGTTATAAAAAACATTTCTAACTGTTACTACGTTAGTAGAGACTTGTTTACTCGCTGACCGAGCACTTTCAAACACCGCTCGGTGAAAAAGTAAATAAGTTAAATGTTTATTATTTTAAAATTGCCTGAAGGCATCGCGTGCCGCATAAAATAACCTCGCGGGCCATGTGCTTGAGACCCCTGGGTTTAGTGGTTCTAGAATCTTGTGGTTTTCAGTAGCGGCACATCGATTTCAGAACCGACCAGGGATAACTACCATTGTTGTTGCATCTACGCAGGAGAATTAGCGTTGAACTCCGTGATGCCGTGAATGTTTGTAAAACACCACGACCCTCTCTGTTGATACGCCACGACGCTCTTGCAATTTGTTAATGAAAACAAATTTGAAAATGGAATGTTCACAACACAATTTCCTGACAATTATTAATGAAAAATAGCAAAATGCCTCTTACAGAAGGATTAAATTACTTTCTTGACTATCTCCATCATGTTTGTGAAATAGTTTAATCTGCCTGATGCAAGTTGCATATCGCTTATGGAGAATACTGTGTAATTTACTATTCAACTTAGTCTGCAACGGGTCTTCCAATTTTGTTGTGCCGTTTGCATCTTAACTTCAAGTTCGTTAACAACTAATCAACCAGGTTGTGAAAATTCGTAATATTTGTGGTCTTTATCCCATATAACGGCAATATTACCTTGCAAATTTACAGTTTATGCGATGAATTTAAATTTATGAATAAGGTGGTATCAAGTGTTTTCAATATAGCCTATTGAGCTGTATTTGTGCAGGTGAATATGTGAAATGATAGCAAAAGTTTCATTGTGAGTGAGCTTAAAGAATTCTGGTGAAAGAAAATCCAAATCGTAAGATTTTGTGCCAAAATTTTTCAAACCTTTCCAAACATCAGATTTCCCAAATTTTGTTTGCTCAGCAACTTTCCATGCAACGCTACAACCTTAGCAACGCCTGTTGGACGTATTTTACGCATGACTTGTTTCACTCTGTTGAGCCACAGCGATTTTCTGTTGGCGATTTTAATAAAGAGACAACATTCGTCTCAGATCCAAACGAGAATTACTTCGAGATACCGCGTCTCTCCACACTCAGTGAGTGAATTAAAACGGGTTTGAACTATCGCGACGGTTTGCGAAGCTGCGCAAAATTCTTTGCTTGTTCTATTGTATGTTGATAGACATGCGAATCTAGCAATCACGATTTTCTTCTTTTTCATCGTTTGATCCAGTACTTTGAAATTGACTGCTTGTAATTGACTGCCAGGCCGCGCACTACATATCGGGCAGTGGTTCCCTAACGTTTTCGAACCGCTGCCCAAATCAACAGCCTTTACTTGTTGCAGCCCCTGTTCATTAATTCTGGTTTTATTTCAGGTAAACTTCTTTGGCAGCGGTCGCTCATAATGCAGTACCAGGTTGTGGTTTTGCCTCCGTGTTGCACCCAAAGAATCGAATATTTCCTCCCGAGGGTAATTCACCCCCACTTTGGCTGCCATTAATCTAAGGTATGGGTCACAAACTCAAATTGTTCCGAGGGTCAAATCAATACTTATGTAATGGCAATAGGGCCATTACAAGGTTCGGCGCGGTAGTCACCACAGATAAATACCTGAACTAGCTGAGAAGTATAAAATCCCGCGCATCCCAATACAACATAGAATGATCATGGCATGTGATCTCTATTGCTGTCGATTCGGACGCTTTCCCCGTGTAGCGCTTATCGCTACTCTCAAACTTACAAAGTAACTCCAGGAGCTAAATGAGGATTTGTAAAGTAATGCGAGGGCTGCAACATGACCACCCGAGGGCCGACGCATTATGATGCTGATGCAACAATGAAGGTAACTTAACCTTACCAGAAACAGCTTTTCGGAGAAAAATGATTGTAACTCCTTGTTTCACTAAACAACTAAACAATTTTGGGGGTTTTCAAACAGTTTTTGAAACTTTCGGGATTGCCTTTGCCCGGTTGCCTGACCCCTGGTTGCGGGCAAGTATTTTCACACCTTATTTCATACGAAAGGTGTCGTGGGTTATAGGCAAGTCATTTCTGAAGGCGTTTCTACGTTCGTTTAAAACAGATGTGCAGAACATTGTCGTCACTTCCGGCAGCATTGCGTTTATTTTTATAAATTACGACCGACAGTGAGTCCAAGATATTTTTGTTTTCTTGCATTGCTTCTGCTGTGATTCCACACACTAAGCCCATGCTGCTTCTACAGGTCTGTTTGGTCATCTTTCTGCAATGTCTCCTTTTACAAGAGACAAAGAAGTTTTGTTGATAATGCACTGGCGCCATAACTTATATTTTGATTTACATGTGCACGGCAGCATATCCGTTATCGAAGGCTGCATGTTGCGCACTTCTGGTTTAGAAGGAAATACTTTCCTCGCTGGCCGAGTACTTTCAAACACCTGTGAATAAACTAAATAAGTTACGTGTTCTGTATTTGAAAGCGCCCAAAAACACCACGGACGGTAAATAATGCTCGACCGAAACCACTGATGCAAAGGCAAGTGCTGTCAGGGGCGTAACGGGGTTAGATGGCGCTCGGGACAAGAAACAAGTTTGGCGCCCCATGTTTGAACCTGAGATCTTTCGGAAGCAAATTTACTGTATTGAAAAAAGTACCTGTGACATTGTTGGAACTTTTCGGCGTTCCTCGCAGTGAATAGGCGACCGGGGAATTGTGCCCCCCTGGCGCCCCTCGTTACGCCTCTGAGTGTGGTACTGTTGAGAAACCATTCGAATGTCTCGACCCCGAGAAACGTCAGACCATGCCCTCCATGCGGGAATGCGATTACGACCAATTACGCGGAATTAGCGTTTCCTTCCTGTGTAGAAACAGCAGCATGTTGACGGCGGTTTAGTAAAAGCTTGTGGCGAGATGTCAATCAGTTATGCTCCTCAGCGAAACTGCAACCTTTTAAGTACGTTTGAAAGATTTCTTCGGCAAGCAGAAAAAAATACACAACAGGAAAGTATGAAACAGGACTAAACTGAAGAAGAAAACTGTCAAAGTTACAAAAAATGAGCTTAGAAATGGAAGTAACTTCATGAGCTTCATCTTTGCGCAAGCGAAGTTAAAGGCTCTCAAGAGTCGCCTATTCATTTTTGCAATGAAAGGCATTTCTATCAGGAATGAGATCTTAAGCAAAAGACTAGGAAAAATAGGGGAAGGTGGGGCACAGTAGGACCAGGGGCACAGTCGTCTTTTTTGATTTTCTTAAAAATGTTGAAAACGTTGAACTTCAAAGCTTCCATGGTGATTTAGTCTCATACCAGCCGTAGTAAAAAAAGGGAATTTTTCCTTGATAGGCAGCCGTTGTTACGAGTTACATAGCACGTTGTGGTTCTGCTACCCAAAACTAATTTATAAAATCGCATTTGGATTTGGGTTTTGCCCACGTTAATCAACATCTGTTCTGAGCTTTTGTGACGTTGTAGTCAGGGCAGTGGAACAGTATTTGATTAAAGCCAGATTTCAAATTCTTTTTTAGTTGAGTTGGTACGTCTTCATTTCATTTTTTAGATATGCATGGGGCACATCTGACAAAAAAATGGAGCACACTCAACACATTGCCACTAGGTCAGTCTAAAAAAGGTAAACCTTGACAGGTTACATTGGAATGCTGTACAGAATACCTCTAATCTATGAGCATTTTCAGGTTTGTTATATGGTTAAAGGCACATTAGATTTGTATGGTAAAGCATGAATTTAACCATTATGCATTGATTTCATCTTACAAATTTGTTTTGCCATGCAGTGACAATGGGTAATTAGAGTGTGAAAAAGTGGAGAGGCAATCAGCAAGTGCCTACTTTATATGGGATATCACGTGAACATTATACAATGCATGCAGCCCAACTTTTTATTGACCGGTCAAGTGTACCCATGCTCATGTCGAGTGTGCCCCAAGAATGGGGCACACTAGACAGAAAAAGTACCCTTTTTAAATTGATTGTAAAATATTTTCTGAAGGGCTTTGTTTTCATGTTTAGGCTTGATATTATGTATATAGCGTTGTTTCATTTTGTGGCAAATTTTGAGCTTGTTTAGACTTGAAACAAAGTATCAGTGGTTCAAACGTAAAAAAGTGCCGACTGTACCTCACCTTCACTTATTTTATATTTAGTGTTGAGTCTCGCTGCCAGAGAGATCTTAAATCATCAATGCTGGGCTTCAAACATTCGGCTTCGAAGTCAAGTAGCAGTTCCAGGCGACATGTGGCTTTAAGTATAATTTTTGTTCCTAATGAAAAACCTGCAGTTTTATGACTGAAAAGGTAAACAAGAATCAAACTGAATCAAGAGCGTATTCGCATTCCTTATGTTAGAACAACTGTTATTGCTTATTAGATGGACCTCGACATGCTGGCGACGCATAATGATGTTGCCACCGCAGTAGAGCAATGATCGGTTGGCAAAGGGCGTTAAAGGATCTTGTGACGAAAAATACGAGGATGCTGAACTGTGCAAATTTATTAAAGGTTTTCACAACTGTCACTGCTATAACATGTTTGATGTGTCAAAAGTTTAATTTGCAATAACGCAATTCTCAATTTCTCATTTTTTAGTTATAGTAGATGGAAGATCAATTCAACTTCACTTTACCTGATGTTTTTTCTTTTCAAAAAGCTCAAAGGTTCATTAATGTGTCCAACACTTTTGACTCAAGATGCCGACGTAGTTCAGCTGATTTGAGAGAGCTGTGAGTTAAGACTTCTACACAAAACACGCATTGTGGCCGGATACCACGGCTTACTTCCTTTGAAGTAAATCCAAAATTCAACTTGTCGTTACTTGCAAACGCCTACTTTCGTTCACCCATGATGACCAAACACTGTACAAGCTAACACCAATTTAGACAAAAACTGTACGCTTAGCTACTGACTACACTGTATCAAAAAGTGAAAATTCCATGTGGAACAGTACAAATTTCCTGCGTGCTAGGTGTATTATTCCGGAGCAAGCAAGAGTGTGCGTAACAAATGTACCAGAACGTATCTGAGCAGAATAGTTCTTTATTACATTGATTAGTGTAGTTGTTGTCTAAAATCTGTGTTGAGTTGCCTTGCAAGCATTTAAGCTTAAGTAACAAATCTCTGGTACACCCATTGGAAAATATCAGGGATTTGCGGTTTTAGTCTACTGTATTGCAGAAATTTAACAATCTTTTTGGAAAAAAAAAGTGTGTATTATTTTGGAAAAATCAGAATGCTTTCAACAACATAGCAAGAAAAGAGCAATTGCAACAATTTTCCGATAGGGAAAGAAAAATCGTGTATCCCTCATGCTTTGGTGTAGACCCAATCATTAAAAGTCAGAGTAGAAAGGTCAGTGGTGGCCAGTGTTGCGAAGGCGAAGGTAAAATGTTAGAATCCGACCTTTCCAAAATTTCCAACTCCCGACTCCGACTCCTTAACATAATATGAATGAAGTTTGGCTGTTAAAAATTTTGTTGGAACTAGCAATTAATGTAAATCGTGGTACACAGCAAGAATTCTCTGTTTCCATAAAAGTTTCAAATGAAATTGTGCCATTTCAACAGGAATTCCTAACTTAGGAGTGCGATGTAGAAAATAACCACTCCTGGTAGTGACAATCAATTTTGAGTGTTTGACGAAAGTTATTGACAGCATCTTTACGAAAAGCAAATGAATTTTTATTTTAAATTTTGTTTTCAGCATGTTATCCCAGTTTTACTGAAAGGAAAGCAGTTGAAGTTTCCACAATGTGAATTTTTTTAAATGCAGGTAAGTGATGGTGTTCAACTTGTTTCTAGCATTCACAACGCATTAAAAATGCATGCGAAAATTATTTTTGAGCAAGTGCGGATATCTTGCGATAGTTAATGTGCTCAGTGGAGTGTCTAGAATTAAAAATGTTGGGTGGCAACTTCGGGACCAAACAAATGTAAAGAAAAGTAAGGGGCTGACATAATTGTTCATCGGGCATGGTGCTTTCCGTTGTTTTGAACAATAATTTGCTATGGATTAACCCTATCAATATTATCACAGGATTGTAAATTTCCTTAAATATGACCTGGTCTTATTAACCACTAGAGACACCTGAACGTCACCAGACTCAATCGCACACACTTGTATTGCTGTAATCGACACAGCAAAGTGCTAACCATGCAACTTCCACAGCACTACACACGTGAAATGAAACACCATTTTCCGTACACAGCTGTACCGGCCCCACATGAACGAGAACAGATGCACGAAATTGAAAACAATTCACATGAAAGTGATATGTTTCGAAACTCGAATTCTATTCTGACACAGAGACAAGTAGGCTGTTGATAGCCAACTATTTTCGTCAAAGTATTCTTACTGCAAACCGTATTTTTTTTAAATAAACCATCTGCAAAAAAATTGGTTACTTTGGTTACTGCTGACCAATCTGTTTTGTGGTAGCTTGAGGACACTTTATGATTGTGGTGTAACCATAACAATGTCATGCAACTACTACCACTAGTGAAATACCCATCTGCAGTGTTGATATGGTAAGGACTCTCTGCACTACGCAATTAAGAGCACCGACGTTTCGGCACCAGTTGCGCCTAAAGCGACATAGCAGCGCCGCAGACAGGTATGTGCAACGGTGTTAAGGGCGTGCACCTGTTGGCAAGATTTAACAGCAGGCGTAAAACTTGCTTTGCAGATTATTCAAAACAAAGTCGTTCATTTAAATATTCACACTAAATTTTCCTCTGATTGATCCAAAAAAACTGACTTTTAAACCCTGCGTTAATCTATGACCATCTTGTCAGTAGCGAAACACGCACTACCTCAAACAAACCAAAAAAGATTCAGAGAATAGACAATGAGCAATATGATTCTCACACAAATCCTCGCACTGTCTACGTCACAGTCTAATATCAACATCAACTGAACGTATCTCAATCATTCGATTAACATGTATTTGTCGACTGTCAAATTCATCAACGAAATAATTTTCAGCTATTACCCTTTCAACTGAAAGTACAAAAATGTTACTCAACCTTTTACTTTTCATGGATTTTATGAGAAATGCTTTCACTAATTTCATTGTTGAAAAACTTCTCTTGCATGAAGCGCTGGTTGCAGGAACAGTTACAGCCAGCGCCGGATTTAGGGGTGGGCCCAAGGGGCCTGGGCCCAGGGCCCCCACCAAAGAGGCCCCCCCACCAGGTTCATGTGTTTAGCCATATGTGTGATATGTGCGTGCCACTTAGTCATTTTTAGCGAGGAAAGTTTGTTTGTAGACACTATCGGTTGGCCAGCCGGCAGTATTTCCCTTGAATATTATTTGATATTGTGACGAAACAGCTACTACACTTATTGGTTTCCTGAAAGTCGGTCAGGTATTTGAATCTAGTGAATGCAAGGACAATCCACGTAGAACGCATTAGCTTACGTCTCTACTCGTTTCTGGTAGATTTTGCGTCTGCCTTACTCAGATTGTCTAAGGTTGCATATGAGTAGCATTGTTAAGCAAGTCTACCACACGTCCCCTTTTTAAGTAGCCTACATTTTTTTAATGAGGAATTAAATATTCTCCGAGGACATTCGAAAATGTCAAAATGTCCTCCTTTTTGTATTTCTTATTTTACAGGACTCTAATCAGTGGCGTAACGAGAGGTTTGAGCCAGGGTGGAAAAAGGGCCCACTAGCCACTGTACGGGGTCCACTAACCGACACTCAGAAAAAAACTTGAGAAATGATTGTTAATCCGGATGTGGATCGCTATGCAAAAACCCTAAATCACCGGAAATCAATACGAAAAACGCAAAAAGACAACAACCTACTGAAAACCAAAAGAATACTGAAACTGAAATATAAGTAAAGTAGGGGTCCGGTTTTTACGTTTAGCTTGCCAGGGGAGGAGGCAATTCGCCCCTCTGCACCACGTCAGTTACGCCACTGGTTATGACATATTGTACTTACATACAGTGACTGTAAGCTGCACCTACTCAACTGCAACAAGATACTAGCTGTGGCTTAGCTTAGTTTATGGGAGGGCCTGCAAGTTGTCTAATTAACTATATTTTTGTTGAGTTAATTCCTGGCTGGAAAGGCGGAAATGCTTTCACATTAATCGTTACGTAACAGTGGTAAATCTTTTTTCAGTATCTCAATGACTTTGGCATTTGAGTGCGGACTACTGTCTCCATTATACTGTACTAGCTTTGCTGATGAACAGTGATACGCTGATCAGTGTATTGCACATAGCTTAGTGTGGTAGTTTCTTGTAATTATAGCTAATCAGTAAGGCTAAAAAATAAAGAATTTTGTCAGAAGTATCCCTTGACAGGAAAGGACAGAACGATTTTAAGCTGAATGAATTACACGTGGTTGCATTTGTACAGTTGGCAAAAAATAGTGAAAAGACTATTGTGATTTTGTGAATGCTGAGTACCAAAAACGTATTTCTCACAGCGTAACCAGGTGACTACCACTTTATCCTAGCTTGTCAAGGATGCTTCTAATGTACCGAGCTTTACATTCTTCATACTTCCTGTCCATTGACAAACCAACTGTTGTTCTGAAACGTTTTAATGGAAATTATCTGAGCAAACTCTGTTCAAGACATTAACGCATTTGCAGTCATATGTGGTTGCTTTTAATGAGCAAGTTCAGAATATTAAGAAGTCAAAAGCATCAACTGTTGGTGTTGTATCGTGTTTCGCCACTGTTAAGGCAAGGATTCAAAAAAGACAATCAGATGTATACATATGAAGGCAAGTTAAATCAGTACTAAGAAAAACTCAGAGAAGGCAAAGTTCATCACTGTGATTTATTCATGTCAGATGTATCTGTACTGTACAAGTCTAGTGTTGCACATCTGGCTAAATGCATAACTTTATTTGCTGAATTTAAATGCTTTGACTAGGTTCCTCCGTTTACAAACAACTGAATGGGAAAATGTTGAACCATGTGAGTAGTATAGAGGCCTACTTGAGAAAAACGTTTCAACTGATGAAGCTAAAGTAAACTGTTTGATCAATGCCAAAACTTGTTTGAGTTCGTGGAAAAAGAGCATCAACCAAATGCTTTTTTTAAATGATGGAACATGAAAGATGGGCAAATTGAATGCTTCAGCGAACTGATAAAGATTGCACAGTTTTACTTCAGCGTTATGGCTCGTTACTGTAATGTGGAATGATTTTTTCCCTGATGCAGCCACAAACCTAAAGGAACAAAAAATGTTCTAGTTAAACCAGTTTAATTTAAAATATATTTCATGCACGCAGTTTCATAATATTGTTAAAGGCGATTCTACATATATAAGAAATTTAAGGAAACTACAAAATATTCATGAGCTAAATAGGACAAGTAAATTATTTTGTCTTGTATGTTTTGACTGAAACATTGTCCTGCACCGGACGTCTTACATTGATGCTTAAAACTTGTCAATAGGCCTATTTGGTATTTGACTTGTTAAATGTAGATAATACATTCAAGTAAGTGACAGTCGTAAATTGTCCCATATTGCAATGAAAATATGGCAGCCCTATTGAGCTTGTTAATAAATAAACATGGATTGAAGAATAGGAGATCGACACATTTACAAGTGTAGATCTTATTCAAGTGGTTCTAAAAAAGTAAAAAGCAAAAGAGGCAAAAATTGAGAGAGGAAGAAGTTGCAGCCTAGTCAAGAAGCATTCAAGTTACTACTTTACGGTGATAGTGAAGTTCAGGAACCTGGAAGCGGACAGAAAATCGAAGAACATGTTTTTTCAGACTTAGATATATGTAACGATGAGAATAGACCTACAGTAGTTTAACTAGTGGTGCAGCAGCAGAAGAACGTCAAGATGTATCATCGAAAAACACAATAGATGAGATGTCTGACGTCACAATAGATGAGATGGCTGACGTCACAATAGATGAGATGGCTGACGCTATCACTGGAGGCAACGATGTTGGTCGCTGGGTCCTCTGGCCAGTCAATATACCAGAAAAATGCAGGAATTTTGGTTGAAAACTCAAACAGTACTTAGACATTGCTGTTTAAAGTTATTTAAAACCAGGGGTCTCAAACACGTGGCGCGCGGGCCGCATGTGGCCGGCGAAGGAGTTTTGTGCGGCCCACGATGCGGTTTGGGATTGGGGTTAGTCTTGATGCTGCTGCAGGTATCATGAGTTATAGCACTCACAAAGTTCTCAGCTGGCGAGTGAACAATTACTTTTAAACGAACGTAGAGACGGCTAGAAATGATTTGCCCATCGCTCATGATACCTTGATACCTGTCGCAGGAAATAAGATGTAAAAGCTGTTTCTCTTAAGGTTGAGCTGCCGTCATTGTTGCGTAAACGTCACAAAGTAGCCCTCTGGTACTACGGGTAGCCATAATGCGGCCCACGGGTAACTTCGTAAGTCCTCATTTGGCCCTCGGAGCAGTTTGAGACCCCTGGTTTAGAGATAAGGAAAGCGTTGCATCGCCCAATAGCTGTTTAAAAATTTTTCAAACTTTAAGCAAAATTAAAGAAAAAGATGCGATGCTTCTGGTGACCTGTTTTGCAACAGTCACAAATCGCTACTCATTGTCAAATATCATGTTGCATCATAAAGTTTTGTTACACTTGAGATACCAAATGTGACGTCACAAGATTACGTCATAAGTGTTAATGATCTCTGGTATTAATGAACCAGTGACTTCATCGATCATCCTCTACCTACAGACGATATCTGCACATGGGGCCTCCCACCACGCCTGGGACCCAGGCCCCCCCACCATCTAAAACCGGTGCTGGTTGCAGCCATTAGTAACAAAAAATAAAACTCAGCTTTGCAGGCATAGGCGCAATAAGTTGGGGAGCGCCGGGGAGGTGTCCCTCCCACTTTTCAGACGGTGGGACATAAAAGGCTATGTCACCCCCACATTTTTCTCTTTCGGTATTGTATTTCGGAGGTTTCAAAAACAAAAGTGACTTTTGTTACGTTTTGTGTAAAGACTTTTTCATGTTAGATGTTACACATATCAAAGTTGATGTTCAGAGTTTGGTGTGGTAGCACTGATTCTGATATTTTTATAAATTTTAGCTTCGATAAAATAATATTACATTTTGTAAGTTTCTATGGACCCCGAAGGATAGTTTCCTGCTCCTCTCCGTCTTTTCACCCTGAGTGGTATACTGTAAAGTCATTGTCTTGAAACAATGAGAGTTTAACAGCTACACGTGTGAGGGACCACAATACAGCCATGATTTGTTTCGTGTAGAAATGTCACTGGCTTTGCTGTAACGTTGGTTGTCACGTGTTCAGAACAGACAGCGTAAAATTTAAAGATGCAAACAGGATCTTCAGCATGCACTCGATCGGTTTTCTGCAGTTTACAACCTCACCGAACCGAAATGAAAACCAGCACTAAAAAAAAACAGGTATGATGCTTCTCCAGAACCCCAAGGCAGTCGCAGTTCTGCGTGAGCTTTACCGCTCTGTGGTCACAAAACGGAGCTTTCAAATACCGCAAAGCTGTCAGTTTTTAAATCGGTCTTTGTTCCAATCTTCACCTGTGGTCATGAATCTTGGTTAATGACCGAAAAAATAAAAACACTACCTCAAGTACAAGTGGCAGAGGATTTTTGCGTAGAGCCATGTTGTGTCACTTTCCGAAAAAGCGCGCAGCTGTGAATTCAGTGGCGTAGCCAGCCCAAATATTTGGCGTACAAAAAATTTTGGGAGACTAAAATGTTTGATTCTAGGCTAGTAATTGCTTCCCAAAGCACAAAATTACTAGATATGCTAAAACATCTGGCTACACCTATGTGTGGAATTCGCAGAACCCTGAATGTCGATCCACTTCTCCAAATCGCGAAGTCCCAGCTACGTTGCTTCGGCCCAGAATGCCTCACAAAAGACTAGCGAGGCACGTCCTGCTGGCTGAACACATGGGAGAGTGGCCCAGATGTTGTCCAAGGACTACTAGATGGAGTGACTGCATCTCCAACCTTACTTCACATCTTGGTGTGGAGCCAGCAGAATTATCTGAAATTGCTGTTGACCGTGAGGTATTCCCAATCCTCCTAAGGCTGCTGTTCCTGCGACCCTCCCTAGAGAAAAAGCGGGAATGAAATTGAATGATGAATGAAAATGAAAGCCTGATAAAGCAAATACAAGGTAGAATTTTTAAATAACTTTATTTATAGAAAACCGCATATACCATGGCTACCATTTAAGTGCAATGAATGTGCTTGGAGGCCTTCACAAGACTTTGAGATATTGGAAGACATTTTAGTGAGGTACTGTTGCAGATCACCTCGTTTAAGAATCAACAAGCCGTTCCTTTGCTTTGAGAGCATTAAGATCACAGACGAAACTCAGTGATCGTTAACTGAAGATAACTCAATGATCGATTAGTGGTAGTGGTTGAGCGTTTTCGTCCCTTTGTGTTGCTACGCCCCCCTATCGCCCCTTTTCTTTGGTTCACCCCCTTTCCCTTCAGATCACCCCCAACGGGACGATTCCGCCCAATTTGAGAACCACTGTTTTAATCATTTCCACTAATTGAATGTGCATTTGTGAATTTTTTCAAGTTGTTCTTTATGATAGAAATGATTGACCTCAGGTGAAAAAGCTTAAACTCTGGAAAGAACTGCTCCTGAATCATTACAGAAAATCACTGCAAACTTCTATGAGGTTGCAGGACTTGTGTGGGTGGAGTTAAAACTGTAGTCACGAACCAGTCAGCCTACGTAAGATGCTTCGGAGTTGTATACACAAGGCAGCAAAACCTACGACTGGAGTAAATTTGGATACTTGACACCAATTCTTAATGCTTTCACAAACGTTTTGCTACTTGGGACAAACAACAAACTGATGACAGTAATATTAATATCCAGTTCCACCTCGCACTGAAATGCATGGCGGATCAATCCTCCCATTTCTGCGACTCTTTCTTAGCTTCGAAATGAATCTTTCACCACAACGACCGCGGTCTGATTAAATTTCATGCATGATTCGAGCAACCATTAGTGTGTGTCGTCATAAATAACTCTAGTTACCCGGCGTCAAGCGAAATTTCCGACCTTTGCGAAATTTCTCACTTACTATTGTTTGTCAGTTATTTTGCTCCTCGGTGTAAAAGAATAAAGTTTTGCGTTTACTTTTTTGATGTTTGTTGTGTAAATGAAAATTTTTGGTTAAACGTCAGACACCCACATCATGCTTCAGTACGGGAATAACTATAACCACTGTAAAATATTGCACTTAATCTTAGACCTCAATTATATTTCATTTTCTAAACCTAACCCAAACCATAACTCGACACGTTTACTTATACACCAAACCCTAAGCCCTAATCATCAGTTTTCTCAGAGTATTTGAAATGTAGAATATTTCTCTGTGCATGCGCACATGGCGTGAAGTCAGACATTTCGCAAGTCATAAATTTGACTGGACACCGGGCGTCAAAAACAACAACATAGCTTATCAAGCATTTGGGAAATATTGCATGCAATTCAGAGAGCTTCTAAATTATCGTTTGAAATATTCCAGGCTGAAAGATATCTGCTGTATATGTCAACCAAACGAACTTGAACGTGAAAATAAGCGTGCAAACACTGGCCTGCAGTGAACATTCATTTTCTGCACGTTGAAACCAAGCTTTGTTTATACAGTATTTCTTTGTAATTTTATGTTTTGGATAGAACAAGGTGTGAATGTTTTTCTTTTGTTTTTAACAAAAATTTTTGCTATTAGGTAAAAACTTCAGTAAGGAGCACTTTGTATACGTCTCGTTTTAGGGATTTATGGTGGATAATCGTTAAGTACGCATTCATACATTGCAGAAAACGTAAATTAACCTTTTTAGGCCTTGTGAGTTTGGCATCAGCGATACCAAGGTCATGAAAGATGTAAAGCGCAAGTGTGTAACATTCATTCTCCCGTGTAAACTTGGTATGTGTTCTTCAACTTTTGGCACATAAGAAACAAGTAAGAGTAAGAACAACTCGTAAGGTAATATGCAAAAACCTTGCAATTTGCATGGAAATTACGCTTGGAGGTTTAAGCTGCTATTGCTCAGTGAATAAGTAGTAGTTACGTTAAATCTGCACGCCTGCGAAGGATGCTTATATAATATAATTAATTCTTGTATTGAAACACATCAGCCTACGTTGAGATTGTTCATGTCATGGTTTACTTGGTTAATTTCTCAAACATAAAATCAGTCAACAACCTAAACTCAGACGAAAGTCTTGGAGACGTTCGGTTTGGAGCCAAAGGATTGCGACATTATTCTAGCTTTGAAGTGTTGGCAAAACACAGCATTTTATGCACATTATGTGCTTACGTTTCCCAAACTGTTGTGACGTCTACAAATGACTGATCCACAAATCGTGATTAGTGCAAACAGCAACTTTTGTCAAAATCATTTCACTTTGCCTTTGGTGGAGGTAAGTGTAGAATGTGTTTGTTTAAAAATGTTCAGTTCCTTCACTGGTAATTAAAATGTCCGACTATTGTAGCTCATGTAATGGGCAATTTTGAAATGGAAAAATAGAAAAGGAAAGAGGATTTGCGCTACGTTTTGGATATTTTTTAAATAATGAGGATTTTCCAAATTCAGAATCGTTTTTTTCAAATAACGGATCTGACTGATTGTCTGCAATGTTTTGTTTCTGGCCTCCATAGTTTTTTTGAATCGTTCCAGAAAATTGACAAAATGGCGTTTTTCTTAAAACATACTAATTTAAAATTGAAAATGTCTGTGACTTGGAAGTGTTTCGATGGAATCCAGCGAGAAGAAATATCAATATCAGACGTAAGAAACAAGTTTCGATTCCAGTAAAACAAACCATGTTTTCAACGACAATTTTATTGTCAAATGTTTATGTATTATCCTAGAGTTAAACGAATATCATCAGTGAAATCATTACTTTTCCATTGCTTTTTCTGATGTTAGCAACATATTTTTGCAACTTTTCTATCATCTCAAGTAGCATAAAACAATACCCACAACGGCTTGGTGTTTGTTTTCAAAATTTTCAAGATGTTATTTTAAATACAAGTTAGTGTTTACACAATGATTACATCACTGCTTTAATATATTTCTGCTCTGGTGTTTATTCAGGTTCTATTTGGGAGCGAAAGTACATCAGTTACTGGGAAAAAGTTTAGAAGCAATTTCGAATTGAACAACGAAACCTTCAGGCAAGTTTACAACACATCTGTAAATACTATTTGCTACTATACAGAGAATCTGCTTGTGATTAAATTCAGGTGTTTGTGAGTGGGTGGTGTCCTTCATGTTATATGTGTTGAAAAACTATACGAGTTTCAAACAAAGAAACAAATTTGGAAACGGTTTTCATACGTTGCAACAATACGTTTTTTTACAGTAGCATTTGTAAAAATGTGTCTTGTATAGCTTTCATGATTAAACACATCAAACACTAATCCAAGAAACATCAATGCAAAAGAAGTAGGCTATGTTACAAATTCCTCAAAAATGTTTTACTGCAGAAAAATAAAAGAATTAGTGAGAAACATTAAACACGCTTCAAATATTTCAAATTACAGTTTTCCTAAATACTAAAAAGTCAGTATGCATGTAATCTTGCAATACATGTACGAATGATAAAAGTGCGTTCCAATCAAAAGAACATGTGTTTAATCAAACTGTGCATTTCTACCGCTTGCAGTTGCCCATTTTCAAGCAACGCAATTGCAGAAGACGATCAACAAATTGAAACGGCCGACTCAAGAGTTTCAAGTATGACTTAAATATGATTTGTTTTTTATCATTTCTTTAGATTATAAAGCATTTACGAGGAATTCTTATTAATCCTACGTTTTTTTGTATAACGCTTGAAAAAAGAGATTGCACGATTGCAGAAACTGCATGTCATCATTGTCAAACAAAAATACCTTCTCTGGCAAAAATGTCACCAGCGAATGATTGTCAGCAACAGTGGCGGATCCAGGGGGGGGGCAGTTTGCGGCTACTGCACCCGCCCCCAAACACTGTGGCGCCCCTTTAAATGGCGCCCCTTTGATGAAAATGCACCTCTTTTTGGTGCCTATCGAAGTAGTAGAAACAAAGGCAAAAGTACTCAGTCTCAACTAAAAATTGCTTTACACTTCGTTGAACTTCAGTATTTACGTGACGGACTTTGAACCCGCCTCTTACTGATTGGAACCAACATTGCTATTGTGTCGTAATAATACTCCTGTTCCCTTAATTCTTTTCCACCTGAGAACTGCCCAGCAATCACAAACACTATCTCTTTCGCTAGAACAGTTCTGGACTTGCCGTTGGGCTGTGAAAAATTTCATGGTCTGTTTTTGTTACAAGTTCATTTTTTTAATGCTTAGTAATTGGTTGATGGTAGGTTTGAAAGGAAAAGCAGTAGTGGAGATAGGAAGGCAATAAATATGAAAGCTTAGAACTGATGCAAGATTTAAGAAGCCTGCAAAGCGAAAAAACAGTTTCAGGTCTGCTATAAGTGTAGTGCTTAAGTCCGCTCAGCAGTTCGTCTGCATCTTAGTTTTGCAGCACCAAGGTAAGTGGATGGTTTCTTGTAATGACCCTGATTAAACCATTCGTACCTGAGGTCTTTCGGAAGCAAATATACTGCATTGAAGAAAGTACTTGTGACATTGTCGGGACATTTCGGCGCCCTACGCAGTCATCCGACACCCCCGCAGTGATTCTGAGCCCCCCTCAGTGATTCGGCGCACGGGGAATCGCGCCCCCTTCCCCCCCTCGTCACGCCACTGTACGTTAGCAAACAACTTGCAGGTTTCTGACAGAAATTCGTTGAACTTTTCTGTCATAAAATTTATATTTTCGGAATTTTTTTATGAATGACCGAAATTTTTTTTGAATGACCGAAAAAACTTGAGTCAGTTATTCTGTCATAATGTCCTAAAATGTAGGCAAGGGAATACATTTACGACGAGTTTTAATATTATTACGGGGCAAATGATTCAAATGTCGTAGGGAAAGAAAAAAAAACAGGAGCGTGCTCCAGTAACTCCAGTAACAAGGAATTATGACCTAACAATGCAATTCTGCAACACCTCCCTCCGTCAACGGGGACAGGGCAGCGTAGCATTGAATCACCACTGTACTTGTTAGCACGACGCGCCTCAACAAACCATTGTACTCAC
>Ga0210059_1006834_pt1 | contig 18233 bp, 12 predicted proteins | sample Ectturendosymbi2_FD_188042 | JGI IMG/M metagenome (GOLD analysis project Ga0210059, IMG submission 188042) | Ecteinascidia turbinata endosymbiont from Florida, USA - Sample 2 (SPAdes) (version 2) | ecosystem: Host-associated > Tunicates > Ascidians > Unclassified | place: Key West, Florida... | reverse complement strand
CGATGAATTTCAGGAATGCTTTAATATCAAAATGATCGTCACAAAGAATGAAAGGCCGTTTGTTTATATCAAAATCCAGCTTACCCGTAATTTCAAACAGCATTTGTTTTGTTACACTTCCGCAACTACACGTTCACGTAGTTCGATTGTGAGTCTTGGTCGATTACTTTTGTAAAAAAAACAACACTGGTTTTGAACCTCATTCTGTCAACAGGCAGTCTTGAAAAGCATCAGTTGAGTAAGGCCGTTAGGCATTTTCTCTAAAGTGTTTTGCACAACAGTCTTGAAACTGGCTCAGCGTTTCACTTTTGTTTGAACTTTATGCCAAGCCGGTATCTGGAAATATCTTTCCTATGTTGGTAGCTTACCAGGAGTTCTTTGTAGGCAAGTATATCTATCTACTTTTTTCCATTATTGGCAGTTTTCAGTAACTCAATGAACCAACACTTTCACGGTGAAACGATACGACCAGGCTTCAACATCTTTACGTCTTGACATGCTTGAATCATACCGCAACATTGCCAGCTGCATCTCACCAAAACACGCCAAAAATTCTGCAAGGCCAGCCGCTCATGTTTCTCAGCTTGGTAGGGCTACTTATAGAAGTTCACAGAATTTCCGAGACATGTTTCAATCAGTACGCTAAACCAGTGGTTACCAACATATTTTGTTAGATTCCCCCTTATTCCATTTTGCTGACTAAAGAGATTAACTGTGTGATACTACACGCAAATCTAAAGTGGAAATTTCTCCACTGAAATAAAGAAATTCTCCACAGGAAAAGAATTCCTAAATGATTGGTAAACACTGCGCGCTAAGACAGGCTTCAAAGACGCACGACCAAAGTATTTCGTGCGACTTGCATTTGCAAACCAACTTTCATACATGTGAAGATAGAGCCAAACGATCTTCGACGCGAGGATTTGTTCTACACAAGATTAGCTTTCCGCATGAAGCAAACGACACGAACCGATTATTTCCGTGAAAATGTTGAAGTTGTATTGGCAGGTGTCGAGGCATCGGACCTCGTTCGAGATCTGGTCGTCCATCTCCAACAGATCCTCGACCTTCTCCTCGAAGTTGAAAACCTGCTCCGCAAACTTTTGAACATAGGGATCCAGTTTGTAGGACTCCCACACCAGCAGAATTCCTGTAAAAATCAACATTGCGCTGTGTTATGGCGTGAATGAACAAAGAGCAAGCAAGCACAAACCCCGGTCAGCTGATATGCCCTGCTGACAAAATGAATGCGTCTACTGATTCAAAGTAGCAGTACTCACTGTAAAAAAGTACCAACATCACGCAAAAACGAATCGACGGCACTCGACTCGAAAACGAAAAGCACGCTTCTGCTAAAGTCACACGCGGCTACCTTCCATGAAGGTGGCGTGCAGATCCTTTTTAAGTTGCGCCACGAGCGGCGCGATGTTGGGTCGTTGTTCGATCTTTCGCAAGACGCCCTCGTAAGTTCGCACCGACTCCATCAAAGATATTGCGTACGGGTAGAGCTGGTTGGCCTGCATCGGATATACAAAAACACATCAACACTGGAAGAAACCTAACTGAGGTGCCAACGACAAAGTCCTTCGCAAATGGCGGAGACATCAGGAAAAGTCTCTAATGCCTGCAACAAACCTGGTGTGCTTTGTTCACAATGGCAAGAGGGACTCTGAATCCGAGCCATTTTAGATTCCTTACTTCTTTCGCGAGTGTGATGATTTCCGGCTGCAACAGAAAACAAGCGGGGTCGAGTTTTCTATTCTGTTTTGTTTTTAGGCAAATTGTGTTTCACGAATGCGCTCCAGTCGCAAGCATGGTAAAAAGCAGGGTGATGTTTTTACTTCGTCGTTAAGGATCCAGACAACTCATGGAAACGGCGCTTGGAAACCACGAGTCTAATGTTTGTTAATTATCATTTAGTATACGAATGACGTTTTCAGCACCTGATAAGCCAAATGTGCCATAGCTTCATATAAAATCTTTCACAGGACAAACACTTTCTATTACGGAACGTAGCACGTGTGACCTGATATCCCCAGTAACCTGCAGGGTCTTATATCATCATCATTATCATCAGATCTCATGCGCGGTGTCTCTTGGGGCACCGTGCGTGGAGCCAACCAGATTCACGAGGGCGCGCTACGTGGCACGATTCTAGGCAAGGCGGGGAGCATCATCCTGGTCAATGTCCGGTTAATCGAGGTCGTTACTGACCAGGTCAATCAAGCGAGTGGGCGGGGCTTCGCGAGGTCGGTTCCGGGCAGAGGCTACGGGAGTAAAGTCTTGAGCAATGCGGAAAGGCACTGCGGTGGTGCACGGGGGACAGATCCGTGCGAACGAACTCGACGACGAGCTCCGAGGCATGACGCAGGGGGTTGACGCGTGACAGTACGTGTTGTTGCCTCAGAGTGAACGCCACTGGCTGTTGAGCATTGATTTCACCACAGCCATGATGCCCAAACCGTCCAACCGGGAGGAGAGATTCTTGGCGAGAGGCCAGGTCTCAGCCCATTTAATAACACACAAACAGAACCGCTGCGTTGTATATGCGCAACTTCTGTGGTTGAGTAAATCTCTTGCTGTCGCTAGAGCAGGTTGCAAAGAGCCTGCATCGTACTTCATGCCAGGGTCTGCGATCAGTTTCCGACTTCAACTCGCCATTGTTTGTTACCGTCTAGTCAAGGGTGACGACCAGGGTCACAAAGGCTACCAAACTGGCGCCGATAACCAACGAAAGAGGGCCAGGGCCTTCCGTCTACATGCATCATCTTGGTTTTCGCTCAGCTTACTTGTAGTCGTAGATTGCGTGATTCGCGATCGTACTGTAAATTGTGAGGGCGGTAGTGAGATCACGGATGTTAGAGAAAAAGGTGGTGCCATCGTCACATTCGAGGTGTGCAAGATGGGAGTTGCCGAAGGACACTGTTTGAATTCGTGCGGAGACCCAGGACACCAAAATTGCCAATGAAGCAGCCGAGGGGTCGGGAGCTGCCTCACAACCCTGGCTTGCGTCACGATTGATAGGGAAGCACTCTGAGAGCTTGATATTTATACGAACGCTCGAAGTCCTTGTAGCATCAAAGAATGGAAATTACTATTAGGCCTTGTATCCATTATGCTGTCAGATCTAAGCAAGATTCACAGTTGTTTGATGGCACATAGATAGACGCGCAACAGGCAGCAGGTAAATTCGTATTAAGCGATGAAATTCAGCACTGAGTTGGTTTTGTGCAATGCACACATCGTGTCAACGAGGCATACCTGAAAATTAACTTTTGGTCGCAAAACCTTTTGCTGGTCGCCAGCTCCAAGTGCGGTGGAGAGACGAGAGGCCCTCGTAGCTTCGATAGCGAAGATCTGCCCGCTCATCGCTATGTTGCGCTGAGTTACCTATAAGAATAAAACACTGCGGTAAGGCCTGTCGCACGAACTGCATCACCTGCGAACATTGCAAATACGTGCACGACTGCACAAATGTTCTGTAATCAAATGCATTGTGACAACTTGCTCGCATGAAAGACCGAAGACGCACGCAATTAGGTTTGCACAACTGCTGGAACGTTAACTGTTTGATTCCACGAAAATGCCCAATCCTTAGGCAGTATCTCCGCTATTACAGCTTGCGGTCGCATCAGCTCCAAATGATTTTTTTCGTATCTTGCCGGATTACGCAAATACGATTTCCGTTAAATGAATGCTAGATCGATAGGACGAGAAACAGGTCAAGCAGCTGCACTAGTTACAGCCGAGAATCATGCTCACTCAACATCCATCAAGGAGCAGATGAGAGGGTCATATCTTCGCTATCACCGCTCCGAGGGCCGCGATAGCGAGAATGTGCCCTCTCACGTGCATGTGGTCATGACCGGAGTTTGAAAGAAAACGGTGACTAGAAGACAAATTTCGACGTACAATCAATAATTTCGATTACAAACTTGTTTTGAAAAAATAAATTTAGTATTGCACAAAGCATTCCCCGTATTCCCACATGTGGTTACATGTGCATTAACAAATGTTTGCGAGTTGCTGTGCTTTTCGGAAGTTTTATTTTTGCGTCATTGATTTTACAAAGGTCCTAAATGTAGCTGTACAAGTGGTTTCCACAGGCAACCTTCAACTTTTACCGGCAGAAGTGGTAATTGTTGGCGTTGTTCTGCAAGCTTCTTTGGCAGCAAGGGTTAGCATGTGAGCGGTACTGAGTTTATGTTAAAATTGCCTAATGTTGATCAAAACAGCTTACTTACACCTTAGCTTAATCCCGGTGTGCCCAACTCGAATGTGGGTGTGTGACTATGTTTTCATATAATTCAGTCCTGAGCCATACCATGTTAAAATAATTGCTGGCATTGCAAACCAACTTCATTGTCTTCAAACAACGTCAAATCAGATGACAACAATGCAGAAAGCTACTTTGTTGCTAGTTTCTAACAGTACTTAGTCGCATGTGAATAAAGTTGCTGATTTAAATTACTACAACATAAACGTGAATTCTTGCGATTTACATCAAACAGAAAAATCACTTTTTACCAAACACCACGGCCTGCTTGAGATATCTTAAGTAGGCCATGCCAAACACAATTGCTCGCGTGCAATTTTCGAACCTATGGCATGCGATATTCGGAACAAGTGACCTGTGTTATGCTGCCCTGGCTTTATCAAAATTTGGATCACGGACAATTTCTTTGAACCTTCCTTGAAATAAATTTTTTCTTTACCGTAGAAAATATCTCAACTGGTTCAAACATGCAATGGTATGCAATGCATACAACGCTAAGTAAAAAATTCGGAACTTCTGTTGTTGGAGATTTGCAATTTCTAATACACCTACACCCTATAGGTACAATGTTGGGTAAGCTCAAGTGGAGCAACTCAGCCAATGCTTTCAAACAATTTTCCCAGCAAAACCCTTCAGAAAAAGTGTGGTTAATTTGAAAGCATTTTAACCTTCACTCACGGACATCCGCGAACTGACGTCCAAGTTAACTGTTAATGTGGGCAAAATCAGTAGAAACCAGCTATCCTTACCTTCCTCGACCATTCATCGAAAATCGGCCTGGTGTCGAGTTTGCTTCGGAAGTTATCCCCGTCTTGCCTGAGTTTCTGCCCTTCGACATGATTTTCCCAACCTGTGGAAAGGTTCAGTAACATTGCAACAAGGTACAGACAACCTCACATGTCAATTACTGATAAATGGTAAAAATACAGTAAAAGGAACTGAAAGCTACGCGGCGAAAAAAAATACTTCAAAAAGTTCATGCGGGTTACTGTTGAGCTTCTCATGAAACCAATATCCAATCATAGATGTAATTTAAAAATTAAGTCATCTCCCGGCTGTACCTCTCCCGAGTACGTCCTCGACTCTGCGCATGTAAGCAGACAACTGCCTTTCGATCTGCCGCGCCCAGATTATCGACCCTGCCACTGGAGGGAGGTCGCGCTTGCGTGACATCACCTCCTCCTTGCTGCTAGCGTATTGCCGCTTGAATTTCTCGTGCAGAGATTCGATGTCATCCTTCACCTACGTAAACAACAATGACGACAACAAATACAATATCACCTTTCATCGAGAGAACAAAGTCAGTTAACTACAGAAAGCACTATACAGCACGCCAAATCTTACAAAAAATAGAGAAACCGAAGTCTTTTGAGTCTTATGCCAGTGAAGGGGAAAAACTTACACAACTAGGTTCTACTTTCGGTTTGATTACTGTTTCATGATGAAAAATCTGGTTTGTATCTGATGTGGTAAGTCCGTTGAACTTAAAAGCGCTACTGCAAGATACTGTGCAACTTGAAGATAAGTTTAGTGTTTGTACATAAACAATTACCCTTTGAATCAACTGAGTCTGGTATTCTCGGATCGCGCCTCGAATGTGCGGCCTCACAAACAATGCATTGAACCTGGAATGTAAACATGAAAGGTTGGTGAAACAAGCTACAAAATATCTTCGAATCAACGCCAGCATAACAGAAAACATTTAGCAAAAGTAATAGATTTTAAGAACCTGGAAAAGATTCTGAACATCTCGTTGGCGTTTTTAGCCGTTCCGAGTTGGTCGCGCAGTCGAGCGGTGATTCTGGTCTCTACTCTGTCGATTCTTTCTTCGTAACGTCGAAGCGCTTCCATCCAAATTTCAGTTCCTGGAAATGGAAATAAAACTGTTCGCAAAACCCATGCTTAAAATGACGTTTGAAGTGGTGCTGTGACGCTTTCTGCTGTTTATCAAATGATATTAGGAACAAAGACACAGTACGGAAATCAAGTCTAGAGAGAAAAGCTGTTGTTTCTTGCGCCGCGAGAAAACGTAGCTTGCATACACTATCCTAGGCATGGACAAACTACGGCCGTTTTTTAAACTTTTTTCACCGACAAATTGTGATTTATGAGTTAAGTATTAAGGTTTGTTTTATGCTGGCATTCAAATTGGCACAGATTAGCAAGTCCTCTCCGAAGGCAAATATTTAAAGGAATGCATGTTGGAGTTAATAGGTCTTGCGTCTCTAGCAAATTTCAAAAAATCAGTTAATTATTCAGAACAGTCTCTCGCTGTGTGGAACTAACTGACGAAGATGTAACTAGATGGAACCAGAGGCGCCCAAGTTACTGGATGAAATCGACGACAAATAAGATTCTGCTCAGAGCTCCTAAATGTTATACGAGTGATTTACCATAAACATTTTGAGATAACGGACGAGTTTTTGACCATGTAGTTTCTGAAAAGAAAAATGCGGGGATAGGTCGCATTTGACCATGCGCCCGCTGTCACGGAGAATAAGAAACTACCTTGGAGTAAACATGTTGAGGTTATAAATTGGATTTTTCAATTTAACTGGAAAAATATCGGGCTGCCAGAAAGAAACCGGGATAAAGTGAAAACAAAAATTCTAAGCATGGATGTAATTTTCTTCAATTGCGTCATTCACCAGAAACCTTTGTGTAAGTCTGTATTGCAGCTAATTCATACGGTGAATACAGTCGCAAATCTTGTTGATATAATTAGAGTAAAGGAAACCTCAGCACTGTCAGTTCAGTGCATCCCTGGAGGAAACCGATGCAGCTCACCAGGACACACTTTCACCGGTGTCCGCTTGTCAAGTTTGGGGCAAAACAAAATGTTTGGACGAATGTGGGAGGTAAGGTGAAAATTGTCGGGTGTTAACGGAGAAGCCCGATGTATTTTCTAAACTGATCGACAAGAACTCGCCGCATGACTGTTCGTTTGCTGTGAACAAATATTCACACGTTCACGATTGAGGTGCACGTGAGGTTACAAAGAAAAGATCAGTTTGTGCAAGATGTACACAAATGCCGAATGCAAGCTGGCTTTATTCTCCAGGCAAAATGTCAAACAAGTCATTCGCTTTTTTTCCCATCTACAGTAGCTGCACTGAAGAAGACCTACCGAAGCGCAAAAAATCAGCTAGTCACTGGAAGACCTGCACACATTATTCTGTCGTCGGTTTTCTGATTTTGAAAAATCGACATGTGGCTTCAACTACACAAGGCTCTGTAACAAATGGAGGTCCGCTCCCTGTCATGCAAGACTCCGTAACAGCATCACAGGAGCTGAAGTTGCAATTGATCGATCTTCAGTCAGACCTTGTCTTTAACAGAGTTTAATTCTCTTAAAGTGAATGGTCATCATGCTTCACTTAACGAAATTGCATTTCCGAAACTCCGGTGAACGGCACAGAAGAGGTCGGTGGCATTCTTTAGTTCGTCCTATTTGTGTGGACGCGTGTTCAGCGCCATGAACATTAACAAAGCACGTCGCAGATCACTGACCAACATCTCAGATCTATTGCAAGAACTAGCACAGAAAAACTAACTCAGATTTTGATACACTGGCTAATGAGGGTGGCCAACAACATTTTTCCCATCAAGTCACCTTCTTTGCTATGTTGTAAAATACTGTAAATGCATTTATGAAATAAATTATTCAAGAAGCCTGCGAAAGGACAAAACCTTCTGTGCTTTGGCGTTTACATCTTATATTATTTTACAAGAAACACTCCACGTGCTTCCAATCCGGCCCGTTATCAAATGCGGCTCGTGAATCAAAAGTTGGCCCAACCGAACACAAGCCTTGCAATGGTCTCCATCATTCCGAATCACAATATCCTATACGGCGCGCGTAATGGGTCGCCGCTTTTTCTGGCTCCAAATGCAGCAATAAACGCTCGCGACACTCGCACCGCGCGTAGAGCAACACGATTATACAGCTACTAGTCAATTCCAAAGCGCAAATGAGAGTCAAGAACACGACCGCAGCAACCGCACCTTCTTTCGACACGTCGAGACAGTCGACTTGCTTGACGTTCTCGTAAGCCAAGTTCACTTCTTCGATCGCGTTCGCGTCAGCTTCCAACAGCGCTAGAGTTAACTGCAAAAGTCATACATCACACGGTGTAAGGAAGTCGATGCGTTGTGCGCGGACAAGATCGTTCATGGAAAACTAGAGGCGCGAGCTTTATCCGCACGCCATTTCAAAAGTACTATACGGAAAGAAAGCTACAGGGATGAGGTATTAGCACATCAACACCGCAAATAAGTCTAAGAATTCTTAAAAGTCTGGACTAGTTGCTGCGAAAAAGAAGCGAGTGTAAATCAACACAATGTGTAAGTGAACTGCTTGAGGATTTCTTTACTGCGACCCAAGAAGTTGAGACCAAGCATGCCTTTTTATCCGGTTGGCCGTTGTCGGTCTCAGGGGACGTCGGCGTGGACGGCGCTTTCTGTGGACGCAAGACCCGAACGATGACGTTGCGCAATTGTTCGTGCTGACGACGGAATTTACGCATCTGTTCCAGTCTGCAAGCCATTAAAAAATCGACGCCACCGAGGTCAGCCAGTCAAGTCACGATCCAAACCCAGATCCCAGTCGAAGCTTACCTGTCTTGCAATTTCTTGTGAGCGAGACTTAGCCTCCATACCATTTTCTTCTGTTCCTCCCGTTTCTTCTTCAGCAAGTCTCTCATTAACCCCTGTTGATAGTCGAAACATGATGAATGGAAACTTCGGGAACGTCTTCCACGCGCAAGCAGTGAAAATCAATTGCTAAAAACTGGTGCAATGTAGTTTCAACAACAATTTGCGTTCGTGAATTCATTGCTATGCCCAAAAACCATAGTACACGATCCATAAAATGCGAAAATGGCAATCGTACGTAGCATTCGACAATGACCAACCCTATTCAGAAAATTCATCTATGTAGAAATTTTACCGCAATTCTCTGGACAATTAAAGATAATTCGCTCTCAGACGTTATGAAAACTATTGCGTTTTGAACAGGCGGGATACTTCACGCGGCGCCAGCTAATTTTGCATAAACACGCATTGCAAGGCTTTGAAATTACGATGCACTGTCTGCCGTAGACCGACAGCGCTGCACGCGAACTATCATTGTTTGAAGCTCATTGCTTTTCATGCGTCAGCTTTGCTGTGGACAGATTTCAAAAACGCGTCCGCTGTTTAGCGAGGGCGTCGCTCCGTGTTGGTTGCTGGACGATGGTTCGCACACTTTCACAAGACAGTTCAATGTTAGTTGAGCTTACCTGCAGCTTTTCGTATTCGTCATCCCACGAGGCGAAAACTTCAAACGCCGCCACCATAACTTTTTCGAACTCGTCGTAGGAAATGTGCATCAGTCTTTGAGTTCCGAGTACCTTCAGTACAACAAGCGTTACTCAAACAGCTCCCACTACGTTAACAAAAAAGTAAAAAGCGAGATTTTGTTAAACATCAAAAATAATAGCTGGATTAAAAGCAAAAAAAACGTGACTAAGCAGAGAAAGCATTTACCTTCAGTTGCTGAGACATGAGATCCCTTGAAATAGCTTCGATGAGACTCAATCCGCGCTGTATTGGATACAAGCTGCAATTTCGAATTTTTCTCAGATGCAGAAAAATCGCCACCAACGCCTGCAAACGTATCTCATATGTCAGCAGAACAAACTGAAAGCAAACGGGCACAGATCCCAACAAGGGTCACCCGGAAACCGATACAAAGTTGTTGCGGCCTGTCATGGTTTGTGCTTAAAATGGACCACATTATACAAAGCGAGAGACGCGTTTAAGGCAGCTAGGAAAGTTTGCCTTGGAAAAATCATACGCAAGGATTCGTCGAAATGGAGCACGCGCAAGGGCTTGATATGCAGCATTGAAACATCAACTTTTGAAAGTACAAAGAGACGAAACTAGCTGGCTTTTGTCTTTGCTGTTCATACAATGGCTGTCTGGAGCCCATTTTTTGCACGCGATGGTCGCAAAAATATGCTTAAGTCACAATCTTTTGCCTGCGTACATATATCAAAAATTCTACCAATGCCTACACCCTAAAACTTCACGTCATTTTTCCGTGGCCAAGCAAAGTCCGCAATTGAACACTTGGTATCAATGCCACGTGGCAACTGTACTGTGAAAAAGGTTACTTCAACCAAGAAATGCGCATGTCTTTTGCCTACCAACTACGCGTACTTTTGGACGCAAGACAACTCAGCCAGCAGTTACAAAACATCACACCGCAGCCCAAAAGTTAGAATTGACCTGACGCAGTTTGTGAAGTTCGGTGGCAGACAGTAAGTCGTTCAAAGGAAAATCCTTCATCAACAGATTGTAGTCGTTGACCTTGTCCAGGGCCTGCTTCAAACCTGCCCGAACATTAAATATTAACGAAGAATAAGCGATGATGTCACTCGACAGGGCGACGGTGGCTACACGCCGCATTACAGACAAGTGGGCAAAATCAATTGCAACTTGTTTGTTTTGAAACGCAACATATGAGCAGGACCTCACGGCGCTTGTTTCGTTTCCAACTACAATACAAAAACAAATCTCTTTGTCAAAACCAATGCTGTCGTCACGAACAACCTTGATGCCTTCTGCGTTTGATGAAGTAACTCATACCTGTATCTGTATCGAAACTGACAGTGGCGTGAAAGCGCTTGCCATGTTTCAAAATATCCAAAGTGAGTGTGATTTCAGTCGATTCCCTCATCTCCTGTATTCGCAACAAAGCGCGTTCCAAGTTCAACCAGAAGGTTATTTCCTGCATGGCAGTGCCCGAAGATGGGTCGCGATCCAGCTTGGTGACCTGGAGAGCAGCATGCAGTTTGAGATATGAAGGTGCACTCAAAAAACATATTTTCGTACAAAAAAACAATGCCGTTTTATTTTCACGACTTTTGAAGGTTACGTAAACAATTTTTGCACAGTGGAGTTAAACCATCTCTTGGTACATCTCGCCAGGTCCGATGGAAGAACAAATAAAATTGCCTTGTCCAGCAAAACTAGTATCACGATATCTGCTTAAAATCATCGCGGAGCTGATTTCCACAAAATAGAGCAACCAGTCAACTCGACTACCTTCAATGCGTCTATGCTGGATACTTCTTCAAGGTTCAGCGCGACTTTAAATGGTAAAAATGGATCAAGAATTAATAAAAATGTATTTCACGACAAACAACAGATTTGCAAACGGCTGTCTCAACATGACGTGATATATGAAAAGCAAGCAACGCACTCACAAAGAACAAGTTTCACCCATCACTAACCTTTTGAATTTCTCTTATCCATCTATTCACACCATGCTGCAGAGCGTTGAGATAAGTCGAATCTTCAACTTTGTCCCCAAAATCTTGAACACGTGCACGCAAACCCTGAGTTTCCTTTTGTTTTACGACAGTAACAACTGTAGGATGAATGGTCAACGATATTTCAGGAATATCGATATTTTGCTGCAAGTGGAGAAGACCCATCTCAAGTTCCGCGATCTTTTTCTCAACAGATGGCGCCATTTTGTCTCCCTCTCTGAAAAGACAACATCAGTGGGTGTAATGTTACGCGTCGAGATATATCAAAATTGTGCAACCTCACTTGTGGCCGACATTCAAATAAAAACACATGCTGAAAAGCTGCACGTGTCACAAACTAACTGGCAAACCCACCAGAGTATAAGCAAAATAGAACACGAAACTAGACCCGCAGACTTTACTAAAGCAAGAACTACTTCTGAACAAAAGTATGATGATCCTAATATTTAACAAAAAATAAAGTTGATTAACAGGGCTACGGATAGTGAGGCCGAGGAAAATGAAGTTACACGAAATGGCACACCTTTTGAAAAAACTGCAGTACCTGCACACATCCGTACGCGAAAATGACATAAGATTACACTGGTTTGAGTTGTTTGCCGCCATTATAATTATTGTACTGGGAACATACATGCATGCATACGCAAAGCCATGTAGGTAGCCCGCAAAAAAATCAATGCGACTTACCATCACACAGCACTTTTCAACATTCTAACTTATGGCAGAATTTCTAAACAAGTTGTCAAGTAGTGGCAGTTGCACACTTGATAAGCTACACATTACCAAGTCGAAAACTTAAACAGCCAACAATCAACATGAAGGCTTTTAGACCACTTAAACCACCAAATGCATTTAAACCACCGAACAAATCTTTTTCAGTTAATTTTACACCAACCATTGGTCGCAAAAAGTCAAACTTTCTGAATAAGACATCATACCTGTCTAACTTGCCACTCTCCCGAACATAAGACTTGAAAAATGGAGCAAATGCACTACTAACAAGCGAGTGCAGTGTATCATAAGGCGAATCTTCAGTGAAAGTTATGGAATTCATTTGAGCAGCCAACGGCTTGTCAGCTTCTATCACTGGAACACGTTTGATGAATGCAAGTCTGAAAGCAAAAGCATACAAAATTTTCACTTCACTGAGAAATGATTTAATTAATGCTATAAATGCAAAAACGTTCAGCAGCAAAAATGTATGAAGAAATCTGAGAAGTGTACAGTACAACAGGTATCCCAAATCTATGGAAAAACGCTCTGGATATTTTGAAAGAAGTTTGCTCACGCTGATGCTTTCCCACTACTATAATGCACATCCAGAGAAACGGTGTAGGTTGCCTCAACATCTTCTGAATCATCATTATCATCTATTCAAAAACATAAGCAAATTTCAACATTAGTTTTCTTGCATCTACACAGCTGCCTTCAGGATGCATCAACCATTCATCATGGAAATCATGATGAGTCTGTTACTTGAAGTAAAAAATTATATTGAGCAATCAAATAACATAAAATATTTCAATTTGAGCAGTAATACATTACAGTAGAATGCACTTAACAAACAGCTTTTGAATATGCATTACTGCCCCCAATTTCTGAACCAAACATTCTGGTGTGTGACGGTATCAAAGTGTACCAAAGTTTGACCAAAACAGCCATTAAATTAAAAAAAAAACATCAATGCCACAGTAGTATTACACAGTGTTTCTACATATTAAATTAATGAAACCTACAAGCACCAGATTTATGCTCATTTTCAAATTTTTTCCTGTTTTTCTTTTACATGAATCCATTTTCTGTTCTTACATGTAAGCTACAGGATAAAATAAATGCATAAAATATGTCATTGTGGGATACTGAATGCCATACAAATTAACATTGCCAACACCACTACTACCACAATTAAAACAGCAAAATACTTATCTGTGTATGCAAGAAAAAGGTCACCCAGACTTAAAATCAGCCACCAAAAGCTTAAGTGACACAAGACAAAGTAGTAAGTGCATACAAGATTTCCTTTTCCTCAACATATATTAATAATAATCTGCTCATAACTTGGGCCTTCTGTTGATTGGAAAAAAAGGTTCTCTTGTCCAAGCAAAAACTTTTCTATCAGGATGACATCAGCATGGTCATTAGAAGAGGCTTAAAAGCAAATTTGTACTACTCAAGCCTAAACCCAGAGCCAACAACTAGGACTTCCCACATAACTTAGAAGAAACACCTTACTGTCTTGGGTGACATAGTTTCAGCTCAGTAACACTTCTACTTCACTTGGGTTGTCGTGGTAGGAGGTTTGTGCTATCATGCATTCAAACCAGCCTGGACAATGTTGTATGCAGTTACATTTTGGTGAAACATTATCAACTTTTTTTAAAAAGCTCAGCATTTTTCATGTTTGAGTTCAAATGTGTTTGCCATAAGACGACATACTGTACAAGAGACAGCTAAAATGAGGCTAAAAATAAATCTAAAAATGACAGCTAAAAATAAATCTAAAAATGAGTTTCATACAAAGAGTGCACTCAAGGCTTTCTGAGGCCCAACTTGTATGTCAATAAGAAAACTACCTAGGATCTATAGTGAAAAAGCAATAATCACTTCGCAACTTAAGCATTTTGAATAAAGAAGCCTAATAGAAATGCAACAAGGAAATAGGCTTTTAATTGTTGAAAAAACATGGCCTGCAAATATTTTTTCATCTAATTTTCTGCTACAAGCAGCAAGAAGTTGTCACACCTAGAGAAAAGTTTGCATTCACGTCATGTGTACAGTAATAATCAACAGGTTTTGCTTTTCTGTTGAGCTTTCCTTTAAAACTGTTTCCACAGACACAACCCACAGCCTTGTCATGAGGTGGTTTCTGAATGGGTTAGGAACCTTGTTGAAACACATTTAATATCAACTGTCAGTCTAAAATGATGCCACAAACTGTGGTAGATATCTGCAATTTGTGTTCAGCAACCAGCATTTTATTAAAGCACAAAACTGTGTTTTTAAATTGCTTATTTGGAATAAGTGTTTTTTCACAATTAGCATAAAATGAAGACAAAGCAGTCACCACTACTGAGATAGTAGGCCACAAAAACACTGCCCTAAAACATGTAAGCTCTTATGGAAACCATGGCCAAGTGTGAGATTGTTTGTTTCACTGCAATCAGGTGATATCTTGGTCTTAGCATATTAGCACAATGACATCAATAGCTAAGCATTACAAACACAGAATCATGGCAAAGGCCACAAACTTCAGTGGCAACCTTAGATTCAGATACTTTTGGACCAGATCTTAGCAGAGGTGTCTTGTTAAAATCATTTCACAAATGCACCACATGCCTAATTAAAAATTCATCATAAGAACAAGTCAATTCAAATCCTTGCAACTTTGTTTCCAAGAAGGGTGCTTGAAATTGAAATATTTTAATATTTGGACACAATCCATAAAGGTGTTTATGATTATGACATTGTTTCATGGCATTCTGAGACATTTAAAATCTAAAGAATGTAAAATACAGTTTAGAGCCCTGCATGGCTGTTTTTGTCCAGAAACTAATCGATGAACTGCTTTGAATGTCAACTTGAATGGAAACAAACCCGTACCCTATTTCCTTGTAGAAACAAGGATAATATATCAGAGATGGTGGTTAAAACCAAGAGAAGCAACTGCCCATTTTCCCAAAACAAAAAGCACAAAAACAATTATTTATTGGGGTGGTGCCAACTTAAAATAAGCTTAAAAAGTGTAACATGACCATACAAATAGCCTGTTGTCTACGAACTTGCCTTGCCTTTCAAGGGAACACTTATGGTTAAAGAGTAATGATACATCCAGTTACCTTCTTTGTAATTTTTTAGATTAACCCTACAAAACACCCAGAAAATTATCACCTTTTGTTGTCAGACGTTCTATCATCAAAGATTTTGCTTGAGGATCACCAAGAAATTTTTTAAGCAGGTCAATAGTGCTAGGTTCATCAAGCTTTGCATTTAAGGTACTTGGTATTGCTCTATCATCTTCCAGAAGGACTGGCACCAACTGCAGAATATGGGAACGAAGTACATTCACATCAGCAACCTGATGAGCATTTTCTTCCTCGTTATCCATTCCGCCACTGCTAGCTGCCATGTAAATGACCACACACTCCACTTGAACAAAATTCAAGTGTAAATTAACCTATCCTGTTGAAACAGATTAAATCTCAACATAATTATATCAATTCCTTTAACCACTAAACATTAAGAAAAATGTACAAAATGTATGGAGAATATACATGTAATGGCAGTTAATCTGGATCTTTGCCTAATTTTGATGAAATTATGAATGATTTCTAACGTTTCTCTAAAAAACTTCAGATATTCTGGATTGTTTAATCTGTATCTTTGCTTATTCCAAACGCATGTTGCTCTTTTTACATATCATAATCCAGATTCTCCTCCTTCATAGCCGTGCATTCTTACATTAATCTATGTTGCAGTTACATGTTTATTCGTAACAACTGCTAACTGTTACATACTTGCTCTGCTGCATCGTGTTTTATAACATTGTAACTTCATAATCAGTCGACTGACTAAATGCCATTATTATAGCACATATGACATGACATAACAGCCAGTTGTCGTGTTTGTTGCCCAACTCCTTTTGGGTCAGTGCGTACGTTAAAACATGTGTTGCAGAACCTTTTGGGTCAACTTGTGGAACAGTCACTGAAACTCCTACAACAGCCCAATATTACTGATTTCTTCCTTTGAAATGTCAGTATAGTCATGCTGTATCAATAAATATGCTTTGTTTAAAATAATTCTATCATCATGGCTAATGCGGCTAAGTGAGGTGATTGTTGCTGATATCCTACTATCTACACCAGGCCTGCACAACATATGGCCCACAGGCCACATGCATCCTGCAAGATCTTTTTCAGGTGCAAAAAATGTTACAAAAGCCCAACTTCAGATAATTCACTGTCCTTTCCGAATTTTTTCCACGCTACAATGAAATAGACTTTTGCGACCTGCGGTGAATTTATGTTGATCAATTTGGCCCTTTGATTTTTCTGAGTGTGCAGGCCTCTGATCTACACCATATCAGACTTGAAATAAGCATCTTCAGATAATCCAGATATTAGCCTAACCCAGATGAATATGTCAAGTCAAATCCAGATTAACCAAGGTTTACTGTGTACTAAAATATTTAATTAGGTTTGAATAAGCAAGAGTTTGATCACCCAGCAACTTTTAAATCAATAATACATACAGTAACAATTCCCTATACCAGTGATTTTCAACCGGTGTTCCGCGGAAAACTAGTGTTCCGTGAAAGATCGTCAGGTGTTCCGCAGGAAATTTGATAAGTTTGACTAGTGTTCCATCGAACACCGGTTGAAAATCACTAGTTTAACGCAATGAGCGTAAATATGTTTTCTTTCGTGAAAGTAATTAGTTTTAGGAGCAAACGAATAGGACTTTCTTGTTAATTTTAATAAATTGAAAGAGCCAAAACAGAACTAAACATCATAATTGTGATTATAAAATTTTGTTTGATGTTCCCTAAAATTTTTTTATTGCATAAAGTGGTCCGTGATGCAAAAAAGGTTGAAAAACACTGCCCTATACAACATATCAGCAACAGAAATCCAACACATAACAATAAATAATAATGCCTAAGAATATCACTAGAAGAGACTAGGCATCTACCACAAGAAGATTTCTGGTCTCTGCTATACAGAAATAAACATCACGATTAACAAAACATTAGCTGACTATCTGACTTTTGATCATCATGAAACACACTGAAACTACAAACTATAACCGAAACTGAAAAATTCTTAAACTGAAGAGTTCATTGATGTCACAGATCAAAAACTAATGAGAAGCATTGGCAAATGGAGAAATTGGCCTGTTGATCAGTCCTCAAACCCACATATCAAGTTGCAAAAGCATGATGAAGTATTTTTGCAAATTGAATTGAGACATAACCTGGTAACAGACACACTTTTTTAACACATTTGGCACCAGGTTGATTTACCTTTAACACTTTGAGAACTGGCATACGATATATTCGTACTTCGATTTCGGCCTAAAAAACAGCAGTTTTCGGTTGCCTTACCAACACCCTAGCCGCCGATTGCGCTAGAGAGCTGTTCAAGGGCTCAAACGAATCGGCCAATCTAGTAGATTGCACTCGAAAAAAAATTTTTTGGTTGGGGGGTGCGGATTTTTTGTGACTGACGTCATAATTAGTTTTGGGGTCATTTTGGCTCATGTTGCCTGGCCTAGGGCTTAACCGCTAGGCCAAAGTGTTTCGCTGAAGTTTTCATTGGAAACTAGGCACAAGTCTGAGTCTTTTGAGCCTTTGATTGACTTTCTAGCGTTTCTGGTTCAAAAGTTATGATCTAAAATAAACAAATTAATTAATTATCTAATTAGCTAATTAGTCAAATATTTCTAACTTACATCACAACTTTTGAACCCGAAACCCAAGCAGGTCATCCAAAGTATCAAAAGACTCGGATTGTAGCCTAGTTTCTAGTAAAAACCCCAGCGAAATACTACCGCCTAACGGTTGGTGCCCAGGGCCAGGCAAAGTGGGCCAAGGTGGCCTAAAAGTCCTCCACTTATGACGTCACTCACAAAAAACCCGCACT